>Ga0208966_1000236_pt1 | contig 17881 bp, 23 predicted proteins | sample GreLakmeHU45MSRF_FD_187701 | JGI IMG/M metagenome (GOLD analysis project Ga0208966, IMG submission 187701) | Freshwater lentic microbial communities from great Laurentian Lakes, MI, USA - Great Lakes metaG HU45MSRF (SPAdes) | ecosystem: Environmental > Aquatic > Freshwater > Lake | place: Great...
TCAAGGTGTCACTTCAACGGTCTGCACGCTCAAGCCCCACTTCCAAGTCTGCGCCGCCGCGCCCGTGGCGAGGAACTGCAACGCGCCGTTCGTGGTGTCGGCTTGGCACATGAAGCGGCCTGCCGTGTTGTCGCCGATGGGGTTCTCTTGGAGGGCGGAGATTACAACAGTCGCCGCGCCAGAAGCGCGAACAACTTGGCCTTTGAATTCGCAGGTTTCGGAGGCGGCGGGAGAATTACACCTCCCCGTAAATAGCGCAGTGAAACCCCACGCGGTATTATCCGGCAGCGTCAACCGCGCGGAGGCGGCAGTGAGGAGTTCCGTTTGCGTGGCGTTGGTCGTCGAGGCTGTCAGTGAATAGCTCGTCACCGCGTCCGGTTCGGCAGCGACCTCCTCGGCCATCTCCTGCGTCACCGTGAGGTCGTTGGCAAGGTAAGAGACGCCGTCCATCGTGTCGAAGGCCAGCGTCACGGTCGCGCCTGCGTAGGCCAGGAAGTCCACGAAGTAATCCGCACCAACGGTGTATGGCTGGCCTTCCGCGCCCGCGATGCGGTTGAGGTGGATGACCTGCGCCGGGTCGGAAATCTCGAGATACCAATGGTTGAAATTGTTCGCCGCCGGCGTGCCGCCACGATAGGCGAGCGCGTTGTCTGCCGGGGTCTGGATGCCGCCGCTGATGCTCTTGCGCTCGATCTGGCCCACCACGCGCGCCTTGATCTTGTAGCATTGGCCCGCCACCCCGCCCACCGTCGCCGTCACCGAATCATCACTCGGCGTCACTGCAAAGCCCGCCCCCGAGGGTGCTGTGGTTGCGAAGCCGGTGGCAAGTTCGCCCAGGATGGCCGGCGCGTCGCCAATGCGCTGGGTGTAGATGCCGTCCACGTCCGCGCCGATTCCGCCGAGCGCCTTGCTCCGCACATGGAACTGGAACTCGTTGCCCGTGCGCTCCACGTCAATGGTGTCAGAGTCGACAAGAATGAGTTCGAGGATGTTGGCGAAGTTTGTATTTGAAACCGGGTTAGGCAGTCCGCCCGAGCTGGTCAACACCGTGCGCTTCACGACCACCGAGTCCTGCGTTTTGATGAGCGACCCAGCATTGAAAGCCTCGGTCTCAAAAATCTGGCTCAGCTCGCCGCCGTTTGCCGCGTCCACTGCGTCCGACATCTCAACCGTGTTCAGGTCCAGCGTGCCACCCTCCCATCCTAGGATTGCCGAGTTCCAAGTCATCGCTGAACTCACCGCGAGCGGGTTGTCAAAGCCGCCGATGCCGACGCGCACGGACGTGTAAGCGCTGCTGTCCTCCAGCGTGTAGGGATTGGCCGCGCCGCCCGTGGCGTTGGGCGACACATAGAACATTCGCAGCGGAATCAGTTGCTCCCGATACTGCCGAGGCACGACGAATTTGCCCCCGTTCTTGTGCGATTGGATGAGCGTCTGGCTCCGAAGGTCAACGTAGAGGTCGAGTGTCATGCGCTTAATTATGGGTTAAAGTCAACGGGTCAGGGGTCCGGCTGCGTTTGCCAGTGGCGTCCGTCGGTGTTCATGTCAATAAACTCCACGTCGTAGTTGCCCGGTTTAGGTGGTGATGTGAAACCTTGCGGGCCTGACGGATCGTCGTAAGCCCAGGTCAAAACCTTGGGGAGCGTTTCGGGCTTGTCGCCGATGGTGTAAATGTCGAAGGCGTCCCAAACCACTTTACCCTTCTCGTTGCACACCAGCAGCCCCTTTGGAATCCGCATCCCCATGACGACCGTGGTGCCTACGTAGGTCGTCTGTTCGTTGGTGGCAATCGGGGGATCAATGGTCTGCGTGTCGGTGCCGAACAGCCGACGGCTGGTCGGCGCGGTGTAGTTACCTGTGCCCACCGTTTCCGTCGGTCCCGTCACCTCGTCCACGTTGGTGTCGTCAATCCCATACTTGAGGTTGAGGATGCCAACCGATCCAGACTCGTCCCACCAGTAGCGGTTTTGCAGCTCGAAAGGTTTGAGGCAAAAGTAATGTTCCGACTGGTCAGCGTCGCCCACTGCCCAATAAGTTGACTGGTCAACGCCTGTCGGTCTGGAAACCCACATTGCATCAATGCCAATGGTTCGGACGAATAGCGCCTTTGGATACAGTGGCGCACTTGCCGCCGTTGGCTTTCCACCGTCCAGATTCACCCCGCGCGTGGTCCGCGCGCCGGTCTGCCCCGGCGCAAAGATGGGTTGCAGCTTGCGCAACTCTTCGTAGATGAAGCGCAGATGCTCCGACAACTTGCCGGGTCCATTCGGTATTGGGCCGGGAGGCGCGTTCACGTTACGAGGTCGTATTGCAACGCCGAGAAGGTGGTCGTGTGCTGCCAGTCCTGCTGAATCTGAATCTTGCCGTTGCCCTGGGTGCTGCGTCGGGGCGTGTTCTTTTTCCAGTATCCGCCATTGGGGAACTCCACCGAGATGCCTGTGGGGATGGAGCTGCCCTGTTCGGTCATCAACTGCGTGGTCGTGTAGAGCTTGCCCACGTTCAGGGTCGCGCCCGAGACGGTGCTGTTAGGGGCCGTGGTGGTCTTCCGTAGCACGAAGTTGGACACGTCGTGCGTCTCCACGCCGCTCATGACTAGCTCCAGCCAGCCCTCCGCGTTGTCCTCGTCATAGCTGACAAGGACCGCTTTATCGCGCACCGTTTCAATGGCGTCGGCCAGCGGCCAATCCTTGTCTGTCCGAAGTATGTTCACCACAGCCTCGATGTAAGTCACAAGTTCCTGCGGCACCGCGCGCAGCACCATCTGCTTGTAGATGCTGATGCTGTAGTCGTTGCCGTCCAAGTCCCACTGAATCTGCACCGCCGCTTCTGCCGTGGTGTCGCTGCCGTCCAAAGCCTGCGCTGCGCGGATCTCGATGCGCCAGATGTCGCCGCTCTCCTGCCGCCATTTGACTCGGTAGCCGGCCACCATATAAGTCGGGACCAGTCCCTCGATCTCCCGCTTCGCGCCCCGGTAGACGAGCACCGTCTGCGTGCCGTTGCGCTCGTCCCATTCTACCTCGTCCGCAATGCGGAACGGACCGGGATTGCCTGTCTGGGTGGTCATAGGGCTTGTGCTACCGCGTTTGCGACCCGGCTGTGCCCGCTCTCACTCACCGCGATCAGGCGCTCCATCGTCTGCACCATGCGCGTGAATTCGCGCGTGGCCTGCTGACCCGTGAGCGGCGCGACCGATACCCCAGCCGGCCCCGCCCCGATGAAGAGACCCTTCTTTGAGAGCGAGTCCGTGTTCTGTTGGCTGTCAAAGCCTTTCCCGCCCTTGTCCTCCTTGAGTCCGGCCAGTTCCTTTTCCATCCCGCGCAGCCCAAGCATCAGCTCCAGCGCTTTTTTCTCACCCGCCCCGCCTTGCGAGGTGTCTTGGGAAGCCTCCACCGCCGCCAGCTCTTTGCGCTGCTTGGCAATCTCCGCCTCGATGGCCGCGCGCCGTTCCGCCAGCGGCAGGGCGTCCCGGTCCATTTTGGCGATCCGCTCGCGCAAGGCGAGGACTTGAGACGCCTCCCTCACCGACTCTCCTTCCCCCGCAAAATTAAGTGCCGCCGGCCCGCGCGGGGCAATCCTCCGTGGAGCTGTCCTCGCTATCTCTTGATCTGCGAGTCGTCCGGCTTCCGCCACCATGGCTTCAAACGTGGCGCGCGCCTTTTCCACGCCGCCGGCACTCATCCGGTCAACAATCATTGTGCCCAATCCGGCCAGCGTCATCATCGTCAGCTTCGCCAACAATAACATTTCGGACATTCGGTCAGTGATGAAGATGAGCGGGCCGGCAAGATCGGCCATCAGCGACTTTCCAAACGTGCTTGACCTGTCGCCAAGCTCGTCAAGTGCAGCGATCACATCGCCGCCAATAATCAACCCGAGCCGTCGCGCGGAGTCTGCCGCCGCATCCAAGTCCGCGCGCATCGCCGCCAGCACGTTGCCCGACCCCTTGCCCATCAACTGCATTGCATCGGCCATCACCGTCTGCACGTCTGCCGCGTCCCGCACGCTCCGGCCAATCGTCTTGAAAAGGTCTTCCAAGCGCATGGTCTTGAGCTGCTCCGCGCTGATGCCCAGCGCCTTGAAGGCGTCCATCTTCTCGCCGCCATTCTCAAGCGCGTCCTGCCGCGCGGCACCCAGCTTTTGCATCGCTGCCGTGGCGTCTTCGAGCGTCGCCCCGTTCAACGTCATCGCGTAGTCGAACTCCTGGAGCGCGTCGGTGGACACGCCCAGCCGCGCCGACAGATCGTTGATGCGCCCGCCATACTCCGCCGTCTTGACCGCGAGGGCCGCGACGGCAGCGCCCGCCGCCGCCGCGCCCATGGCCCCGCCGAAGCCGCCCAGCAAGCCGCCACCAAACTCGCTGGTCGCTGACTTTACTTTGCCCCCCAGCCCCTTGGCCGAAGCCTCGACCCTCGCCATCTCGCGGAAGAATCCCGAGCCGTCGGCCCCGATGAGTGCTTTGATGTTGAAGCCCATTGGCTAGTTGAGAGTTGAAGGTTGAGAGTTGAGCGGGGGAATGGAGTCTGGGCGCCCTTCGGGCCTCTCAACTCTCAACTCCCCATCTCTCAACATCGGAAGCAATTGCCACCCCTCCTCGGTCCCGATGGTTTCGCGCATGAGTTTGGCCAAGGCGATCCGCTCGGCGTCTTCCTCGCTGAACAACTTCACCGCCCCCTCCATCTCCCAGAAGCCGAAGTAGTCCCAGAGCGCCAGCCCCCATGGGCAGTTCATCGCGTCGGTGAAAGAATAGTTGAGCCGACCTTGGAGGACCATGCGGATGCGGTGGATGAAAGGTGCGCCGGGTTGGCGATGCGCCTGGCCGGAATCATTCACGTCCGGCCCCTGACTGCCGGCCACCAGATAGCTTTCCAAGGCGGCGGCTTTCTCGGTGAAACTGAACGGCCCCAAGTGGCCCGCCCACGCCTCAATCTGCTGGTGAAGGTCGGGGTCTTTCAGCGCCACCTCCGCGTCCTCGTAGGTCTGGGAGCAGACGAAGACCGCAAAGGTGAGGTCGTCCAAGGTCGGCTTGCCCCCCGGCACGACGAAGGCGTTTTCAAACCGACGCAGCAGCAGCAGATGCCCGAGCGAAAACGGCGTCAGCCGTTGGCCAAGGATCGTGAACGGCTCCGGCAGCGCGGCAGCGAGGTAATCACGTTCCATGTGGAGAGCTTCATCGCTTACGAGATGGCAGTGGCGATGTTGGTGCTGGCGTCTTGCGAGCACTTGATGGACAGCGCGTAAGTCGCAAGGCCGTCTTTCTTGCCGGCAATCTTCCAGTCGCCCATGTAGGCCCAGCGCGCGTGGTTCAGTGCAGCGAGGTCGAAGTCGGACAGGGTGACAATCGCCCCGTTGGCCGGGGCCGCGAGGCTGGCCTTCGCGTCGGCGATGGTGTTGGTGCCGCTGGATGCGACGGGCGTGAAGTTCAACTGCATGGTCAGCTCGCCCTCGTTGAACTGAAGCCCCTGCAACTTGTTCAAGCCGTCGCGCAGCTCGGTGACGGTGGAGTTGGCGGCGACGTCATACGACTCGTTGAACAGGGTGCCGATGCCTGTGAAGGACACGCCGCCTGTGAAGCCCGAAATGGTAGCCCGACCCGTGAGTGTTTGTGGCATAGGTAGTGTGGCCGTTGCGGCCTGTTACCTCTGCCCTGAAGTCAACCGCTGAAGCCCCTACGCGAAGTCGCTGGGGCAGCAATACGCCTCCCCTGAAAAGGAGTCCGTGAAGCTCCGCCCCTCCGTGTCCGGCTCCAGTTGCCGGCTGCGGATGAGCATCACCGAGAAGTCCGCCACCGCTGCCGTCAGCAACGCCTCCAAGTTGTCCCGGTTCATCGCTGCCATGAGGTTCGAGACGCGCGCGTCGTGGTCGGCCACCGGGTTTTCCGATGCCTGCTGGTCCGCGTTGCTCTTCACCGTCACCTTGAAGGGCAAAAAGTAGTTGCCTAGCCCGCTCGGCTCCTCGCGCCCCGGCATCACCTGGCACACAATGCACGGGCGCTCCTGCTCATCGGAGTCCGCCCCGAAGAAGATGGTGGGCGGGCTGGTCATCGTCCCGGCCACCGAGCCGAGCGCCTGTTCAAGTTTCGCTTTGAGTGAGGGCATAAAGTCAGGCTTGCGCCAGTTTCTCGGCGAGGTGCCGCTTCATCTCCGCCGCCTCCGCGTCAATCGCCTGCTGCAAGGCCACCCGCACCACGGCCTCGGCGCTGCCCGTCATCCTCGGGGCCAGAGCGGACACGTCCAACATGGCCCCCACGTTGCCGGTCCCTGCTTGGGCCGGCACCACCGCCCCGGCTGCGCTGCTGGTCTTCCAGCGCACGCCGTAGGTCAGCCCCTTCGCCATCCCTTTGAACTTGGCCAGCGGAGCCAATGCCCGCAGCACCGGCACCCAGACCGCCGAGAGGTAGCCCACCGAGCGCACCGCTTTGTTGAAAACCTTGCCCGCGTATCTCTTCATCGCGTCGCCGTAGTCGCTCCCCATCACGGCCTTGGGTTTGGCCGCGAGGCTGGAGCCGTAGTCGTTGGCCTTCCGTTTCCCGTTCCTGCCAAAGAGCGAAGCCTGTTGTGAAGTGTTCTGGCGGATCCGCTTCGTCCGTCGGTTGCTCTTCCCCTTGCCGATGCCGTGGCCATGCTTTTTGAAAAACGCCGCTTGGGCGATGAGCGTGACACTTCGCAAGGACCGCGCCGCTGACTTGCCCTTGGTGCTTCCGCCCGTTCGCCCGCCCTGCGGTCGCCCGCCGGCCAGTCCCATATACCGCTGGACCGCCCACTTCGCCGGGGCCAGTCCCATCGCTCCCGGCTTGGTCCCGCGCATCGCCCGCGCGGCCACGTTGAACGCCGCTTGGTTGACCACTTGAGGCAACGTCTTTTTCGTGGACTGCACCCGCGCCGCGAGGGCCGCGTTGAACTCCCGCATCTCAATCGTGATCGTCGGCTTCATCGGTTCGCATTCCCCAGGTCGAACTCGTAGGTGCTGCCGCCTGCTGTCTTGCCCACGGCCAGCACGCGGAAGGTGGTCCCGGCGTGCGTCAGCGTCTTGCCAGCCGTCGGCACCGTGCCCGTGATGTCCGACTGGCGCGCGATGAGCGTCAGCGCAATCTCTGCCATCATGCCGCCCACCTCGAGGACCGTGCCGCGCTTCGAGGTGGACACCACGCACGCGATGGTCGCCGCCCCAAAGGTGAACGTGGGCGAACCTTGGGCCGCGCGGTGGTGCGCAAGGCCGCGATTCATGGCGTCTGAGAGTCGGCTCATAATTGAAAAGGCCCGCCCGCGTTGAAACGGGCGGGCCTGTTGAAACTGCTGCTCTTAAACCTTCGCGGCTTTGGTCTTGGCCGGAGCGGCAACGGGGGTTTCGGAGTGATCCCGAACCACGCATTGACGGGCTGCGTTGTCGCCGCCCCGCCGCTTGCTGGGCTGCGGGTAGCGGTAGTGTTCCACCGTGTCCACGCCCTTGGCCGTCTCGTAGGCCGCGTCGGCCTGCGTGCCGTCCGCGCCGATGTAAAGCACCACGGGCTTGTCGCCCGTGTGCGATACGATGATGTGAATGCGGGCCATGGGTCAGCGACTTAGGCGGTGACGAGGCGGGCGCACATATTGTTGCCCTTGGCGACGCCGGCGAGGAACACCATGACCGTCTCAACCGAGAGGTCGCTGGCGTTGATGGACTCGAAGGCGAGCACCGAGAAGGGCGCGCTCGGGTCGGGGTTGGTGACGATCCCGATGTTGCCGGGGAACTTGATGCCGTAGTCCTCGGGGTTGGCGATGGGGCGCACGGCGAGGCAGACGGACGACTTGTGCCAGAAAGCACCGATGCCGTTGTCAGTCGTCGGCCAGCCCTGCCACTCGCTGACGTTCTCGAAGCCCGCGATCTGCGCGAGCTGGCCGGAGGCGATGGGGTCGAGGCCGGCCTGCTTCTGCGTGCGATTGCAGAGCGGGTCGTTGAGGAGCTTGGTGTAGGCCGCCGGCTTCACGGCGGCGTAGCGACCACCGGCAGGCGCTTCGAGCGTCGCGGTGAGGGCTTCGCGGGCGGCGGTCAGCGTCTCGTAGTCCACGTCCGCCAGGACTTCGACGACCTCGGTGGAGAAGTCGCTGTTCAGCGCGAGCTGGGTGGAGATGAGCAGGGCGAGGTAATCGCCAATCGCCAAGGCCATCGGCATGGCGCGCTCGCGGATCATGTCGCGGCTGGTGCTGGCGACCTCCGCGGCCGTGAACTTATAGCGGACCTCCTTGAAGTTCGAGAGGGTCACGGTCACATCGGCGTCGGCGGCATCCGTGGCCGCAGTGCCGAAGTTGTTGACCGTCGGTTTGGACAGCGTGCGGGTGATGACGCTCTGGCCCTTCTTCAGCGGCTCCGCCGAGAAGTCCGTCACGACGGAAGTGAGCGCGGGGTGGACCTTCACGGCGAGCGCGAGCGCTTCCTGAAGGATGAGGGATGAGCTGAGTGTTCCGAGTGCGTTTGCCATAGGTGTTTAGTTTTTGGAGTTCCAGACCGACTGAAGTTGAGCGAAAAGCGCGGCGCGTTTGGCGGGGTCTGCCTCGGCGCGAATCTGCAAACCAAGCTCGGCGGCGTTGAGCTTGCTGCCGCCGTCCTTGGGCAGGTTGCCGATGGGCACGCCCTGCGCGGCGATGAGTTCAGCGGCCTGCGTGGCGGAGGTCTGCGCGGCAGCGGTGAGGGTGGCAATCTGCGCGGAAGCGACGGACAGCTTCTCGGTGAGGTCGGCCAGGCTGGCGTCAAATTGCGCGCGGCAGGATTCGGCGGCGGTGTCGCGCTCGGCCAGCGCCGAGGTGGCGGTGGCCAGCGTGGCAGAGACGTTGGTCAGTTCTGCGGACAGCCGGGAGTTGTCGGCGTTCGCCTTCGTGAGGTTGACAAAGTAGCTCATGGCCTTTGCCTCTGGCGCGAAGTCAACCGCCCGCAATTTCTAAAACCTCTTGGAGGTCGTTTGCCAGCCCGTCCGCAAACCCCTTCGCCACCGCCTCCTCGCCGTTGAAGGTCTGGCCCTGCAGATCCTCCGCCGCGATGGTGCGCGAGGCTGTCAGGGCGGCGCGGAAGGCCACGCCGATGCTGTCCACGCGGGCCTGAATTTGGGCGGTCTCCTCGGCGGTCAAGGCGCGGAAGGGTGCGCCCGCGAGCTTGTATTTGCCGTCGCTGATGGCGGTGATCTTCACCCCTTCCATCTCCATCCGGCGGGACTCGTCGAGGGTGAGATTATACACGCCCACGCTGCCCACGCACGCCGAGGGCGAGACCAGAAACGTATCAGCCTGTGACGCGAGCCAGAGGGCAGCGGAGCAGCACTGGCCGTCCGTGTAGGCGATGATGGGCTTGCGGGTGCCCACGTCGCGCATCTTGGCCGCGAGTTCAGGGATGCCCGTCACCGTGCCGCCGGGACTGTGAAACACCATGACGATGCGCTCGCAGTCGGGGTCTTTGTCAGCAGCGGTCAGCAGCGCGGAAACGCCGTCAATGGAGCATCCGCCGCAAGCCATCTCCATGTTGTCCAGGTGTTTGCCGAGGATGCCGAAGACCGGGATGACGCGCGTGAGACTGCCGCCCGAGGTGAAGGCGTCTTCCTCAATGGTGTCATATTCGCCCGGCGGTTCGGGCATAGGCATGGCGAAGGTCTGGCCGTGAAAGACGGCGGCGTGGATGGCGCTGAACACGTCCGGCGTGAGCGCCCAGATTTCGCGGGAAACCTTGGCGGCGATGAGGGGATATTTCATGGCTTGGTGGCCGACGGGGCGGCGGGTTGCTGCTGCAAATCTTGGGCGATGGTGGCGGGGTTGGGGTTGCGCTGCTCCAGCCGGTCGAGCACATAGTCGAGCGGCAGGTTGAACTTGTCGGCGTGGACCTTGGCGCGCGTCAGGAGCGCGTCGAACTCGCGGTCCCGCTGGCGGTCGGTGTCTTCCCACCACTTGCCCGACTTGGCCCCGACGGCGCTCTTCGTGGTGAGGCCGAGCTTGAGGTCTTCCACGTCGGCCTGCCGGTCATACCCGGCGTCCACGGTGATCTGCGCGGGCAGCTCGAAGTCCCAGCGATACCAGTCGCCGTCATTGCGCGGAATGAGCTTGTTTTTCATCGCCAGCGCGACGGCGTAAGTGATCGCGCGCTTGGCCCGTTTCCGCAGCGTCTTCTGCCGGCAGCGGATGCTGGCGCGGGCTTGGTCCTGGATGAGCCGGACACTCGCCCCGCCGATCTTGGACGGGTCAATCAACTCGTAAAACCAGCCCACGGAAATCAGGCCGCAGCGTTCCATGCGGGCCACGAAAGCCTCGGTGTTGGGGTGCGGGCGGTCGCTGCTGAAGGACTCGATCTTCTCGCCGGCGTTGGCCTTGAAGTAGGTGATGTCGCCGCCCTCGCGCTTCTCGATCCGCAAGTCCGTGTCAGCGTCCGCCGCCGTGTCGTCATTGTCAGAAATGGCCGTGGATGCCGTGTCTGCCGTGCCGCTCTCGGTGTAGTGCAGGATGCCTTGGGAAGCGTCCAGCTTCACCCCGCGCATCAAGAACTCGTTCACGTCCTGCAGGCTGAACCACGTCAGCAAGCCGCGCGCGATGCGCGGGATGCCGCGCGATTGGCTTTGCCATTCCGGCTCGAAGAGGAGCTGGCAGTTGTAGCTCGAAACGTCGGTGAATTCGTCAGGGTTCTCGCCTTGGATGCGGTAGCCGATGACGCGCCCGACGGGCGACAGGATGCAGCCGTTGACCAGCTTCGCGCCCTTAAACTCCCCCTCTTTGATCTCCGCTTCCTGCCCCGTGATCCGGTCGGCTGAAATGAATTGCACCTGTGGAAACCCGCTCTCCGAGGCTGTCAGAATCATGGCCGCGTCGCCGTCCACGTCGAGGGCGATGGAGTCGAGGAAGAGGTTGGTGCCAAAGTCGAAGCCGTTGCCCCGCACGTCCGCCACTGGGTAGAAGCGTTCCGCCAGCCATTCCTCCACCTGCTCGCCCCACTTCTGGTCCTGCCCTGCGAACTGCGGACGCCAGCTCTCGCCCACGCTGTAAATCGCCTTCTGCACGATGGCCCCGCCGAGGTTGCCAAGCTGCGCGAAGAGCTGCCGCGAATAAGACAGCATCTCCCGCCATTGGTAGCCGTTGAGCTGCCGGTCTAGGTTGCCACCGAGGGCGGCGTGGCGGGGTCGGTAGTGGTCGCTGGTGCCCGTGCTTTGGGGCGTGGCGTAAAGCCCCCAGCCGATGGCGGAGGGCTGCGCCGGGTGGCGCTGCGAAAGCTCCCGACGGGCGGGCCGACCATTGGGGGCAAGGATGGGAGGCATGGGATTCAGTAGCGGGGGCGGGTCCGGCGAGCGCCGATGACTTCCGTGCGCGGGTAGGTGGCGGGGTCGAGCACCGAGAGGTCGGACAGAATCATCTCCCGCCGGCGCACGATGGAAACCTCGCTGCGCTCCGTGAGGTTGGAATCCCCCGCGCCGCTGCTCACGACGGTTTTGCCGCTGGCGAGGTCGTCGAGCACCTTGCCCAGCTCGACCTCGAGCCAGCCCTGCGTCTTGCCGGGGAAGTTTCGGAACGTCGCCATGTGCCTGTGAGGCGGAAGTCAACCAGCGGGAAAAGTTAAATCCGTCACACTTTGGCCTTGCACTCCGCCGCGCCGTCCGCTTCACTCTTGCAAATGCTTTGCATCTACGAACTGGAGCGCCGCCGCCTCCAAGCATTGCAACTGCTGGCCAAAGTGCCCGCCCCATCCCAAGCCGCCGTAGCCCTGAAGCTCGGTGTCGCCCGCGAAACCGTCTGTCGGTGGAAGCGCATCGCGGAGGCCGGCGGACTCGAAGCCATCCGCGCGAAACGCCGGGGCCGACCCGCCCGCCCGCTCCTCTCCGATGCCAACCCGATCAGCGACGGACTCGGGAACGACTACGACATTGACACCGACCCGCGCTTCGCCACCCAGCGTCACCCGATGGAAGACATCGAGCCGGAGCCGCCTAGCCGCCAACAGGACGCTGCGGACAAGATGCGCACTGGCTTGGCCTGGCTCATCGGCAAGCGGTTGAACCTAGAAGCCATCGCCCGCCGCGCTCATGCCGGTGCGCTCGTCATCTCCGGCGGACTCTTCGACGACACCCGCATCGAGCAGCTCGCCCGCAAGCTCAACGTCACCAAGCAAGCCATCTCAAAAAACATGAGCGAGTTCCGCGACCTGCTCGGTCTTGACGACGTGCCCCTGCTGCTTCCCAACCTCCGCAGCCGGGAGTCGCGGGAGAAGATGAGCGCCGCAGCGGTGAAGTCGCACAGGGAAAGGAAGGGGAAGGCGTGAAACATCCCGTGGACTCACTTGCTTTCATGGCGATGTGCTGGGTCACTGGCGGGCGCACGCACCAAGCCACCAGCCTACGCACGAAGGCAGCGGCGTTTTGCCTTTGCCCGGCAGTCTTCGATGGCAAGACGATGGCTGAAATCGCCCGTGCCGAAGGCGTCACAAAGCAGGCGTTTCAGAAAGTCGCAGGGCATTTCCGTGACCTCGTTGGCATTGGTTACATCAGAACGGACAAAGAGCGTTTATCCATGAAACGGGCCGCCCTAAAGTCGCACCGGGAGAGGAAGGGTAAGGCGTGAAAAAAGGCCGCAACTTCCATGTGATCCCACTCGACGTGTGGATGACCTACGACAATCGCTGTCAGCTCAACGAGGCGCTCGACTTCTGGCCGGATGACTACACCGCGCCGGTGATGGACAGCATCAAGGTGGACTGGTCGGCGCTTGTTGAACCCACCGCCTTAGACCGAAAGCGGGCTAAAGCGGCGAGGCAGCGAGGCACTCTGCGGCCCGATCCGGAGCCGCCCAGCTTGGCAAAGGAGCAGTGTTGTGGGATTCAAATGGGCGAGCGACACTGCAAGGGGGTATCTGTAATTGTTTCCACTCGGGAGCCAAAAGAATTCCCCCGCGTTGACACATCCTTGCCGCCTGAAATTGTTTTCATGGATTTGGTCCCCGGCTGCCCTCATCCGCTGTGGGTTTGGATTTACGGAGTGAGGTTCATCCGCGAAAATCCATTCACGGGCGACAGTTCCATCGGCGGTGAACTGACCATGAATCGCACCGACGGTTGTGCTCCAGTTGAACGCCTCTGGCTCTCAGGCAAGCTATACCTCCCAGACCCGAACGCACGGCAACCGTTGCCGGACGTAAGGCAACCCTCGCCGAACGGGAAAAGCGGGAGGGCTGACCTCACTCCGACCCGAACGCGGTGATGATGCCGGCCATGCTCGCGGCGACGGCGGATTGACACCACGCATCCCACAGATGGTTCGGCCTCTTGCCGATGACTTCCCATGTGAACTTGCCGGGGTCTTTCGCGCTCGGTCGCTTGGCCTCGGCGAAGAGATGCCGGCTGAAATGCGGGCCGACGCCGCTCCCGACAAACGCCAGCTTGCCGCGCATCATCGCGTCCCGCCTGCTCCCGCAAATGTCTTTGATGGTCGGGTTGCTCCAGCCCACCACGGGGCAAACCTTCCCGGCCAGTTCTTTCCGCCTTGGGTCATCCGACGCCAGCCCAAAGCACGGGTCGCCTTTGTCCGCCGGCCAGGTGTAGGGCAGGCGCACCGGCTCCAGCTTGCCGGTCTTGGGATTCTTCCGCTGAGTGGTGAAGGCCGGCGAGGCGCTGCCTTTCAAGGCCCACCAGCATTTCCATTTCTTGTCTTTGGTCGCGTGCCCATGCCGCGCGCACTCCGCCCACACCTCGCTCTGCCAGTTGCCGCAATCCACGAAGACGCATTGGTCGGGCACCTTGAACTCGGCCTGCTTGTTCGCCACGTCCTGCCATGTCTCCAGCCGGTCAGCCCAGAGGACCATGCTCTCGCCTTCCTTGCTCCACGCCTCGACGAGTGCCCAGAAGTGTCCGAGCTGCTTGTCCACGGTGAGGAAGATGAAGTCTTGCTTGTCCCAGAACTTGCCCGCCGCCGTCAGCTCCAGCGCGATGGTGGGCAGCTTCTCGACGTGCCCGCCCTTGGCCGGGTCATAGAACTCGGCGAGCTGCTTCTGCATGAATTGAATCGTCGGCACCTCGGCCCCGAGGTGAGCAGCCGCCCGCGCCGCCAGCCATTTCTCCACCAGCTCCGTCCAAGGGAAGTCGATCACGTTGCCCCAGTGGTAACTCTTCTTCTTCTGGCTCTCGGCGGGGTCGCTCTTATATCGGCCCGAGAGGTTCCATTGTCCCTTGGTGCGCGGGTTGTCGAGGTGGGGATGGGAGCAGTGCGGGCACTCGAAGCGAATGGTTTCCAGCGCGCGGGCCAGTCGGGTCTGGCCGGCCTCGTTCTTCTCCTGCTCGTAGCGGATGCCCCAGCGCGTCCCGTCCTCCCGCGTCCCGCTGAACCTCGGCTCGAAGTATTGGCCGCACCCGAGGCAGGCGACTTCCCATTGGTGAAGCGTGCCGCTGTTGAACTGCGCGTCCCAATCGTCGCCGGCCTTGCCGCCCTGACTTATACATAAGAGCTTGCTGTTCTCCTCCCGCAGGAAATCACCAAGGCGGCTCTTGGCCTCCTCAAGTCGGCCAGGATACTTCTCGGCCAGAATCCATGTCTCGTCTGAGATGACGACGCGGAAGCCACGGTTCTGAAGGTTGCTGATGGACGGACCGCAGATGATGAGGGGCAGGCCGTTGGTGAAGAGGATCTCCGTGTTGCGCTGCTTGTGCCGGTCGAGTGGCAGCATCCCGGCAATGCCCGGCACGGACTTGAGCAAGGGCATAGTCCGCAGCTCGGCATGGCTCGCGGCCATTTCCTCCGTCTGGATGACAAAGAGGACCGACGCGCCGGCCACGTCCACGAACCACGGGATGGAGATGTCAGCGATGAGGGTCTTGCCCGAGCGCGGAGGAGCGCAAACATTCACCTCGCGCACGCGGTCATCCGCGATGGCCTCAAAGGGCGCCACGAAGTGTCGGGAGGTCGTCACGTCGAAGCGTCCGCTGCGCGTGAGGACAGGCGGCAGGGTCACGTTGTCCGCTGCCCACTCGTAGATCGGGCGGCGGTCCTTCGGCGCGAAGGCGGCGGTCCACGCCTCGAAGATGGGGTCACCTCGCATTCCACCCTCCTGCCCAGCTTTGCACCTCGGCGCGAATCTGGTCGTTGAGTTTCTTGCCATAGATGCGCGCCGATGGCACGTCCAGCCCCGCCACGGTCGCCGGATACTCCTGCTCGAGCTTGGCCGTCAGCAGCTCCCCGAACTTTGCCGCCAGCCGCCGCACCGTCTCGGCCACCAGCGAGCGCGGAATCAGCACGCCCTCCTTCACGTCGTTTGCCAGCTTGAGCTTGCGCCACTCCTCGAAGGTCTTCCGCTCTTTGATCGAGTCGCCTTCTTTGTCGCCGGCTTTTGGCTGGAGCGCGGCCAGAATCGCCGCGCGCGAATGCTTCGCCGGCGGGTAAAGGCCAGCCCCCACCAGCAACTTTTTGACCGTGTGCCGGTGAAGGCCCATCTCCTCGGACAGACTCAGAATTGATACTTTACCGTTTTTCATGGTTGAACATGAGCTTTTTTAGGTTTTCACGGAGACAGGTCGGGGTTTGTTGGTAACCTGTTTCGCGGAAATTCCTAAAAGATTCCTTCCCTGGGGGTGGGCAGTCATTCACACGCTGAACCCCAGCTGCTTCCTCAGCACCTCCGCCCGATCCTTGAGCTTGCGGCGCTCGGCCCGGTCTGCTTGCGACAGCTCCCGATGGCTGTCCACGCTTCCCGAGATGTCCTTGATGCGCGTCTCCACCCTCCCCAGCTCCTTGTCCGCGAGAATCTTGTCCGAGGTCGAAAGCCCCTCGGGTCTCGCTCCCGTCGGTGGAGTGGTTCTGCGTGAGTCGCGCCAGCCCCTCAGGAAGGCCCGCCAGTTGCCGATGGTGAGGCCGGAACGGTCTGCCCACCCCTCGGACACCCTTTCGGCGTGCCAAGCCCTACAATCGGCTTCTGGGACGCCTATCAACGCCCCGTGCGCCACGACCTCCTCCGCTTTGGGGATGTCGGAGAGGCGGACCGCCGCCGGCGGTTGCTCCGGCTCGGCTTCCGGTTCAGAAAGGGGGGCGCTTTTTCCCTCTCTCTTTCTAGCTTCTGCTTCTGCTTCTGCTTCTGCTTGGGCTGACGAGTTGGCTGACGAGTTGGCTGACGGTTGCTGACTGTCAGCAAGTTTGCTGACTTTCGCACGCGCGCGTTGTTGTGCCTCGCGGTTCTGTTCGCGCCGGTCCTCGTCGTCCCTCATGTCCCGATACTTCTGGTGGTTCAGCAGTCGCCACCCGCCGTCAATTTCAGCGATGCGCTGCCCCTCGTTGTCCTTTGTGCGGCTGTAGGTGTCCGGCGCGAGGAAGATGCTGATCGCGCGCTCCACTGACGCCACCGGCACGCGCGAGCGGTTGGCAAGGCCTGGCACCGAAGCCCAAACCCGCCCGCGCTTGTCGGCCATCGCAAGCATAGCAATCCAGACGATGCGCGTGTGGTCGTCCTGCATCCAAATGGAGGATTCCGTGATGCTCGAAAAGAGCTTGGTGAACGTCATGCTCATGGGCCCACATCCTTTACCAGCCAGCCACCTGCCTGCTTGGTGACAATCACGAATCGAAACATCGGGAACAGTCGCGCGGCGACCTTCATCTTGATCAGAGCGTCCTCGCGCTGGAAACCCTTCACGTCCACAAGCGTCAGCTGTTTGTCGGCTCCGACAAAACAAAAGTCCGGCGTGAGGCGGCAGTCGTCCGCAATCTTGACCGTGATGTTCTGGATTCCAATCCACAGCGGCGACAGCGAGCGCAAGTGCGCGAGGTAGGCGCGTTCTGTCTTGTTCAACTTGGCCTCGTCCTTAGACGCCGACAGGTTAAAAAGCAGATCGAATTTCGCAGGCGGCGGGTCCAGACGCTGCGTGGCCTTCTTCGCGCGCCGCTCGGCTTCGTGCGCGACGAACCATGCCGAGGTGAAGGTGGGGTTGCTCATGGCTTTCCTTTCTTGTGAAGCGGCGGGAAAATCTCATCGAACAGGCTCCCCCCGCCCGCTGGGGCATGGTTCGCCCCGGCTTGGTAGGCGGCTTGGAGCTGCTCGATGAGGGCCGAGGGCGTCATCTTGATTTCACGGGCCGCGAATAGGCGCGGGTTGGCTTTTTCAAGGCGGGCGAGGTAGTCGGGGAAGGTCACACCTCAGAACGGAATGTCATCCTCCACGCCCTTCGCGGCGGCGGCGGCGGGTGCTGCCTTCACCAGCGCCACCCGACCCGGCATCGCGGGCTGGGCCGATGCCCCCACCTTCACGACCTTCGTCTCCCGGTGCCCGATGTAGTCGCGCACCGTGTTCTTCGCGGCGTAGTTGCCGCTGGCATCCTCCATGCCGATCACGACCTTGCCCGTCTTCCCTTGGCAGTCCGTGGCCGAGAGGTTGCCGCTGGCGTAGCGGTCCGTGAGGCCCGCCGCCTCGCAAAAGTGCAGCAGCTTGAACTGCATGGACGGCATCAGGTAGTCATAGACATGGACCTCGCGCTCGCCGTGCCAGACCAAGAGCTTCAGGGCAATCATTTCATTGCCCGCCTTGGAGACCTTGTTCTCGGCGCTGATGACCTCGAAATCACATTCGGTGTCATTCGGGATAAGCCGCGCGGCTTGCATCTGGGCTTCTGTTTGGGGTGCGAATTGCATGGTGTGGTGTGGGTTGAATTACTTGGGGAGTTTGGCCGACAGGAACGAAAGGATTTTCACCGCCTTGACCTCATCCAACTCGGCGAAGGCCGACGCGCCTGCCTTGTCCAGCCACTTGTCCTGGTCCTCCTTCGGGACGTGCAGGAGTTCGATGAGCGCGGCGATGCTGGCAAGCTGCTCCGTCGTGGCGAGCCGGACCACCTTGGCCTCGGCACTCAGGCCCGCGCCGCCGTAGCGACCGGCGAACTCGGCGAAGTTCCACGCGATGCTGTCACCCTCTGG
>Ga0208966_1000238_pt1 | contig 17707 bp, 18 predicted proteins | sample GreLakmeHU45MSRF_FD_187701 | JGI IMG/M metagenome (GOLD analysis project Ga0208966, IMG submission 187701) | Freshwater lentic microbial communities from great Laurentian Lakes, MI, USA - Great Lakes metaG HU45MSRF (SPAdes) | ecosystem: Environmental > Aquatic > Freshwater > Lake | place: Great...
GTACCCCTAGTGCCCCTGTCATCGGGAGCGCATGCGGTCCCGAAAAAGTCGGGGCTAAATATTCTCATAATCTAACTTTCTTGCAATGAGCAGAACCACCGGAGCTATTAAGCGGAAGGCGGAGACGGATTTGCTGGAGCGTGGGCGGGCTGCGCCCGACTGGATGGGGGGGGAGGTAGAGCCTCGGCAGCCGGTGCGTGAGGTGGAGTTTGACAGCGACAGTGACGACGTGCGTGGGGACGTGGCACCGGCTGTGTCTGGCCTGGTGCGCTTCATGGGGACGTTTGACCTTTTGCTGGGCCTGGGCTTGTACCTGTTTGGCCAGGACGTGCTGAACCTGTCCTGCACGTCGGTGGGGATGCGGGAGGCTTGCGAGCCGCTGTTCCTGGCCTTGTGGAAGTGGTGTCCTCGCATCACCACCATCACGCGGGGGTCTTTGTCTGAGGACCAGGCGTTCATGAGCTGGCTGACGCTGACCCAGATGGGTCGCATTCTCCCGTTTTCTAAGCGTTCGTACCAGGACCTGCTCGCGAGCGATAGGGAGGTCTTGGGTCTGCACCAGTACACCAAGCACAGTCACATGTGGGCGAACGACGAGGCGGCTGGGATTGTGTGCCGTTGGTTCCAGGTGGTGTACGGCGGGATGATTGTGCGCGACGCGGACGTGTTCGACACGTTGGCTGTGCTGGAGTTGCTGATGGGGGACCTGATGGCCAGGTCAATTCCTGAGGTGCTGCATGAGGTGGCGGGGTACCGGCACCGGACGACGACTCGCACCAACTGCGGCATGGTGCACGAGCAGAGTTTTGTTAACCGTAAGCGCAAGGAGGCGGCTTTGTGGGCGTACGACGCGAGCCAGTCGTACGTGGAGGGTACTCAGCTGCTGCTGAAGAATAAGCACAAGGTGGACCGTGCGCTGTGCTTGGGTAGCACGTTTGCTGTGAAGTTTGACGACAGGGAGGGTACTTTGTTGGTGGAGAGCTACGTGGAGTACCAGCGGCTGAAGGTGCTGTGCAACCACCTGGACAAGTTGGCTATTAAAGCCATACGGGTGGTGTTTGATGAGATGGTGTAGTAGTAGGTTTTATTTTTATTGAAATAAACGGTTTAAACCCCTGGTAATTTAATGCGGGCCCTCTTAAGCACTTTGGTAATAAATCCGGCGTGGCGGGTGGGTATAACAATTTCGCCCGGCATGAGTATAGCTTTAACGCTGTCACCGTTGAGCTGTGCCTTGGTCATTCGCTTGCGGCGGTGCACTCTCCCCCCCGCATAGTCGTAGCGTATGGGGTTCTTGTTAAAGGGTTTGGGTCGCTTTGCTGGGCGCATGGCTAGGGTCTTATATACTTAAAGGGTGCTAGTTTAATGCGGTGCGTTAAATGCGGTGGCGCTTCCTAACGCCCGACACGTCTTTCCGGTCTGTGCAGCTGCACGCCCTGCTGGGGTGTTTAAACTTGGCTACCAGGCCGCCGACGCGCATGGCCCGGGGTGGCATTCGCACCTTGCCGCCGTAGGCGTAGGTGTGGGCCATGGCCTTTTTAACCCTGCCGCCCCTTTTGAAGTGGAACATCTTCTTCATTTGACCGCCTATCGCTTTACCCACGGCCCTGCCTGCCCGTGCTCCCTTTTTACTGAAGAGTCCGCCTACTGCTGCACCTGCGCCGCCCAAGGCGCCAGGCGCCATGTTGGCTGCCATTTGTCCAGCCATTTGTGTGGCCATAGCTTGAGCCATTTTAGATTGGTTGCAGAGTGATGGGTGCTTGTATACTAACTGTGTCATAAAATAATCGTGGGGATGAGTTGCGCTGTGTGTACTCATTGCCGCAGCAGCCAGTTTGTGTACGACGCAACCCACTGGGACCGAATTTGCAGTGTGTGTGGCGTGGTGTCTGCGTACGAGATACCCGACACAGACGTGGCGGTGTACGGCAAGGTGAAGACCTACTCCCGGCTGACTTACTTTCGCAAGGCGGTTGACAAGTGTGTGATGGGTGGCACGTGGGTGACTCACGGGACGCGCATGTGGCTGGAGGCAAAATTTGTGTGCCTGGTAAACCGGTTTGAGTCGGTAAAGGCGTCGCTGGGTGCCAAGAGTTTTCCCAGCTACGGGTTTGTGTTAAGCAAGCTGTTGGTACTGCGTGGCGTCGAGCCTGTGGGTATAAGGCTCCCACGACTTAGGGTGTCGCTGTCACGAGCCGAGATGATATGGATTAACATAATGGACGCCGTAACGGATTGGGTGCCTAATAGCGACCGGGTGTTATTGAATAGCGCTATAGACGACTGTCCTGGGGTGGATGAGATGTGTGTGGACGACTGTGATGAGGCTGACTGGGACTAGACTAGACTAGACGAAGCGACCCTTGCGTCCGCGGCGCCGGTGGGTCCTTCCGCTGCGCTTGACCTTGCCACCTCGCCGCATGCCGGCTACCCGCTTCTGGAGCGCGCTGACGCCTTGGCCTGCGAATTTTTGCGCTTGGCCCATTACAAGTGCTCTGTTTTCCGGGTTGGCTACGGCCTTCTTTATTTGGGAGACTGCTGCGCTTTTGAGCTTGCTGAATAGACCCATGTGTGTGGTATAGTATAAGGTTCACAATAAATTAAGCCTGTATCTCTTCAATTGTAAACGCCCAGTTGGTGTTTGTCAGCGTAACGGTGTCTTCCTGAGATCCGTTGTGAAAATTGACACGCACGGTTCTATTGAGTGTGACCGTTGGCACAAATATAGCGCGGACGTTCATAAAGCGTTGGCGGTTTCCATTGTATGCTAGGTACCACGGACAATTCACCGTAGTCGAATTCGCGCTGGTCGCCTCGTTAAACATTTCGAATGTAATGCTTACAACGTCATGGTTATCACCACCGGAGCTTATTCCCCCAGAGTATGTGCATATAAGAGTGTTGCCTGCAGTAACGCTAAACGAGGTTGTACAGATGTAGTTAGCTGCATTGGGCCCAAATGACGCAGGTGCTAGGGTATAGTTTCCCATGTGGAAAAACTTCCGTTTTATCGTTTCGCCAGACGCCCACGCCGTGCGTGGAATAGACCCCGATGCTACCTGCAGGCGATTGACGGCGTCCCCGTCGAGCGTTGCGTTACCCACTTGCAGTATTTTTGAGCCAGACATGGTAAGCGTTCCAGTCATTGTGTCACCGTTTTTGGTGACCTTTAGCACGTCAGCTGCAATGTAGCCGGCTTGAACCATGCCATCGGCTATGTTCATCTGGGTTGTGGTGGAGTAGTTGGCCAGGGCTGCAGTGGTAGCTGTGGCTGCCTGGGCGGTAGTGGAGTACGACGCAAGGGTCGTCGTGTTGACCTTTAAGCCAAGCGCCGTGTTCATCTGGGTCGTGGTGGAGTAAGGTGCCAATGCTGCAGTGGTGGCGGTGGCTGCAGCGGTCGTGGTGGAATAGGGTGCCAGGGCTGTCGTGGTGGCTGTGGCTGCCTGGGTCGTGGTGGAATAGGACGCCAGGGTTGACGTGTTGACCTTAAGTGCATCGGCTGCTATGTATGCGTTTGTGACGACTAGATCGGCAGCCTCCATCTGCAAAACGTTGGCTGCGTCCGTGCTTGCCGCTGCTCCCGTAAGAAGTCCTGTAATTTTCTTAGTCGACATCGCCAGCGGTACTCCAAATGTGCACGTTGTGTCTGTTGTCGATAACGCCGTTACTCCGTTGACCAGCATGTTTAAAGTACCTGGAGTCCCGTACAAGTACTTAATTTGCGCCTTGGTAGTGTTTGCGTTGCCTTGAAAGTCAAGTATCGACTGTGAGTTGCTACACAGTTGGATGGAGCACGCGTTTGTCACCGCAGTAGTACCTGCACTTAAACGAGCCGTAACAACGCCAGCGCTGTTAGCAAAATTAAAGGGCTGACTGATGCCAGTCGACAGGATAGATCCCGAAATCGTGCCACCGCTCAGTGACAATTTAAGGGCGTCTGCAGCGATATACGCGTTGGTGACGACCGTATCGGCCGCCGTCATTTGAGCAACGTTTACTGCTTGAGCTGAACCCACAGCACCAGTCCCCACATTGTTGATGGTAAAGCCAGACATGGTAAGACTTCCAGTCATTGTGCCCCCCGTCAGGGGTACATACAGCGACCCAGTAGCAGCTATTTGTTCTGTGGTTGCATTTAACCCGTCCAGCGTTAGCACCACGCTGTTAACAACCCCGCCGTCTATTGCGTTCATATCGCGTTACTAAAAGGGTGTTAAAAATTAAATGGTTCGCATTTTTTTTGACTGGCGCTGTAGCGTGTCTACTAACTCGTCTCTTTTAAACTGCAGGTCACCCAGTCGGTTGGTTGCTTCCTCTAGTCGCGCAAGCTTGGTCGCCTCCCTTATTATAACAGCAGCAGGTCTCTTTTCCTGTATCTGTACCGTGACGCGCCAGTGTACGCCGTCAAATGAAACCGGGTCGTATGTCTGGGATGTCAGGTAGAACTGGAGCACCTCAATTGCCTGGTTGCGCAGCTTCACGGAGAACTGGTTGTTCTCGTAGTAAATCCACGAGTTTGCAGGCACCTGCACGGGTATTTTACACAGTATGTTGCTTTGGGTGAACACGGGCTCCACCAGGCACTCCACCTGGTCTTCGTCTTGGTTCAGGCTGTCGGATCGCAAGCACAGGGCCGTGATGGGCGACACGTTAACATTGTTGGGTGATATGTTGCCTGTGCTCGTGTCAGCACCTCCAGCTGTACTCAGGTAGGTGTTTGCCGTGTAAAAAAAGCCTGCTATCTCTGCGAGTATGTCAGAGCCTGTCCACAGCAGGGTAAACGCAAACACGCCCGCGGAAGCCGTGTTGCCTAGGCGAAGAGACGCTTTACCAGTAGCCGCCGAGTAGGTGAACAGAGGCGTGGGTGTTGTGGCCGAGGTACCCGTAACACTGATAAACGCTGTACTCAGTGCTGACAGGTATGTCGTGATTGTATACGTCCCAGGCGTGATTGTAATCGTGCCAGCGGTCGTTATACCCCCCTTGAGCATGGTGTACCCCACGGTGTTCAGTGGCGCATTCACCGTGTTAAAGCTGTACGGGATTTCAGCAGCAAGCACCTGGAGCTGGAAGTAGTTGTCTGCGGACGCCAGTCTGACGGTTGGCGATAGGGTAAACTCTGGCTGGAAGTTTGTACCCCCCGTCCGGTATTTGGAGTCCAGGAAGTATGTTAGCACGCGGGTTGTAATGTCCATCTGCCCTTTACCTAGTGCATGCTAAAAGGTTTGAACCTGTGGTGGGGTGGGCGGGTACCGTTATTGACAGAGGAAATGTATTCACCACTCGGTCAATGACGCTACCTACTGGCTAATTACTAACTGTCCACCGAACCTCCTCGGTGGCATCCCTTGTGCGCGCCATCAGAGCCGCCAGTTCTTGCTCCGAGGGTATGCTGTCGGTAAACGGCACGATGCACTCTATTTGCTGGTAGATGCCCATGTGTCGCGTGACACAGGGAACAACGCGGCCGCCGGTTACTTCGCGCCTTGCCAGGGCGAGCTGGGCATGGGGAGGCACTGGTGCTTGGTTCATTTAGTAGTAACAAACTATTTTTTAACGCCACCGGGTGTCCGACAGGCACAAAAACACAGCCACCCCTTACTTTTTTAATAAGTATAAGTATAGTTGACAATGGAGACACCAGTCGTCGAGCCCCCGGTGGAAGCACCCCCCGCGCCTGATAACACCGTCCACAAGTCACTGCTACACCCTGAGCTGAGGCTAAGCAGGCGGCAGAAGGAAATCTTGGGGCTGGTGGGCGTTAAAATGCCAGTCACCGCCAAGCAGGCCGAGCGCAACAAGGTTGCCGGTAACAGGCTGCGGGCTTTCCACGCAGACAAGAAAAAGCGGAAGCAGGCCGAGGAGGACGATAAGCGCAAGGCCTTTGAAGCCGAGGCAAAGGTTAAGGTCGTGTCCCAGCAAAAAAGGGAGCGGGTCTCTATAAAAAAGCGCGACGTGGCACCCACGCCACACCCCTCGGAGTCCGAGTCCGAGTCGTCTGACGGTGAGGTGCGGCGCCGAGCCAAAAAGGTGAGCAAGACGGCAAAGGCGCTGGAGAAGCTAGACGATAAGATATCCAGGGTAGCAAAGGTTGCTGCGCCATCAAACCCGTACTTAAACGCAATGATGATGCGACATTTTTAATACACTTAAGTAACAACAGTCCACATGGTTCTTATTCAGTATGTAATGGATGTCAGCACCAAGGACGGCAACTTGGCCGCCGGTAGAGCACCCTGGTCGCAGTCTGCAGTGCATAGCCTGGCAGGGCGGGAATGTGCCATTACTATCATGAATATAACCATGATCACAGTTTCCACGGTAAATATACTTACGACCCTATCAAGAATGGCACGACTCGATTTTGTGGGCATACAACCTACTAATAGGGCGCAGCTTATAAGCTCCAATAACGGTTCGATCGACGAATCAATGCACGCATATGGTTTTGTATTTCAAACACAAAGCAATTTTAACGGTACGAGCACCGGATCCATTCCGAATGTTCCTAATACGCCGGTTACCTTTACGGCACAAATGTCTTTTGGCAACATTCTAGGCATAAACCTGGTACCGTTTAATATTCCGCCCGGGGGAACATCCTTACCCTCGTGGCAAACGTTTATAACACATGCGTGCATTACAATTGAGGTTGTGCCCATTGATTAAAATAAAAACAACCCTAGTTTTTTATGCGAGTACTAGTATAGCACCACCTACATACACTAACAATGAGCTACCAAGTGCCCCAGGATTACCCCTCCCTCCCCAGCATGGCCATCCCCCACGCGCTTGTAGGCGACGATATTAAGCAGTTTAAGGGTGCTCGCAACGTCACCAAGTACCTGCCTTCAGCCAGTGGCTCTGTAGTGGGCCCCAACAGCTCCCTGTTGTTTACCATCCCGGCGGAACCGTACGGCTACATTAAACCCAACTCCATGTACCTGCGGGGTAAAATTGTAATTACGGGGACACAAGGTTTCAGAGGAAGCGTGCTTACTGCTGCTGGTGATGCTAACTCCGTTGGAGACATTACAACATCCTCGTTTGTATCCTTTGCCGGCAATACGTTTGCAGCCGGTAGTGGAGTAAATACACCTACGTACCAGAGCGGGCATGGTACCGGGGGTGCGTCGTCTGTGTTTAACAGATTTACTATCACGCTCCCCGGTGGGTGCGCCATGAGCTACAATCAACAGCAGCATTACAGGAATGCCGTAACGCCGCACACACTAGACTCTGCTTACTTTAACGATTTGCGAATTATGGAAAGCGCTGGTTGTGCTTGGGAAGTGCCGCCAACAGCTAGGGTTGCGAATTTTGCTGCAATACCAGCCGCGAATACTACCTTCTCTAAGGAGGTTAATTTTTGTACACCAGCCGATATCCCTCTGTTTCAGGCCGACGCTGCGTTTCCCATGCTGCTGTGTAGTCAAGGCATTACTATGGAAGTTGTCACATCGTCTGTATCCGATGCCCTTTATCACAACCAAGCGCAGGTTACAGGTGGCGCCACTTCAGGCGCTCGCGTAGGCACGTTGAGTACTTACGCCCTCTCCGACCTTGCGCTTGTTTACGAGGTCATCCAGGTGACGCCCGAGTTTAAGAACGCGCTTGTTGCCAGCAAGGCAGGTAGCCCCTACGTGATTCACGTGGACGACCGCATGGTCATCGGACCCATTGGTGTTACTGCCACCGCCCGCGTTAACGTTGGGGTCGGTCTGTCGTCCTTAAAGTCGGTTCTTTTTACGGAGCAGTTACTGGGTGACCAGTCGGTTCAGGCACGCAAATATTATCCCAGTAACGGCACGACGTCATACAATGTGTACCGGGACGGTCAACAGATCTCTATTCCCAACCTTACCTCTGAGGACATTTGCTTCATGGAGATGCAGCGAGCCATTGGACGCATCAACGACTCTCAAACCACCTCAATGATTCAAATACTCGGTACATCCTTGGCGAATGGCGGGCGCACAACATACACAGACTCTGGGTTCCTTATGGGTACCTCTTTCCAGTGCATCGATGACTGGTCTTTTTCTGCGCGGGGTGCTGGGTGCGACCAGCTGGCAGTGGAGCTTATCAAGGGGGTGCAGGACGCGCCTAAATGGTCCGGTGGTGCTGGTGTTGCCCCCTCTAACCTGTACATCTTTTGCATGTACGACTCCATTGTAGTGATTTTGAGTGATGGCACGTGCCAGGTGCGAAAGTAGTACAATAAACACAGGTCTTTATTAACTAGCCAGTGAAAACGACACAATCCTAGACACGACACCCGACGTTTTAAGCGCGTCGTTACGGTACAGTCCGCTGACCTCAAGAATTAAAACACCCTTGTCCCCCTGTAGCGGCGTCTTGTTAACAGCCACCCTGCTAACCAGCATGCTGCAGTTCTTAGCCTTGGCCACGTTCCATTTAAAGCGCGCGGTGTCGGCGTCCAGCCCGTGACCAGGCGGCATAAAGGTGTAGTCCGTGGGTGTCATAGTGGCAGCCACACACATGACGCCGTTGTAGGGCGCAAGGGCGTCTTCAGGTGCGCGGAACAGGATCTTGCCATACTTGCTCACCCCAGTAACAGCCTCACAGTCGTCGATGCGCACAAACACGGCCCGGTCAAAGGAGTCGTAGTTGACACCGTTAAACACCCGTGAGTTGGCTACCGACAGGTTGAGCTCCAGTGCCTCGCCCCTGGTGGCAACGCTATGGGGTACAACCCTGCGTGAACCCACGCGCTTTGACAGGGGGGCTGTTGCCAGGACAGAGCGCACTTCGACCTCGCCGTCTTCCAGGTCGGGCTCTTGGGCCATGCGTCGCTTCAGGGGTGAGGCCGGGTTGAAAGTAGGAGAGGCTGGGGTAGAAGCAGCTTGAGACATCCGAGGAAAGTAAAGTAATGAAAGGAGTGGTGGTGTGTACTGTTGGGTTCTATTGGACAGAGTGGGTTGCTGGTATTGGGTGCAGAGTGCCCAGTCCAATTTTATTGGTAGCATGCAGAGTGGCAGTTAAACGTAACCTACGGACCGTTCTTATAACTTTGCGCGCTTCCTGCCGGTGCTGCTGCGGCGGAAACCTAAATAACCAAGCCACCGACGACTTGCAGGCGGTGCGTCCCCAAACCGAATATGGGTGGGTGCTCGTGGGGGTGGAGCAGGTGCAATTAAGTCACCATCCGCATCAAACCGTATGTGCTGTTGTGCGGGTGCGGCAGCGGCAGCGGCAGCGGCAGCGGCAGCGGCAGTGGCATCTCTGGCGGCTCGTAGCCGGGCTGTACGACGGGCAGCCGCCCTGAACCTTAACTGGTGTGCCGAGTAACCCTGACGAACAGGTGCAGGAACGGGTGCAATATACGGCGCAGCAGGCGCAACAGGCCGAACAGGTGCAGGAACGGGTGCAATAAACGGCACAGCAGCCGCAACAGGCGCAGCTTGTAACAATTGCCATCTTGAATGCGGTGGGGGTTCAGCAGGTTCAGCAGGTACAGCAGGTACAACCGGTGCAGGTACAACAGGTACAACCGGTGCAGCGAGTGCCCGTGCCGCATCGCGGGTCGCCCTGCGATAGAGACTACGACGTGATACACCACCTGGAATTGCAGGTACAACAGGTACAACCTGTGCAGGTACAACTTGTCTGTTCGACGCAGCTAGTGCCCGTAACGCTGCCCGTGCCAGAGCGCGTTTGCGAGTACGACTTATAACACCACCTGTAGGGGCATTGTTGTCACCAAAATCCCCCCAACCATCATCATTGTCGAATAGCCTGCCGAAAGCAAGCAGTTCACCCTCATCATCGTCAACAATAGGCGGCAATGGCGGAGGCGGGGGTGGAGGAGGAGGGGGTGCAGGAAATTGCGATATAAGTGGATATTGCGGAGCAGGAGCAGGAGGAGGAGGCGGGGGTGGAGGAGGAGGCGGGGGTGCTACTAATGAAGGCGCTCCACTTCCAGGTAAATTTCTGCCCTGTAACAAGTTCATAAATCCTCCTGGCACGATTACATCTCTAAGATCAGGGGGCCCTATATCTCCCAGCAGCAGTATTAGGTTGGATGCCTCCACAAGCCAACTTTTGCGACCTTGCTTTACAAGGCATCGTAACGACCCATGAGGTGGGTTTGGTGCTCTAGTCACAACTGCAATATCGGCCGGGTCGTAGTTAGGGAAACCCGTTGAATCGAGTATACCCACTCTATCGCCCACTTTAATTTGTCGATAAGGTGCAGCCGGTTGTGCCACACTGCCGCTGTCAAGCTCCTCCTCTTCGCTTTGGTTGTCCGCAACAGGCGCAACACGAGCTGCGCGTACGGGCAAATGCGTGGCTGTCAGGGGAAACAAGTCGGCAACATTCACGGAGTAATCGTTGCCGCTCTCGAGAACTACTACTATCCACGTGTTGGCTTCGGCAGTAGACTTGCGAACCAGCCGCACAGGAAACAATTCCTTGCCACCTTGCAACAACACGTTGTGGCCGGCTTGCAGAAAGTTGTTCGCACCAGCAGGCGGCGCGCTGCCAGAAGCAGCAGCAGCAGCTCTAGCAGCAGCAGCAGCAGCAGCAGCAGCCGCGGCGGCTCTAACACCCGTGCCCCCACGGTGCAGTCGCCTGTCTTTATCACCACCCCTGCTTCCTATACCCGTCGGCAGGAAGTTACGGCCCTGTATACTCGGCGCATTCGAAGGATTGTACGGCTTAGGCGGCTCATAATCCAACTCCACGTCTACTTTGCTCTCTACATGATCAGTATCCTCAGCAACCTCGTCTAGATATTGATCAGCCCACCGCTTAAAAATTTCAGGTGAGACTTTTAGCACTTCGTCGGGGTAATTTCGGTCGTTAAAATTTAACCGGGGGCCCATATCATCCACTGCCAGACGCACACGTTCCCTGTGCTTAATGTACATATGCTGTAACGCGCGCTGTTCTGGTACAGTAAAGGCCTGGCGCCACCGCTGGTTAACAAGATGTGGCACGTGACCCAGCGGGCCTCTACCAAGCGCAAGCGCCGACGCAGCCCACCCACGCTGCGCATCTGTGTAACCACCCTTACTGCCAACAATGTGTGCCGCTATAACCAGCTGTCTGTTTATAGGCTTCTTGGGGATGTAATGGTACACGTCGGCCTCACGCTTTTTGTTCTTAAAGCGTGCCGTGTAGTCGGTGTTGCGCTTGTTGTCAAATATGTCCTCGCGCCTCAGATACGCGACTAAACCCTTTGGTGCCTGGGGCATTTCTCTGTTACTTAACCATAACAAAAATATACACCTTAAAGTAAACGGTGGCTATGGCTCATAAGCGCAAGTGTGGGTGGTACCAACGGTGTACCGTTAAAAAGAAACACGCCAAGCCTACGACGACCAAGACCAAGGTAAAAGCGCAACAGGAGATGCCGGGCGTCACCCTGAACCAGAACACGGCGTCTGACTTCCAGCGTGCCAACAACACTCCAGACTACAACTTTGGGGGGATTAACATGCGTGGCTTTTCGCTGGACGCCGTCAATCGGGGGCTACAGCAACGGCAGGTGGGGTACGCCGTACCTGGGGGTGGCACCCTTTACTTCACGGCTGACAGAGCGCAGCCTGCTGCTAAAAAACAAAAGACAGGCAAACAGGAGGAAAAGGAACAGGCAGAGTTTGTAAAGCCACCGTTGCCAAAAGGGCCAATGCCTCCACCAGGGGCAATGCCTGACACAGCCCGGCGGCGAGCATATTATGCATATGCAGCCGAATTAGCCGCTGCTGAAGCAGCACGACGGGACATGGATCCGTCTGCTGCTGGGAGTGGCAGTACTTCTTCTGTTGTAAGGGGTGGTGGAGCACAAAATGCGGCGGAAAGACAGAGGGTAGCTTCTGGTGGCAGAGGAACGCATCGTATGTTTGCAGAGGGCTCACCATCAGAACTGTCCCCAGAACCCCCGCCACCTGGTACGGATGTATTTCAGCCTGCAGACCCAGCCGAGTACGACCAGGATGACCTCATTCCACACGACCGATCAGGCGACGTTGCACGTGCAGACGACCCGCAGTACTTTCAACAAGGAGGTGAAGACGGCGGAGTAGAAGAACAGAAAGGTGAAATTAACTTACAGGAACAAAAGGAGAACGACCCCCCGCGCCCGCCTTCGCCCCCGCCCCTGCCCCCGGCCAATCGCCCACGTTTTCACAGAGGACGACAGCCTGCTGCACCAGAACCACAGTTACAAGCAGTCGAAGAAGGAAAGGAGGGCGAGGGTCCAGTCCCGGATGAGCCGCCGGTGGTACAAGAATGGTTGGATCACACTCTTATGAACGACATATTTGAACCACTTGATGAACGGAGAAGGGCGGAAAGGGTTAGGCGTAACGTCACTGGACCCCCAGCGTTTCAACTGGGTCAAGAAGTATCGGGTGCTGCGTTAGTATCTCAAAATGTTGCGCCACGTTCACACGCAAGAAGAAGAATCCTCGCGGGAGCTGGCGCGGGGCCTAACAATTTGGCTGTGCTTGCTGCTGCGGGTGGCGCGATGGCACATGGCTACTCACCAGTTACCGGCCCTCCATTGCCTTTAAGAGATCAAGATCGCAATGTTAGGGAAGGAAACGCACTATTTGATGCAGCTCTGCAACCACACAGACAGGCTGATGGGTCCCTCAGTCCTACTCGTATTAACCACCCAAGAGCAAGCAGCCCACTTTTTCAAGGTCTTAGAGGTTTATTTGAACCAGCTGTAAAAGTTTATCCTAATTCAAATTAACGCCTACGCAAAACGCTAGGGTCTACATCTAGCTCGTCAAATCGTCTATAGAACGTAACAGGGTTAGTCAATAAATTCACGTGCATAAAGCTGTGCGGCCCTTCAGTACAGTAGTCGTATATTTCATAAAAGGCGGCAGGGTCGATGCTTATGTCCTCCTGCAGCGTCGTCACCTCGCGCGTGTTGTAGCTCTTAAAGCAGGAGATCAAGTCCAGCTGGGCTCTTATCACTGTAGGTATGGCGTTGTACTTCTGCGAGGCTATCAGCACGCTGCAGTGCAAGTGCCGCGACGTTATAACCAGCCGACTAAGCACCGCCGCCTTGCTTGGGCTTAGGTCGCACATGCAGTCGTCCAGCAGCAGTAGGTGCCGTATCTCCTTTTTTTTATGGTCACGCTCCCATCGCTCGTTCAGCGCGCGGATCCTCTCCATCACACCCCCCATTGCAGTGTCGGTACACACGTCAAAAAACTGGTCCACGTCGCTCAGCTCATCCACCAGCTTCTCGTATTTAGTGTCACCCCGAGCCGTGGGTGAAAACATCCATATGTGGTTAAACCGTCCCTTGAACGCACGCTTTGACCCCAGCATACTTAAAATAAGCGTTGACTTGCCGCTACCCTTTTTACCCACCACAGCGTACACAATGTTATTCCCGGGCAGCAGTGGCTCTGTCGTTGGCACGACCTGCGAGTCTAGCGGACCCAGAATGGAAGACAGAGACATGCCAAGCGTTTTATTTTTACCTATAACACCTCAAATTTATACCTAGCTAACGCGGCGCTGCCAACACCACGTATCGTTCACAGCCTCAGCTATAGCCGAGTTAACTGCCGCCATAGCCTCCACGTGCTCCTCCGACACAGAGTCGCCGTCGTCGCTGTCCATCAGTCGCGCCAACAAGGCGGAAGCACCACCACCACCACACCCGTCCTCGTACCAGTACAGCTGGTCCAGGTACTCGCACCTTGTGACTGCCGTGTACAACACACGCACCTCCATGTCCCGCGACAGGCATATAAACACGCGGCGTGGCCTGTGAACCGTCTGACCCTGGGCAGCGTGGACAGTGAACCCGTGGCAGTGCATGGCCCCCCACTTGCTAATAACAGCCGTCGTGTACGGCACCGCAGCAAGACACCTGGGCGGGAGGACCGACACCACACGGTTTCTACCGGTGCGAAACTGACTGAAGACGGTGGACAGCACAGCCGTGGCGGCACCAATCTGCTCGTGGGTGCGACATATCACCAGGTCGCCTGGTCGGTACTCGGGACCGATGGTGCCAAGTGTAATCCTGCGAACCACCTGCCGCACCCTAAACCCAGCCACCATGGGACACTCCAGTCGGTCAATCATGGACCGCAGATCCGTCGCCAGCAGCAGCAACGCCGGGCACTTGATACGGTAGTTTGTAGTAAGGTGGGTGCGACACGCCACAGCAAGCGCGTTGAACTCGGGCCGGTCCACCTTCACGCCATCCTCGTTCAACAGGGGAAACGGCGGGCACTGGTACCCCACGTCGCCCAACCACACGATCAGATGCGTGGAACACATGGCGCTAACAATCACCCGCGTGGCCTCAGGAATCATGGAGCACTCGTCAAACAGCAGCACGTTAAAATTAGACAGCAGGTCCGTGACGTTGGGGTGACCCTCGCTGCCAATAAAGTTAAACAAGCGCGCGTGGGTCCACACCGTTATCCCTGGATACGACGCCATTTTGTCGTCGCGCTGTGCGTGTGTCGGCACCAGGAGCAGCGGTCGTATGAACCCACCGTTGCACCCACCGTCACCCCCAAGCCGCGTCTTATTATCCGGGTTGCCAGCCAAAAAAATGTCGGTGCACACCACGTGCGACTTGCCGTTGCCGCCCATACCAAACAGCAGAGACTCCCTTGCAGGGTAACACGGCCTCCCAGACAGCGCATCCAAATTGGCTGCCGTAAAACCCAGGTCGCGTATCACGTACGTGGCACACGGGTCGTTACCCACACGCACACAGTCGTCCTCGACCCACACGGCGTCAAAGGCGGCACACCCCACAGGTGGGGTGTACACGCGCTTGTCGTAGTAAATACCGTCCACGCAGACACGCAGCACCGACCCACCCATGGACAACACCTGCTGCATGACGGCTATCCGCACGTAGGCAAAAATAAACGCCACCACGTGGCACAGGTGCTTGCTGCTCCACCGGGGAAACACCGCCGTTGCCGTGTGCAGGTCGTCGTTCACGTACACGTTGGGCATCACCTTAAAAAGAGACAGGCACTTGCTACCCAGAAACAAGCTGTACGACTCAGTCAAAGAGTGGCACTGAAACACACCGGTGCTCAGGCAGTAACCCCTCACACCCGCCTCGTCGCTGCCGCCATCCATTGCATACCGCTGCATAACATCCGGGTACTCGTTAAAATCAAACTGCAGGTCCGAGCCCACACAGCCAGCGTGCACCGTAAACAAGACACCCAGGTCTCTCCAGTACAGCAGCTCAGGTGAGGTGTAGACCCCGTCCACGAACCACCCCACTGTGAACGGCGTGTCCAGCACACGCGGCACAAAAGACACGCGCACCCAGTACATGCCGTTCCTCCCCACCGCCATAGAAGACATGCGGCGAAACTCGTGGATCTTACCCAAATAACCACTGTAGTACTGGCAGCGACCCACGTTAGCATAGGCGCGACGCATGTCAATCGACCCAATCCACGGCGCCGCACCATCAGCCACGTGATCAAACCCGGGGGCGTCCACCGTCGTGTTGTGTGCCATCCCAGACACAATAAAACTGCTGAGCTCCGGCTGGTGAATCGCGTCCACGTGGCACGTGTCCAGCCCCGACGCCCGCATGAACGCGCCGTGCACCTTCCAGTACCGGTTACTTGGCGCGCTCACAGCAGGCAGGCTGGGCCGCATGATTCGCGTCACCCTACCGCTTCGGTCCTGTTTAAAGGCAAACAGCGTGTCGTCTGCCACCAGCTGCTCGTACAGCGGGCCCAGGTCCTCCACCTCGTCGCACTCCCCCGACTCCGTCATGAAACAGGCGTCCTTCCGCTGCACCCCCGGTGCAAGGTCCACGTGGCCGTCGCGCGTCTCAATGAAAACAAACTTACAGTCATTCCTGTTACGCGTCTTGTCGCACTTAAAAACAGTCACAAAATCGACCACCCGAGCCGCGCCGTTCTCGCCACACACGTGGGTGCTGCTGTCCAGCACGAACCCCAGGCACACGCTACACTTTGTCCTGTGTGGCGCCGTTATCAAAGAGCGCACCTCCACGCAAATGTGGATCTGCTCACACAGGACGCGCACCAGCGCACTGCCAATCCCCACCAACGACACCCCCTGTAGCGTCCGCTCTGCCACAGAAACCTTGTTCTCGTACCGCCGCAACAAACTCGCCTTGTCAGCAGTAGGTCGAGCCGCCAAGCTTGACTGCATCACCTCCACGCGACGCTTCAGCCTGTCGCATATAGGCTTTACCAGGCAGTTGTACCCACCGTGCATCCAGTTACGAAGGACCACGGTACTCTTAGGGTTGGGCACCGGCAAAGGAAAAGCAATCACCGGCCCCCACTCAGCTTCTGCCTGACTGCCACGAAACATTGCAGCCTGGACCACCCGTAAAAACCACAGCGGAAATTTGTCACCCTCCTCGTGCTCCATCGTAAGGAGCAACCGCCTCTCCTGATTACCTTCATAAACATACCCAACGCCGGAAACATCAGGAGTCCGCTGCACAATCTCAACCAACTCCACGGGTGCACGTGCCGCCCACCGCGCCTTCAGGTAGTTGTACAGCGTGCTACTATGGCCGTTACGACGCGCCATGGCGTTGTCCGCCTTACTTAAAGCGGCATCAACCGTGTAGCTCTTGCGGTACAGCGCCGCATAATTCTCTGATGGCGCAGTAAACAGCAGACCCTGTTCATGAGCTCTTAAGACCCTTCCGCGGCGGTCAGCACTTGGAAATTGGCTCAGAACAGGCACTACAGCCTCGCCGTCAGGTCTGAACCCCGGGCGAACCACGTTCAGCTGGCCTGGGTCCAACTCCACCGCCTCCTCAGCCACGTCAACAGCCGCCGTGGGTGCCTTATGCCCCGCCGCCTCAGCAGTCAAACCAGCCGCAGCGTTGACCGGTACAGGGGCGTGTCGCCGCCTGTGTGCTCGGGGAGGTCGTGCCATTGCAGTGCTATTATACTTATGACAACTAAATTAATTATGCCCATGCATATAATCATACACTCTGCACCCAATCAAAACTCCCATCACTCTGCACCCCAGGCCTCAAGTTTAATCGCCTGTATAATTATAGCATGCCGCCCGTCTCAGATAACCCCGTTTTTATGGTGGGCGTTATTACCATGTTTTTTGGCTTTCTTAAGGTGGTGGCTAACCTACTCTACAAGTCCAAGTGTGAGTCCTATTCCATCTGCTTTGGCCTATGTAAATCTACCCGAAATATCGCTGCAGAGGTCGCGCTAGACCGGGCAGAAATTGAGGCCAACGTACCAGGCCACCTACCCCCCCCAGACCAGCCCTAATTAATTAAAAAATAAAGGTGTAAATTTTTTTTATTTAATAAGTAAACACAAAACCCTTGCGAAGCTCCGCATGCTCCGCGCAATACCACAGCTCGCCAACCGCAAGCCGGTTGCAGGTGCCGTACATGCACGTAAAATCCGCCGCCTTGCGCGCGCACGCACACTTGGGGCGCCCCACAGGAGGCGGAGGCAGGTGCGCAGGAATGCCGTGCTCCGCCATCAGCGCCTCCGCAGCCGCCAGAGCAGCACCCGCCTCGAACTGGCGCTCCTCCTCCTCCTCGCTGGGCGTGTCCACCGTCAGGTCGATCACCGTCACCGCCTTGCGCTTCAGTCCGTTGGTGCTGCTCATTGCAAGAAAGTTAGATTATGAGAATATTTAGCCCCGACTTTTTCGGGACCGCATGCGCTCCCGATGACAGGGGCACTAGGGGTAC
>Ga0208966_1000239_pt1 | contig 17647 bp, 23 predicted proteins | sample GreLakmeHU45MSRF_FD_187701 | JGI IMG/M metagenome (GOLD analysis project Ga0208966, IMG submission 187701) | Freshwater lentic microbial communities from great Laurentian Lakes, MI, USA - Great Lakes metaG HU45MSRF (SPAdes) | ecosystem: Environmental > Aquatic > Freshwater > Lake | place: Great...
TATCCCCCATCACCCTTTCTTTAAAGATGCAAGTGATGCCCAAAAAGCCGCAGCATTAGCTGATCCCCTGATTTTCAACGTTGAGCATATGGTGGAGGTGGTATTAGCAATCAGGGGCAAATATGACTTTGTGGATGCAGAAGGTTATGACTTTTCTGACTATAGTGATAGCAAAACAGCTATCCTGGACAAACGTGGCCAGTGTTGGGTGTCTGGTGTAGAATCTAAAATTGGTGCAATTAGGCTAACGGTTTATCTACCCCAGCTAGACCGATTGGATTACTTTTTTATTCCAAAACAATCACTGGACCGTTTGAAACGTGCTTGTTATGGAGTCAATGACCATAAGCAAAGATTGCGGCTCAGCTATAGCATGGCTCATGATCATTGGAATTCGTATGAACCATATCGTTTGTTCTCGTCAGAAGCTCTGGCGCTCGCGGAGGACAAGTAGCCAGGGTGGGTGCTGTCCCTGGGGACCCGAATTTCCTCCCAGATTGACAAGTGTTGGGGCCCTTTGCTATCATAACAGAGTAACAGGAGCACATGATGACTAAAACTGGTGACTTTGAGGCAGACGTTCGCAGCAGATACTATAGCTGGATTCAGGATCAACGTTGGCTGAATCGCAAAGATCCAGCAGTTCGAGACCTTTTGCTGGACACCTGGCACGATGACTTCACTGCCTATTTGATCCTGGAGGGTGTACCTGATCAGTATGCCAGCAGGGTTGCCTCCTGCGCCTATGAGCAAAGCCACAGCGGTGGATATGAGGAAGTGCTGAACTCTGCCCAGGATCTCATTGAAATTTTTAAAACCCGATGAGTCAGGGTTGACAGGGACCGCCTGTCACTGCTATCATAACAGAGTAGTAAACACACACAGAGGATACAAGTGAACAACACAACCAAACTGGAAGATGTGCTGAATTTTGTGCAACGATGCGATGATTATGCGCTGGATCAACTGTCCAACACCATCCAGCTCAAGCGCAGCCACCAGGCCATGCAAGTGAAACATCAGTTGGGTATTGGTTCTGCAGTCCAATTCACCAGTGCTAAGAAACTGTCCCCGTATACCTACACTGCGGTGATCACCGACAAAAGGCAGACCCGTGCCACGGTGCGCATCACTGGTCCCATGTGGGGGAAGTACGCGGTGGGCAGTTTGATCACAGTGCCGTTCACCATGCTCAAAGCGGCCTAACGTCAACAATTTCAACAGGTTAGCAACTGCTCTCCTGGGTGTTCAGCGCATCTGGCCAGATGCTAACCTGTTGAAAACACAGAGCAAAATAATTTTGTACTCAGGGTTGACGGTAATCCTGACCGTTTGCTATACTTGTCCAGTAGAGGAGACCAACTGTGGCATATCGAGTATTGGGTCGCAAGGAAAACATTTTTCAAGGCTATGGGGCCAGGGTAGGATTAGAAGGACCCTTCATCATGGGCAGCAATCGAGTGCTGTATTATGATGCCCAACAGGGCCAATATTGGGATCCACGTACAGATTTTTACCTGGAGCCAGATGAGATTGCACTGCTGGATGCTCAGATGCTAGCCATGCTAACCTGTTGAAAACACAGGCTGAATATTTTTGCACTCAGGGTTGACTCTGATCTGACCGTTCGCTATCATAAAAGAGTAGCAGATAACACAGGAGACAGCGATGAAGACCAAGTTTAACAACCCCAACTATTACGCGGCCCGCAAGCTGATGCAGGGAAAGATAATCATCAGCGATCGCATCAAGAACGGATTCAGTGTCAAATGCTGGGGTAAACTGTCTCTGGAAGTGCAGAAACAGTTGGCCAAACTGGCTGATCGAGTGGTGGTTACTCGCGAGATTGGTATGGGTCATTATCGCGTGGTGGGCGGTGAAACCCGCTATCATTTCTACGCCTGCTAAGAGGTTGAAAACAAACGGCAGTTAATTTTGCAGTAGGGTTGACCTCGTCCGCTCAAACTGCTATCATAACAGAGTAGCAGACAGCACAGGAGAACACACCATGGCCAAGATTCATCTTGTTACTCAGTATTCAGAAAACTACGGTGCCCACGATTGGAGCGGCAACGGTGACTGCCCGCAGTACTGGAAGTTCAAGGGCGGCGAAGACTACTTCTTCCCCTTGCCTGCTGGCTACCCGCTGGGCCGTGTTGCTGAGCTGGTAACCCAGGATCTGATGCCCCGGGTGGAATGGAACTCTGACCACAGTCGCAGTCACCTGCTGAACTGGCAGGTGGTTCAGGATGATTTTCGCACTGAGTTCGAGCGGATGCAGCTGGAATATGACGGGCAGGTGGATTTTCCTGCCATCACGCTGAGCGTGCTGGATCTGGCTCTGCCCCAGTAGGGGCTAACCCACTGAAAATCAAGGAGTTACCATGCTGGGAATCGTTATTCTCACAGTGATCATGTATATGTGCTGGTTGGAGTTGCTGGAGTGGCTGTCAGAGCAGGAGTCGCCTGTGATTAGGCTGCGTAAGTTGTTGAAAACACTGGGCCGCTAAGTCCTTTGTTTTCAACACAGCAGAACGCCCATCAGCAGCCTGAGCTGAGCAGGGGTACTGACGTATGCCCAGGGTGCCGGCCAGCTGCTGTTGGGCGTCCTGACACGCGGAAATTCACAGTGTCCACTCAGCGCAGGCTGTGCTCCTGGAGGCTAACCCCAATAAAATCAACAACTTAGCTAAGTTGTTGAAAACAAAGGGAATTTTCTTTTGGGAATTCCTTTACTTTTGGATTCAAATGCGCTATACTGGTTTTATGAAACACCCCAACACTCTAAATTTTGCCAGCGAACAGCATGCTGCTCGCAACCTGCTGTACAACAATCAGCCATATTCAGTGCATCTGAAAGCGGTCTACGCCGTATTGGAACCAGGGTTTGGTGACCACGATGTGATCATGCAGGCTGCTCTGTGTCACGACCTGCTGGAAGACACTGGCATCACCTACAACGACCTGCAGACCAGCGTGGGTTCAGCAGTTGCCGACGTGGTCTACGACGTCACCAACGAACTGGGCAAGAATCGCCAGGAACGTGCAGAACGTACCTATCCCAAGATCGCTGCCAACCCGTTGGCTGTGATTGTCAAGGTTGCTGACCGCATTGCCAACACCAACTACAGCAAAACCAGCGGTAGCGGTATGTTTGGGAAGTATTGCGCCGAGTTTCCCAAGTTCCGCAATGTACTTTACAACCCAAAGCATGTTGAACAATATCCAGCTTTGGGCGGGATGTGGGATGTTTTGGGAACCATCAGCAATTCGTAAGTTGTTGAAAACACTGGGCTAACTTTTTTCAAGAAAACATCAGGGGCAGGTTGACCCTGCCCCGACCATTTGCTATCATTAAAGAGTAGCAGACAAGGACACACCACACACTCTATGAAGAACAAGATGCAGCAGATCCGGGTCATGAATGGCGAGTACAAGGGCCAGATGGTTTCCAACGCCGTGTTTACCTGTTTTGAAGATTGCAGCCAGGACGGTTACATGGTGGTCAATGGCGACCGCTGGGGCAAGGGCAAGGTCCGGGTTCGGATCGATGCTGGTAACTTTGAGTTTCTGAGCACGGGCATTGAGCATCAGATTGCGCCTGTGGCTGCCCAGAACAACGAGACCGACGAGCAGACCCTGGACCGGCTCAAGGCCCGGTTCGAGATCCTGGACGAGATGAGTCAGGCAGCCATTGCCGGCAACATCCGGGCCCTGATCCTGCAGGGCCCTCCTGGCATAGGCAAGAGCCACGGGGTGGTGACGCAGATGCAGAAGTCCAGCATGTTCGATGACATTGCTGGCCGCCCTCCGCGCTACGAAGTGGTCAAGGGTTTCATGACGCCCATCTCCCTGTACTGCAAACTGTACAGCCACAGCGACCCGGGCCATGTGCTGGTGTTCGACGACTGTGACAGCATCCTGGAGGACGAGGAGAGCTTGAACGTGTTGAAGGCGGCGCTGGACAGCAGCAAGAGCCGTCGGGTGTTTTGGGGTAGCGACAGCAAGATGCTGCGGCGTGAAGGTGTACCAGACAGCTTCGACTTCCGGGGCACGGTGATCTTTATCACCAACCAGAAGCTGGATGGTGGACAGCGTGACTCCAAACGTGCGGCTCACCTCAACGCTCTGCAGAGCCGCTGCCACTTCCTGGATCTGAAGATGAACAGCGTCCGCGAGTGCCTGATCTGGATCAAACACGTGGTTAGCAGTGGCCGGATGCTGGAAGAGTACGGCCTAAACAAGAGCCAGGCAGACGATATTGTGGAGTTCATGTATGCCAACCAGACTCAGTTGCGTGAACTGAGCTTGCGCATGGCAGTCAAGATTGCTGACCTGGTCAAGATCAGCACCAACTGGCAGAACTTGGCCCGCGCGACCTGCATGCGTGGCTAACACCGGCTGGTGTGGGCCAGCTGGTGCTGGCCCAATCTGGGATGCAATGGTGATCTTGAACCACAGGCCTGTTGCAAACTGGACAAAAACATGTTACAATAAGATACCAGAATAACATATGCTTAGAACCCTGCTAATTACTTCAGTATGCTGTATTTTGATGCAGGCACAAGTGCCGGCAAAGGCCCCGACTGTCCCTCAGAGACGCCGCCAGCTGGCACTGTGTTTCAACTGCCATCAGGATTTTCGTAATCCTGCAGTGCTGAGTCAGAAGAAGAGCGAGGCCATCCTGAGAGTCAGAACCGGCCGGATGCCGCCGGATGCCCGGCTGACAGGCACCGAAAAAAATCAGCTGATCCGGCAGATCCAGGAGACCACAAGGTAATGACATGCCTGTGACCATGGAAGAAACTGTGGATTTTCTGCTGAATAGCTATCAGAATATTCGGCTGGATCAACCCAGATTGTCCAAAAAAGACTTCAAGCTGTTGAGCGATGTCAGAAAACGATCCTGGCGGTTTGAGGATTATCCTGCTCTGACTGAACGTCAGCATCGGATGGTCCAGAACATTGTGAGCCGATATCTGATGTTGCTCAGGGTATCAGGATGGCCTGTGGAAGATCTGGCCCCGCCAGTGTGGCAGAAACCAGCCCTGCCCAGTCGGATAACACCTCGCACCATGGAGTTTGACAGGGCAAATCAGCAGATTGTTTTTCAGTTTCCCTATGATCAGATCCTGATCCAGCTGATGCGTGAACTGGGTAATCGACCTGATTTTTTGGGCCAGCTGCTCTGGCATCCTGAACGTTTTTGCTGGACTGCCCTGCTCACTGAACAAACTCTGAATCTGGTCAGGCATCTGATTGCAACTGGCGAATGGTATCGCGATGAGCAGATCACTGAACTGCTCAACACTCAGCAGGTGACACCAGTGCCAGCAGTGAGCTACCTCAACGGAGAGTGGCAGTTCCTGCACATGTCAGCGCATCTGCAGGGGCTGTGCGAGCAGCTGGTTCAGAACACAGATGCTGTGGTGACCCAGGCGTTTGATTTGATGGCACATGGCGTGGAGCTCAGATCTTCGGTGCAACATCTGCTCAGAACCTGGCTGACTCCAGCAGAGTTGAAACTGCTGATGCAGACCAGTCGCAGCATGGTGCCTGCACACCTGCCTGTGCTGATGTCGCTGATACAAAAGGTCAATCGCTGGCCCCTGGTGCTGATATATAATCCCTATGATCTGAAACGGCAGCTGCTGGAACATCTGCAATGGCCAGCCGGGAGTCAAGTGCAGATGTATGTAAGGCCGCCTGACAAGCTAACAGCACGAGTGCCCTGGGTGATTTGCGCCAGCAGTCTGTATCTGACCCCTGCCTATGAGCAGTTGTATCCAGATGCTGATCGCTGGATCTCTGTGGAAAGTGTTATAATATAAATATGGCAACATGCACCATTCACATAACCGATGAAGTCAATGTCAAGATTGAAGGACTGGATCTGGACATACGCAAGCGGCTGACCAATCAGTTCAAGAAGGATATACCGCATGCCAGGTACATGCCAGCAGTCAGGCTGGGTCGCTGGGATGGCAAAAAAGCATTTTTCAATCTGGGTGGTACTACCTATGTGAATTTGCTGGAGCAGATACTGCCATTGATCAGCCAGGCTGGCTATGATATTGAGCTGAACGATCAGCGTGACTATGTGACGCATTTTGAATTTGAGCCAGTGACTGAAACGGCTTTTCAGCATGCAGTATGGCCAGCAGGACATCCCACTCAGGGTCAGCCCATTCTGCTCAGGCCACATCAGGTGGAGGTGATCAATGAATTTTTGAACCGTCCACAGAGCATGGGGGAAATTGCCACCGGATCAGGCAAATGTTTGGATTTTAATACGTTGATTGATATTAAAATTGATGAAACTAGTAAGTTTGGTCAGTTCCTGCTAAAAAAGTTGCTTATTTCACCAGAGCATCAATGAGATATTACTACGATGCGGATAACCCAGCCCAAGTGATCATAGCACACTCTAAAAATCAAATTGATCATATCTTTTCTAAACACCACGGATTTCACCAAGAAATACCACCAGAAGTTATTGGTTCATATATCAACTTAAGAGTAATACCAGCGTTTGATAATCAGAGCAAAGGTTGCAGGTCAGATTTAACAATTCACCAGTTATGGGAGAGATATGAAACTGTCGATGAAAATTGGAGAACTATTGTCAGTAATGCAGGATTTTCTACACACTGACTTGGTCACGGATCAGGAAATATCGGTTACTGCGTTGACAGTTGAAGTAAAAAAACCCAATAATCAGTATACGCCGATTAATTATGTGATCAAGAAAACTTCACCTGGGGTCAGAATAACATTCCGAAACCATCGGCCTCTGGTATGTGCAGACAAGCATGTACTATACGATGCTACACAACAAGCTAAATTTGCCAATGAGTTTATGGCAGGTGATAATATTCTATGCCAACGCGGAGTATTGCAAATTGAAACAATCGAACCAGTAACTGACCAGGATTTCTATGATCTAAGTATAGACGCTCCACATGTTTATTGTGACTCCCAGGGCATAGTACATCATAATACTCTGATCACAGCAGCACTGAGCCAGAGATGCCAGCCGCATGGTCGCACCATGGTGATTGTGCCCAACAAAAGTCTGGTCACACAAACAGAACGAGACTATCAGCTGCTGGGGCTGGACGTGGGGGTGTGGTTTGGCGATCGCAAGGAGTCAGGACATCAACACACCATCTGCACCTGGCAGAGCCTGAACATTCTGCTCAAGAATGCCAAGAATCAAATACTAGCTGAATCCCAGGGGCTGTTGACCATCAGTGAGTTTATCCAGGGGGTTGTGGCTGTGATTGTGGACGAATGCCATCAAATAAAGGCTGATTCACTAACTGAATTGCTGGTGGGCCCCATGTCTCAGATACCCATCAGATGGGCACTGACTGGGACCATACCCAAAATTGAATACGAATGGATGAGCCTGCTGGTGGCCATAGGCCCTGTGGTGAAACATTTGACTGCTGTTGAGCTTCAGGAAAAAGGCATCCTGAGTCAGTGTCACGTAAACATCCGTCAGCTGATAGATCACGGTGAATATCTTGACTATCAGAGTGAGCTGAAATATCTGGTGGACAATGCAGACCGCATGGGCCATGTTGCCCAGATGATACAACAGATTTCACAATCAGGCAATACCCTGGTGCTGGTGGATCGACTGGCTGCTGGTGAACATCTGTGCAGTGCATTACCAGCAGCAGTGTTTATCAGCGGCAAAAACAAGGTCCAGGATCGCAAAGACCACTATGATACCCTGGCAGTGAGCAACAACCAGATCACTGTGGCAACCTATGGTGTGGCTTCGGTGGGCATTGATATTCCCCGCTTGTTCAATGTGGTGCTGATAGAGCCTGGCAAGAGTTTTGTCAGAACCATTCAGAGTATCGGCCGTGGTTTACGCAAGGCTCAGGACAAGGACAGTGTTCAGATCTGGGACATCACCAGCACCATGAAGTTCAGCAAACGCCATCTCACCCAGCGAAAGAAGTGGTACGAGGGGGCTGAGTACCCGTATTCCACTGAAAAGGTGCATTGGCAATAGTTGTGTGGAAAAAATTGACTGGCAACACTAAAGGAGTTATAATAACAATATGCGTATTCTAACCAACGACAACCAGAGCTATGACATCAATGATCTGCCTGATGAAATAGATGACCTCAGGTTCTGTGTTTTTGACAACAGTGATCCAGCAGAGGCTGACTACTTCTTCACTCCTTTGATCTTTCTGGAAAGTTTCGTCACACCTGCTCTGGTGCTGAAAATTGGCAAGCATCAGCTGACCATGCCGCTGGATTGGCAGATGCTGATTGGTGAACCTGATCACGGTGAACTGGAAGTTGTGCCTCTGACCAGCATCAACGACAGGGACTTCAAAGCATTCAGTCTGAACCCACTGAGCAGCTTCAAGCCTGACTTTTTTCCAGTGGAAATCCTGGACGTATACACTGACAATCGCTGGTACTTCCCCAAGCTCAAGAACGGCCAGCTGTTGTGTGTGCCCCTGACTCGAGGACCCAAACCACTCTGTGTGTACTTTGTCAAAGACATCAGTCGCAATTGTGAAATTGTCAGATATTCCCGGGCCTGGTGACGTATAATATGCGTAGTCGCGAAATTCTGGAAGACATCTTGGACAGACGCAACAGCGATGCTAGACTGCAACGTTGGTGGGCTTGGTATCCAGTCACCATAAAGGATCGTAGAGTTTGGTTACGCACAGTGTATCGAAAAAAACAATGGACCCGGGCTTTCTCAGGGGAGTGGCACTGGCATTACACCGACAATATTTTTGATGTCCTGATTGAGATAAAATGAATACTGTATACTGTGATCAAAATGGCACACTGGGTTCGCCAGGTAGCCTGCAGTCAGACCCCATGCCAGCGGCAGATCAGCATGGTTTTGGCAGGAGAGAATTTGCTGTCGTCAAAATAACCAACATCAATGGGTATACATTGGAGATCTGTAGGCACTGATGCAGACGCTGACCTCTGATCAACAGTAAATTAGGCTATCTGTACTGAACCTGCTATAATAACAACATGAGTAATCTGAATCTAAACTCTGAATTAGCTGCTGTGGATTTCAAAGACCGGCAGTTCCGACAAAAGCTCACTGATCAGGAACGCAAGAAGTTCAGCAGCTATTTGATGCTGAGATATGCAGCCAGTGTGGCAGGGTCTGTGGATCTGCAGGCCTACTATCTGATGGCCACCAATGAAAACGTCAACAAAAACTTCTTTGATCTGGGCAAGAAACATGATGAATTGCAGTGGCTGACCTGCACCACAGTGAGTCCAGGCATGGGCAAACAGCGACATTACTGGATGGGTGCGCCGGCCCGCGGCCAGAGTGAACGATACCTGGATCGACTGATTGCTCGGGTTTGTGAGAAACTGCCAGAATGGAAGCAGTCTGATGTGGAAATCTGGGTCAAACTCAACGGTGAATCCGCCACAGAGCAATGGATTCTGCAACACGGAGAAGAGCTACCCAGTAAGAAGTAGACAGAGGTGGTGGGTGATGTGACTGCGGGTTGACAAAAATATTTATATGGATGTTAAAGTTCCTTTAGCAATGCAAGAAAATCAATGTGAGTTTTGCCAAAAAAACTTTATCAGATCTGTCACGTTGGCCAGTCATGTGTGTGAAGCCAAACGTCGCTGGCAAAATCGCAGCACACCCCTGGTGGTGTTGGCGCTGGAAGCCTATCAGAGATTCTATCGCCAGTGTCAGCCCAGTCAGAAACCCAAGCAATGGGAACATTTTGCTCAGAGCAGTTACTATGCTGCCTTTGTGAGATTTGCTCAGTATATGCTGGACGTCAGGTGTGTGAACACTGGTGCTTTCATGGACCATGTGATCAAAAACAACATCAAGCTGGATCAGTGGGCCAGTGACGGTGTGTACACTGCTTTTCTGATGCGCTGGACCCGAACTGAGGATGCCTGGGATGCTGTTCGTCGCAGCATTGATACTGCAACTGTGTGGGCGCAGGAAAACCACAGCAATCTGGCACACTACTTTCTGTATGCCTCAGATTACAAAATTCAGAGCGACCTGGATCGGGGTCGGATATCAGCTTGGTTTGTATTTTGCAGTGAGACTGGGCAACAGTGGTTGAACAATCTGGGACCTGAACAAACCGCAATCATCTGGTGCTGGATTGATCCTGAGTATTGGCAGCCCAATCTGACACAGAATCCTGTGGCTGATGAAATCAGACACACACTAAAACAGGCAGGCATCTGATATGTCACCAGAAACTGGCAGTTACCAGAGGGGGTTTTTACTCAGAGATCCTGTGACCCAGCTGAGTGATCAGGACCTGGCTCTGATGCATAATCTGGCTCGCACCCACACTGGCATGAGAGATCTACTGCTCAAGTGTTACACATACTATATACTCAACACCAATGAAAAGGAATTTTGACATTGATCTGGATTTTGCTGACCGGGATCGAGTTCTGACTCTGATTCAGCACACTCCAGCCAGTCAGTGGCGTGATGGTCAGTTGGTCAAACACAACACTGGTGTCTATGTGACCAGAGTGCCCCGAGATCCGGTGCTGGGAGTGTGTGGCCTGGATTATGAAACGGCTGAGGATCTGGGATATATCAAACTGGACTTTCTGAATGTCAGTGTGTATCAGCAGGTCACTGATCCGGCACACCTGGATGATTTGCTAAACACTGTGCCAGATTGGCAACGTCTAACTGATCGAAAATTTGTGGAGCAGGTTGTGCATATCAGCAATCACTGGGATCTGTTGCAACGTATGCCTGAGCCAGTGGATTCTGTGGACCGCATGAGCATGATTCTGTCCATAATCAGACCAGCCAAGCGACACCTGGCTGGTAAACCCTGGCGTGAAGTGGCAAAAACAGTATGGGATAAACCTCAGGACGGAAGCTATCATTTCAAACGAGCTCACGCCATTGCCTATGCACATCTGGTGACGGTGCATATGAACATCCTGCAGGGCAAATAAGTTAGTGGTGATTGATATCTATATTCCCAAGCTCAAACTGGCATTTGAATGCAATGGATCATATTGGCATAGTGAGATCAACGGCCGGCCCAGGAATTATCATCTGGAAAAAACTTTGATTGCCAATGAAAACGGTGTCCATCTGGTTCACTTGTGGGAACATGATTGGCGTTTCAAACAGGAAATTACTAGATCAAGAATTTTGTCCTTGTTGGGATTGAATGAGAAAATACCTGCAAGAAAATGCCAAATATCAGAGGCCACACCCAAAGAATCTCAAGATTTTCTGAATCAAAATCATATTCAGTTTTTTTGCCCAAGCTCAATCAAATTGGGGTTGTACTATCAGGGTCAATTGACGAGTTTGATGACTTTTGGCAGATCCAGATTCTCTAAACATGCCCAGTGGGAATTATTGAGATTTGCCAACCTCAAGGGAGTCACAGTGGTGGGCGGCGCCAGCAAATTATTCAAATATTTTGTCACGCAACATCAACCAGATTCAGTGATTTCATATTCAGATCGTTCATTCAATCGGGGCAATGTGTATCAACAACTGGGATTCACGAAGCAACACAGTTCGCCACCAACATATTACTACACACGTGATTATAAGTTTTTTGAAAATCGTATGAAATTTCAAAAACACAAATTAGAAAATTTGATGTCGATATTTGACGCTCAACTTTCCGAATGGGAAATAATGAAATTGAATGGGTATGATCGTATATGGGACTGTGGTGATGATGTTTGGATGTGGAAAAACAAATAGGGAAATGATGACACTGTTAGCTCTGTGTGCAACAGACTGACAGTCACTGAGCCGGCTTGCGTATCAGTGTGATGCTGCGTCTTTTGGTTTTGCGTTGAACCAGCTCAGCTAAACTCACTGCTGGCCCATGCATCAACACCACATCTTTGCTGTTGAATATGCGCAGGCAGGACTTGAAGCCCTGCCATTCCTGTTTTAGAAATATGTTGATAGGAATTGTTCTATTGCTCTCCCACCACCATTGCTCGCCCAGATCCAGGAACTGTTGACGACCCCCAGGGCCCTGCACCGAATTCAGATCATAAAAGTTTGTCACATAAGCGTCTCGATTCTGGATTATGCCTATGTATTCTTCAGACCCATAACTAATCAGGCTGATGAACGGATATTTGTCTGTTAGTCTCTGGTAAATATAACTCATGGTTGGGATAAATACTCTTGTTATGCAAACACTCAGGATATATTTATATGATCAGATTTTATCGCTCCAAATATCTCCTGATCAGACGCTGACATTGGAGGACAGAACTGTGTATACCAGGCCCATTATCCTGTACAAAGGCATCAACAATAAACTCAAAGTGTTGATAAAAAATGCCGATCAGCAGCCGGTGAACGTCACTGGACTGACCTTTTATGCCGAACTGGTACGCACGCCTCAGCAGGATTTTGTGAACAGTTTCACCATCACCATGGTGACACCCATCAGTGGGGTAGCAGAGCTGACCATACCAGCCAGTGTGCTCAATCCTGAACCAGTGGGTTTTTATCATCTGCTGATCAAATACCACACAGGCAATGACGACGTCATTGCATACAGTGATGACAACTACAGTGTGGCCATACCGGTGAATCTGAAACTGGGTTATCAGGTCACTGGTGACGAATACACACTGGGTGAAAATCTGGATCTGGGCAGTGTGCCTGAGCTGGTAGACGAAATTAGAGATTTGGGAGAGCTTTGATGGCCAAACGATTACTGTTGAGAGGTGGCACCGCTGCACAAAATGATGCTTTTGCTGGTGCCAGAAGAGAAGTCACTATTGACACAGACAACTGGAACATCAGAATTCACGATGGCAACACTGCTGGTGGATTCACTGTGGGTAGTCTGACCAGTTTATCCGCCCATGCAGGCAACATTGTGCCGTCGGCCAATCTCACCTACAATCTGGGCAACAGCACCAGTTACTGGAACACTCTCAGGGTGGGCAACGTGATTGCCGGCAACATCAACTCGGTCACGGGTATTTTGACTGTGACTGGCAACTCCACCGTGGGCAATCTGACCACTGTGGGCAACATCACAGCTGGTTATTTCAACGGCAACGGCAGCCAGCTCACTGGGGTAACGGCTGCGCCTGCCACCAGTGTGGTCAACGGCACCAGCAACTTGGTGGTGGGGGCCAATGCCAATGTCACAGTGAGTGCATCAGGCACCGCCAATGTCATAGTGGTTACCAGTACCGGAGCCAATGTGGCTGGTTATCTGAATGTCACTGGCAATATCAGCACCGCTGGCACCGTCACCGTGACCGGCAACACCACGGTGGGTAATCTGATCACAGCCGGGCTGATCAACGCCACTGGCACCGTGGCTGGCGGTAATCTGAGCACAGTGGGCACATTGTCTGTGACTGGCAATGCCACAGTGACTGGTATTTTGAAATCTGATCAGATTCATGAGCCATTCACCACCAAAACTGCTGCCACCGGCGTGGTGACTCACAATTGCAGTCTGGGTCAGGTGTTTGTTCACAGCAGTATCACTGCCAACTTCACCGTGAATCTGGCCAATCTGGCACTGGACACTCTGAGCAGCACACGAGTTTCACTGTTGCTCAATCAGGGCAGCAACGCCCATGTGCCCACTGGTTTGCAGATCAGCAGTGTAACACAGACCATCCTCTGGCAGGGAGGGACACAACCTGCTGGGTCAGCACTGAAGAAAAATCTGGTGAATTTTCAGGTATTCAACAACGCTGGGACCTATACCGTGTTGGGTAACCTGATATCCTTTGGGTGATCTGGACCCTGCCCACCTGGGTGCAGGATCAGGATGGCTTTAAACAGTCTCAGAGTCTCTGACGATAAGTACTGGAGCAGACACATTCTGCATCACACACAAGGAGGCTCAAAATGAGCAAAACGCCCTACGAAATCCGTCTGGATCTGTTGAAGTTGGCCACTGAAATTTTACAGGTGCCAGTACAGGAACAGAGAGGCACACTGATAAATGAGTGGTATGCACTGAAAGACAATGATCAACCACACACACCGCATCCCAGCTTGCCTGATTTTCCCACTGCAACTGATATAATTGCTGAAGCAAAGAAACTCAACGAGTTTGTGAGCAACGGATAACTGTGTTACAATAAATATGTGACTTCTGCGATTGTACAAACCCTGCTGGATAATCTGCCTGCCACCAGGAACACCCCCAATGGCTGGACCAGTTTCCATGCACCCTGCTGCTCACATCGAGGTCAGAGTACAGATGGACGACGCCGTGGAGGTATCAAAACCTCAGATACCGGCGTCGTCTATAATTGTTTCAATTGTGGGTATACCACAGGATACCGGGTGGGTGGAATCTTTGGAATAAAATTCAGACGATTATTGATCTGGCTGGGTGTAAGTTCTGCTGAAGTGGACGTTTTGAAAATACAGGCTCTCAGGGAGCGAGAACTGGAGGCAGGCTATCTGGAAACAGCTCCTGCTCCAGAAATACAGATTGAACCCAGAGACCTGCCTGCACAATCAGTGTTGTTGGATCCCAAACTGAATCCTGCACACTGGGATTACCTGCTGAGTCGCAGCATTGATCCTGACGCATACACCTACTTTGTGAGTTCTCAACTGCCTGGCCGCATCATAGTGCCGTTTACCTACCAGCAACATCTGGTGGGTTGGAGTGCCCGCACCATGCACACAGTCAGACCCAAATATCTGCAAACACTGGCCATGCCCTATGTGTTTGGAGATGTGTTTCAGAAACCACAATATTCCTGGTGTCCGGTGGTGGAAGGAGTTTTTGATGCCATCAGTATTGGTGGGTTGTCAGTGCTGGGCAATGAGGTCAATGAAGTTCAGGCCGAACAGATAGATCAGCTGAATCGCAAAATCGTAGTGGTGCCAGATCAGGACAGTGCAGGCACCAGCCTGGTGCAGGCCGCACTGGATTACGGATGGAGTGTGAGCTTCCCAGACTGGCCGCCCGAGGTCAAAGACGTCAATGATGCAGTCAGACGTTGGGGGCCACTGTTTACTGCCAGATCCATATGGGAATCCAGCGTGAGTGGTGTGACTCAGATAAAACTCCGACTAAAACTCAACAGAAGGCATAACTAAGAAGCCATGGAATTTACCGCAGATGTTCAGAAACTGTTCCTGGAGTTCATGCTTCAGGATCCTGCCCTGTTTACCAGAGTGAGCAATATCTACAATTCAGACAACTTTGACAAGAGTCTGAAGAAAGCAGCCAAGTTTGTATCTGATCATGCAGAACAGCACCGTACTCTGCCTGATCGGATGCAAATAAAAGCAGTGGCTGGTGTGGATCTACAGCCCATTGGCGGCATCAATGAAGGACACCATAACTGGTTCATGGAGGAATTTGAAAAATTCACCAAACGGCAGGAACTGGAACGAGCCATTCTGAAAGCTGCTGATCTGCTGGAAAAAGGCGAGTATGATCCGGTGGAAAAGCTGATCAAAGATGCGGTGCAGATCAGCCTGACCAAGGACATGGGCACTGACTACTTTGCTGATCCCAGATCTCGACTGACTCGACTCAAGAGCAATAATGGTCAGATATCCACTGGCTGGAACGGCCTGGATCGCAAGCTGTATGGTGGGTTCAATCGGGGAGAGTTGCAGATTTTTGCTGGCGGTTCTGGCTCAGGAAAATCGCTCTTTATGCAAAATCTGGGTTGCAACTGGTCGCTGGCCGGCCTGAATGGTGTGTATGTCACACTGGAACTCAGTGAGGATCTGTGCGCCATGCGCATTGACAGCATGCTCACTGGTAAACCCACTAAGGAAATATTCAGAGATCTGGATGATGTGGAAATGAAGGTCCGGATCATTAGCAAACGCAGTGGCGATCTGTGGATCAAGTATTTGCCAGCACAGAGCACAGTGAATGACATCCGCAGCTACATCAAGGAACTGCAGATACGCTCTGGAATCACTGTGGACTTTGTGTGTGCAGACTATCTGGATCTGCTGATGCCGGTTAGCGCCAAGGTCAGTCCCAATGACCTGTTTGTGAAAGACAAGTATGTCAGTGAAGAGTTGCGCAATCTGGCCAAGGAACTCAATGTGTTATTTGTCACAGCCAGCCAGCTTAATCGCAGCGCGGTGGAAGAGATTGAGTTTGATCACAGTCATATTTCAGGTGGTATCAGCAAAATCAACACGGCTGACAATGTGTTTGGTATCTTTACCAGCAGAGCCATGCGTGAGCGTGGTAAGTATCAGTTGCAGCTGATGAAAACTCGCAGTTCCAGCGGCGTGGGGCAGAAAGTGGAACTGGATTTTGAGGTCAACAGTCTGAGAATTACTGATACCAGTGAAACCGATCAGGACTCTCATTCAGCACCAGCCAGTGCAGTCACCAGCAACATCATGGCACAACTGAAAACCACCAGCACAGTGCGTACTCGTGATGCTGCTGGTGACAACCTGGGTAAATTCAAAACTGATGTGCAGGGCAGCAAGCTCAAAAGCATGTTGGCTCAATTGAAGACCTCTGCTGAGTAGCGTATGATACCAGCATCAGAGCCAGGACACTTGATTTTCCTAGCATGGAATATGCATGGTCTGGAGATATGCGAGGACCTAACGCAGGCTGAGAAAAACCACCTGTTTGACCTGATTCGAGGCTCCAATAACTATGCATCCTGGTTGAGGCATCTGATGCTGTGCGCCCATATTCAGGCACAGAGCAACGGTCACAGAAACTATGAAATATACACCATAACTTTGAGTCCAGGACTCACTGTGGATGATCTGGTCCTGGCGTTTGAAAACAATTCACAGTGCATAATCAACTGGATTCGTCAGCATGGACGCCCGGGTCTGTTGGATCTGCACAGGCCAGACCTCAACCAATCTGATGAACGGCATAAATAATATCAAAGGTACCCGATTTTGAAAGCAGCTGTCAAAACCATACTGGACGAACTTACCAATGGAATGCCCGAACACAATCGCAATCTGTTGATTGAGAGCCGAGGCAATCATCTGATTGCCAGTGCAATCAATCTGCTGGCCAGCATAGCTGAAAACTATGATGCAGGTGTTGCTGAGGACATGGAACGTCGTTTGCTCAGCAGTATCCGGAGTCGGGACCCACAGAAGTTTAGCCGTGCAGCCAGGAGATTATTATGAGATTAACAGAATTTGTAACCGAAGCTCAGCGACCAGACTGGTTACAGCGAATTGGATCGAAAATTGCATCTAAATTTGGGTCTGCTTCTGCTCAAGGTGCCACAGAGACCAATGCCAATTTCAAACTGGGTTGGAAGGGTTTTGAAAAATGGAGAGGCCAGAGTGGACTGACATACGCTAAATCAGCTGGGACTGCAGGGCCAGGTACCATAACAGGCGCAAGCATTGCTGCAAAATGGCAGGATAACGCCATGAAAGCAGCGATGAAAGAAATGGGCATTCCGCTGCGCAGTCAATCTGGCATCACCCAAGCTCAGGCAACTGATTTGATTCACACTTACTCCAAAATAATTACTTCTGGGCCAGCACCAGCAGCACCAGCAGCAGCACGGCGCAGAGCACCAGCAGCAGCACCTGCACCAGCAGCACCTGCACCAGCAGCACCAGCAGCACCAGCAGCACCTGCACCAGCAGCACCAGCACCAGCACCAGCACCAGCAG
>Ga0208966_1000240_pt1 | contig 17493 bp, 14 predicted proteins | sample GreLakmeHU45MSRF_FD_187701 | JGI IMG/M metagenome (GOLD analysis project Ga0208966, IMG submission 187701) | Freshwater lentic microbial communities from great Laurentian Lakes, MI, USA - Great Lakes metaG HU45MSRF (SPAdes) | ecosystem: Environmental > Aquatic > Freshwater > Lake | place: Great...
GCAAGGCCGTGCCGACAATCGCGAAGCCGGTGGTCGCGAGCGACTCTTTGAAGACGCACATTCCGTTGAGCAAGCCGGTGCCTTTGCAGTAGTTCTAGAAGGCATACCCCGACAACTCGCTCAAGAGATCACCCAGAAGGTTTCAATTCCAACCATCGGTATTGGAGCTGGCCCAGATTGCGATGGACAAGTATTGGTGTTGCACGACATTCTTGGGCTCACCACACATGAACTGAAATTCACTAAACAATTTGCAGACATCCGCACCGCCAGTATCGATGCTTGTACAGCTTTTGTCCAAGAAGTTCGCAGCGGACAGTGGCCAGATGATGCTCATTCATTCCACTAGCGAGTTCGGTGCTTGGCGAAAGAGTATTGCCAATCAGACAGTTGCATTTGTTCCCACGATGGGGGCACTCCATAGCGGGCACCATTCACTGATTGTTCATGCTGCTCAACAGTGCGACCTTGTAGTCGTTTCTATCTTTGTTAACGCCATGCAGTTCGGCGACGCAGATGACTTCAATACATATCCACGCTCCGAGCAATCCGACTATCTTGCCAGCGTTACAGCGGGAGCAAACGTAGTTTTTGCACCTCACCAACAAGAAATATTCCCAGCAGACTTCAATCGTTATCTCACACCGTCTTCCCTTGCCAATGATTATGAAGGAAAACACAGGCCAGGTCATTTTGCCGGCGTTGTTACGGTTGTCAATCGTCTCTTCGACATTGTGCAACCCGACGTCGTAATTTTCGGAGCAAAGGATTATCAGCAGGTTGCAGTTATCCGTGCCATGTCCAATGAGTTGCATCCGACTATTCGCATCGTGTCTCTTGAAACAGTCCGCGATACAGATGGGTTGGCGCTCTCTAGTCGCAATACACGCTTAAACACTGCATCAAGACTTCAAGCGCAGGTGATCCCACGTGCGCTTCAGGCAATTGCCAACTTGCATGCACAAGGCGAGACACGCTCACACGTGCTCAAAAGTGAGGGATTCAAGAATTTTGGTGCAGAGCCAAACATGCACGTTGAATATCTAGAAATTGTGCAACAAGACACGCTGAACACTGTCGACGAAGCCCGCAACGCGGTGGTGCTCTTCGCAGGCGTGATCGACGGTGTGCGACTTATTGACAACCTGCTCTTGCAATAGACTGCGCCAGTAAGTGCTCCTGATTAGCGGTGCAAGTCTGCGTCGTGTTGCAGTGCGCGATATCGCACACTGAATACCGAGTCTCCCGACAAAATGCCACCGCGACCGAATGTTCGACCATTCTGCCAGTTGGACAAACCCAATTCTGGTTTGTTCAGAGCAAACTGGCCATCTACCCATCGCGTCATTCCGTTACTCACGAACGGTGCGTTGGTTTCGCGCCAAACCTTTTCTAGTTCGGCTTCGTTGTCTGAAATGATTGAGACAATGAAGCTTGGCGCATATCGATTAAACAGCGCAATTGCTTCATCAACATCATTCACAATAACCAGAGAGCATTCAGGCGCATTCTCCCACTCCCATTCAGTACCAAGTTCATTTACCGACAAGTTGTGCACCTCTATTGATCTGATCTCATCTGCCATCAACTTTTGCGATGCCGAATCGGCATGAATCACCGCGATTGCGTCTCGCAGCAAAGCTGCTCGATTCATTGCGTCAACAAACAGTGGCACCAGCTCAAATGCTCGAGAGCGCACAATGCAACACACATTCAGCGTGTTGCATACTTTGCGGTCAAGCGAGTTGATGACAACATTGCTGAACCATTGAGCATCGGCGTGCTCACCAGCAATCATCCATGCCCCGCCGGTGCCATGCAGACTGACCGCAATACCAAACTGCCGGGCAACTGCACCCAATTGCGATACTGCCTCACCGCTTCCCCGTGCTATTGCCAGCGAGACACGCTTGTCAGAAAAGAGAGCCCAGCCACTTGCGTGAGATCTTGATTCAACAAGACTTACGGCGCCAACCGGCAGACCACATGATTCAAGCGCTGGCAACACTGCAAGATTCATAATTGCCTGCGCAGTCCCAAGGGCATCGCTACCGATGCGAAACACACAGGTGTTGCCCGACCTCAAAACCCCCGTCGCATCCGCAAACACATTTGGTCGTCCTTCAAACACAAAAGCAACAACGCCTAACGACGACTTTGCGGCTGTGACCGACCAGCCTTGATGATCCACCGATTCCAACGCAGCACCGTCGACATGGGGGGTGTCGCCCCATGTATGGAGTGCCGAGATCATGTCGCTACGCATCGCATCGGTCAAGATCAAGCGCGTAGTTGAGCGGCCGCGTTGCAGAGCAGATGCAACATCATCTTCATTACAAGTTTTAATCTTGGCAAAGATTGCATCGTCTTCGAGCTTTTGCGCAAAAGAATGAAAAAATTGAGAGATCTGTTCGCTCGCAACGCTCTTTAGGAGATCAAACGCCTCGACACTTTGCGAGACAGCACTAGTTGCCACGAGTAGATCAGCCTGTGGAACATGCAAGAGATGTCCACCACTGAGGCCGATGATGAGGTCCCCTTCCCGAAATCGATCAGCAATCTCATCCCCGACCGGATGCGGTGCGCCATCGATCAGAACGATGTCTGTCGCCTTCAGCATGTGGTTCATGCGAGCACTTCTGAGATCAACACAAGTCGACCTTGATCAATTGACATATGAGCAGCCTGGCCAATTGCAACTGAGATCAAACCCTCACTGAGCCCAACATCGGCTCTTTGTCCATTACGGATTGCTGCTTGCATCTGACGATGCTCCATAAAAGACGCTCCGTGATGAAATCCTTGCACTACATCCTTTTCCAACTCGATTGGGAAATCTTGAAACGTTCCGTAACCGTTTTTACGTTTGCCGATTCTCACGACCGATTCGGAGATCATCGCTTCAATCTTTCCCTTGTCGCCAACAACACAGATCTCTTGCTCGTTTTTTGAGGCTTCAGCAAACATGCAAAGATCCAACATTCCACGAACACCATTTGCAAAATTTACTATGACATAAGCGTTATCCAAAATATCTGGAGTACGGCCACCGTAGCTTTCCGCAAGATGATTGACGTCCTGTGATCCGCTGGCCATCACCGACACCGGTGAACTCTTGGCCAAGACGCACATCAGATCAAAAAAGTGACAACACTTCTCCACCAACGTGCCACCCGTATTTGCATTGAAGCGATTCCAGTCATCCACTTTTTCGAGGAATGGGTAGCGATGTTCTCTGATGGAAATCATCCGCACGTTTCCAATAGTGCCCTTGTCGATCTCTTGCTTTACGCGCGCCGTCGGTGCCATATATCGATACTCAAGGCCTACCCAAACGACTCGATCTTCAACCGTGGTAGCAGCCTCAATTTGTTGCAATTCGAGACACTCCGCAACAGTGATGCACAGCGGCTTTTCGATCAAAATATGTTTTCCACTATTCAGAACATCTTTCGCAATGTGGAAATGCGTGTGATTTGGAGTGGCGATCACCACCACATCGGCATCACAATGACCCAGCATCTCGAGATGGTTTGCAAAATATCGGACACCTTCCATGCGATTTAATACACGACGTGCTTTTTCGAGGCTTGGGGTATGTGGATCACACACCCCAACTATTCGTACATCTGGCATCTCGACCAAGTTGCGGATGTGCTCTAAGCCCATCATTCCACTACCGATAATCGCGTACTTCAACAAACAAGCGCCGGTATTCGACATGCATGTAATAGTAGAACGCTAATCTTGCAAATATGTCAGCGACCCCAAATTCCGATTCTGATTCAAATCAGATCTATTTCAAGCAACTGCTCTCTGGCCGAGATTTCGCCACTGACAACCAACTTGCGCAGCAAATGGTCAATTTCGTGTATCTCATTGGCGACAAGTCGACCCGTGAATGCATGATCGTCGACCCCGCCTATGCAGTCGAAGAGTTACTGAGTGTCGCTGAGAAAGACGATATGAAGGTCGTTGGAGCACTGGCAACCCATTACCACCCAGATCATGTGGGTGGTTCAATGATGGGCGCAAACATCGACGGCATTGCAACACTGCTCGAAAAGACGGACATCCCTATCCATGTGCAGGAACTCGAGGCGCAATGGATAATGCGTACCACTGGCGTGTCTGCAAATCACTTGCACCAACATCAGCCGGGAGACAAGGTCAAAGTTGGTGACATTGAAATTTGTTTGGTACATACACCCGGTCATACGCCAGGCAGTCAGTGCTTCTTGGTAGACAACAGACTGATCGCGGGAGACACATTGTTTCTTGAAGGTTGTGGACGAACAGATTTGCCCGGGTCAAACCCAGATCAAATGTTTGAGAGTCTGCAAACTCTGGCTGCACTTCCCGATCAAACAGTCGTCTTTCCCGGGCACCGGTATTCCGATCCTTCATCACGATCACTCGCAGAAGTTCGCCAAACCAACTATGTCTTCAAGCCAAAAACCAAAGCCGATTGGCTGCAGTGGTTTAGTTAGCCAACAAACGCAGAGACAAGACTGCTGACACCGCCAAGAGTCAAGAGCACTAACACCATTCTCTTAAAACGAACTGCGTCAATGTGTACGCGCACTCGTGTACCGATAAACACTCCGAGCAACATTAATGGGGTTGTGATCAACGCAACACGCAATTCATCGAGATGAATTTTGCCAGCGACAGCGAAAATAATGACGCTCGAAACACCTGTCACCGAAAAGATGAGATTTAGAGTTGCACGTTGCACATCTGGCAGCAGCCTGCGCGCCTGCAATGTAAACACGATTGGAGGACCATTGGTCGATGTTGCCATCAGCAATACACCACTCACCCAACCCATTGTCCAATCAAGCGCTTTATGAGCATGTTGCAGGTCGCGACCACGAGCAAGCATCCACACTCCGAATAACACGGCGCAACCCAAAAGAGCCTTCATTATGCTTTGGTTTCCATACCGGAAGAGCGCGAGTCCAAATGGCGCGCCGAGACAGGATGCAACAATAAAAATCTTGGCGATCTCTCGGTCTTGATGATGCCGCAATTGCCATGCTTGTCCAAAGTTGCTGACGGTCCCCAGCAACGTTGCAATGATCACGGCTTCATGGAGGTCGATGAACAGCACCATCACCGGAACAGCAAGCAGCGAAAACCCGAACCCGGCTGTGGCCTGGATCACCGATGTCAACAAAATGATGGCGGCAATGATCAACAAATGGTTCTGAGTCATGCGGTGAAGTGTCCAATCAGCAACTAGGCAGTAATGATTGCGTCAAGGGCTAACGCAAAGACCTCTGTGTGCTTGTCAACATCTGCTGCGCTATGAAATGGAGACATCAGAGCCATGTTGTGAAACGGCGCGAGCAGTACACCACGATTGAGACAAAAGAGATGCAAGAACGACTCAAGCATCGGATCAACGGCTGCCGCAGCCTGAGCGCCATCAACCGGTGGTGTGCAAAACCAGTACTCCGCGCGACAGCCCAACTGCTGTACGTGCCAATCAAGATTTCTCTTGGCGCATGCTTGTTCGACTCCTTGAGTCCACCTTGTTGCCAAAGGAATCGTTTGGTCGAAATCTTCTTGGGTCAACGCATTTGACAATGTTGCCCTCATCGCACTCATTGCAAGAGCACTTCCACTCAAAGTTCCGCCAACTCCCGATACATCTACATCGTGACCCGTCATAGCGGCCTCTAAACGTAAAGCAATTTCACTCGTCATGCCATAGGCGCCAACTGGTATTCCACCACCGATTGTCTTTCCGATGACTACAAAATCAGGATCGATATTCCACAATTTTGTGCAACCGCCAGGTCCTGCACAAATTGTGTGCGTCTCATCAATAACAAGAAGCACCTCGTATTTTCGAGTGATGTCGCGCACACCTTGTATATAACCATCCTGTGGCAACACGATTCCAATATTGGTGAGTGCTGGCTCGATCAACACACATGCGACGTCACCGATTGCCAACACTCGTTCCAGTTCTACAAGGTCGTTAAACGGAACAACTCGAGTTGTCAGTGCAGGATCGACTTGTGGCCCAATTGCACCAGGACGACTGATCGTGTTGCCTTTCGCATCTCGAATTACAAGTGTCTCATCAACCGAGCCGTGATAGCACCAGTCATGGACAACAATCTTGGGACGGTCTGTCAACATGCGAGCAAATCGCAGCACAAACCTATTTGCATCCGTTGCACTGATTGCGAACTGCCATTTTGCTACACCAAATCTTTGGGCAAGATTTTGCGCGACCCACTGCGCATCGCTCGTTGGCAACATCGTTGTCAAACCAAGTTGTGCTTGATGCGTGACTGCTTGTGCAACAGCGTGCAAAGCGTGGCCCGTCATTGCGCCAGTATCGCCAAGGCAAAAGTCAACATATTCAATATCGTCCACATCTACAAATCGTGCGCCATGTGCTTTTTGTACATGCAGAGGAAAGCTTCCAGGCCAACGAGTCATCCATGGCATTGGCACACCAGACAACAATGCAGTCTTGGCAGATTGGGCTAGGAGCATCGACTGTGGGTGAATGTCACAGAACAGTTGCTCTTCAGACTTCAGTGCAGATTCAAGCTTTTGACGATCAATCACACTTGGCATTCTTACACGCCACATGCGTGAAACAGATTTTTTCTGATGATCTCTCTACACTGATAGATGTGAGTACAACCAGCCCAAGAGCATCCGAATTTGATGCCCTACGCATTGACTCTGAACGATTAATGGACCGTCTCATGAGCCTTGCCGAGATCTCGCCTATTGCTGGTGGCGGCAACTGTCGACTTGCGCTCACCGACGATGATCGCGACGGACGCGATTTAGTGGTGTCGTGGATGCGAGACCTCAACATGGACATCTCTATTGACGCAGTGGGCAACATCATCGCCTGCTGGAATGTTGGTTCTGGCGCACCAGTCATGACGGGAAGTCATATCGACACTGTGCGCACAGGCGGCAAGTTTGATGGCAACTACGGCGTGCTTGCTGGTCTGGAAGTCGTCGAGACCTGTCAACGCAATGGATACATTCCTTCTCGCCCTTTGGCCGTTGGTATCTTCACCGATGAAGAGGGCGCGCGCTTCGCACCCGACATGCTCGGTTCGCTTGTGTATGTCGGTGGCATGACTACCGAGGAGGCGCTCGACATCACTGCAATAGACGGACCACGATTTGGCGATGAACTCGTTCGTATTGGTTACGCAGGTATTGCCCCGTGTCCAGGTCCTGTTCCACATAGTTTCGTCGAGTTGCACATTGAGCAGGGCCCATTGCTCGAGGCAAACAATGTTCGCATCGGCGCAGTAACTGGCGTTCAGGGCATCTCGTGGCAAGAAGTCACTGTTGTTGGGCAGTCCAATCATGCAGGCACGACACCAATGTCTTTGCGTCATGACCCAACCTATGTTGCTGCAGAGATTGCGGTTTTCTTGCGGCAGTTAAGTGCTCGTTTTGGTGAGCACCAAGTGTGCACCGTTGGCAAAATGGATGTATTTCCAAACCTCATCAACGTCGTGGCCGCACGTGTCACCCTCACTCTCGATGTCCGCAACACCGACGAAAATCTGTTGCAGCAAGCCGAACAAGAGATAGCAGAATTTTTGAAACAGATCGCAGCGGCCGAGGGTGTAACGATTACAACAAAAAAACTCGCTCGTTTTGAACCTGTTGTGTTTGACCCACGTGTAATTGACATCGTTGAGTCAATCGCTAAGCAACAGAGCAACACCGTAGAACGCATGCCTTCTGGCGCTGGTCACGATGCCCAGATGCTTGCGCGAGTTTGTCCCTCAGCGATGATTTTTGTGCCGAGCGTCAATGGCATCAGTCATAATCCTGCCGAACACACGGATACCGAGGATTTGGTGGCAGGTGCAAACATTCTTTTGCACACAATGCTGACTCTTTGCGCAACCGATCTGGGATGAAGCAGATGACAAGACTTCTTCATGTTGGTGCTGCGCAACTTGGACCTATCCAACAATCCGACGATAGGGCTTCAGTTGTCATTCGTTTGATCGAACTCTTGCGTCAAGCCAAAGCAGCAAAGTGTGATCTCGTCGTCTTTCCAGAACTTGCACTCACAACGTTCTTTCCGCGTTGGTTTGTCGACGATATTTCTACAGCAGACCATTGGTATGAAACCGAGATGCCTTCGGCAGTGACGTTGCCACTCTTCTTAGAGGCGAAACGTCTTGAAATTGGTTTTTGTCTTGGCTATGCCGAACTCACACCACAGGGTGAACGATTCAACACCCAAATACTTGTCGAGCGTGATGGTTCGGTTGTTGCCAAATATCGCAAAGTGCATATTCCGGGACACGAGACGAACGAGCCCGATCGACCATTTCAACACGCCGAGCGCTACTACTTCACTCCAAGCGACCAAGGTTTTGGCGTTTGGAAAGCATTTGGTGGACGTATGGGAATGATGATCTGCAATGACCGCCGTTGGCCAGAGTCGTATCGAGTGATGGGTTTACAAGGAGTCGAAATGATTCTCTGTGGCTACAACACCCCGATGCACTATGTGCCAGATCCGACACAAGACGTGTTGCAAGGTTTTCACAACGCTCTTGTGATGCAAAGCGGTGCTTACCAAAACGGAACATTTGTAGTTGGCGTTGCCAAGGGTGGTGTCGAGGAAGGGGTCTTGGGCCTCTGCGATTCGAGCATCATTGCTCCTTCGGGAGAGATCCTTGCCAAGACAGTCACCTCTGGCGACGAGTTGGTTTCGGCAGTTTGCGACCTGGACTGGTGCAAGCAATACAAAGAGACCTTGTTTGATTTTGACAAATATCGTCGTCCCGAGGTGTATGGCCGAATAACTGGTCAACGAGGTGCGGTTCTCGATTGATCCAGATCGTAGGCCATTGCTTAACATTTTGTAAAGCAATTGCTGTAGCGTAAAACCCGTGACTGCTATGGATTTGGGCACCCAGAACGACATTCGCGTTGCTTTCACTGTCAACGCAACTCCCGTGACTGTGCGGGCCAACCACCCCCATTTGCTTGCGGCACTGCGAGAGGAACTGGACATCACATCGCCAAAAGATGGATGTTCTCCAACGGGTCAGTGTGGTTGTTGCACCGTTTTCGTCAATGGCAAGGCAGTAGTCAGTTGTCAAACACCTCTCTCCAAAGTTGCAGGTGGAACCGTCACGACCCTTGAAGGTGTCGACGAAGAAGAACGCAATCGCTACTCGCAAGCATTCGCAGCATGTGGGGGCTTGCAATGTGGTTTTTGTATTCCAGGCATTGTTGTGCGAGCCAAGGCTCAAGTCGACAAAAAGGGTGCTGCGTTGCAACGAAGCGATATGGCTAAGCATCTCGGTGCACACCTGTGTCGTTGTACCGGCTACGTCAAGATCCTTGACGCGATTGAGATGGTTGCGCGCGGCGAAGTACCAGTATTGGTTAATCCAGGAGGCGTCGGCACAAGTACGGTCAAGTACGAAGCCGAAGCGCTTGCACTCGGTGATCGTGGCTATATCGACGACATTCGTATTCCCGGAATGCTGCATGCCGCTCTCGTATTTACTCAACACGCTCGTGCCGACATCACTGCAATTGATGCAACTGCTGCACTGCAGATGCCTGGTGTTCGTGCAGTGTTTACTGCCGCCGATATTCCAGGCGAACTCATGGTTGGCATTATCTACAAAGACTGGCCAGTAATGATTCCAATTGGCGGTCGCACCTCGTATGCGGGCGATGTACTTGCAATCGTCGTTGCCGAAACACGAGACGAAGCTCGAGCCGCTACACAATTGATTGATGTGCAGTACACCGTGCACACTCCACTTACTGATCCAGTAGCTGCAATTTCTAGTAGCGAGATTGCTGTCTGGAAAACCGACAACAACATCTTGAGCACGAGTCGCTACAAGCGAGGTGATACACAAATTGCTATGAGTACGAGCGCGCACGTTGTTGAAGAAACTTTTGTGACGCAACGAATCGAACACGCTTTTTTGGAACCAGAAAGCACGGTTGCAGTGCCTTCAGATGATGGCAAGTCGATGCACGTGTATTCAGGCGGCCAAGGCATCTGGGACGACCGAAACGACATCGCCAAAGTGCTCAACCTCGACAATGCCCAAGTCACCGTTGAGTTGGTTTCTAACGGTGGCGCGTTTGGTGGCAAAGAAGACATGAGCAATCAGGCCCATGCAGCCTTATGCGCCTGGCTGTTGCAACAACCAGTCAAGTGCACACTCTCGCGAGAAGAGAGCCTGTTGATGCATGCCAAGCGTCATCCCATCACCATGCACTACAAAGCCTCGTGTGATGCAGCCGGCCGACTTACCGCGCTACACGTGCGAGCAATTGGAGATTCGGGCGCGTACGCCAGTGTTGGCATGAAGGTGCTAGAGCGTATGGCTGGTCACGCAAGTGGTCCTTACGAAGTTCCAACCATTGACGTTGAAGCAATTGCGGTGCGCACCAACAACCCGATATGCGGTGCCTTTCGCGGCTTCGGTGCAAACCAAGCCCAATTTGCCATGGAAGGTGTAATGGATCGTCTGGCAGCGAAAGCAGGCATCGATGGGTGGACGATGCGTCAACGAAACGTCATTATGCCCGGTCGGGTGTGGGGCCCAGGACAAATTATGGACGACGGTTGTCTCGGTGCATCCGAATGCCTCACGGCAATTAAGCCCGCATACGACGAAGCCCGAGCAGCGGGCAAGGCAATCGGTCTTGGACTTGGGCTCAAAAATAGTGGCCTCGGCAATGGATTCAAAGAGATCAACCGAGCGGTCATCCGATTTAAAGAAGATGGACGAGTTGAAGTTCGTCACGGCTGGACAGAAATGGGCCAAGGTATTAACACCGTTGCACTACAGGTTGCGGTGCACGAACTTGGCATAGATGGCAACCTTATTGACGTCATCGTTGACACCACTCGCGAGTTGGGATTTGGGCAGACCACTGGATCACGCGGAACACTCATGGGTGCAGGTGCCGTCAAAGATGCATGCGATGCAGCCAAAACCGCAAACCGGGCTGTCGGTGTCGATCACGTTGGCGAGTATCGCGTTGACTGGACCAACAAACTCGGCGAACCAGGCGTAGACAATCCGATTATTCACTCCACCTTTGGTTATGCAGCACAACTCGTGATCATCGATCGTGAAACGAGCAAGATCGAGCGCGTAGTTGCTGCACACGATGTTGGCAAAGCAGTCAACCCGCAACTCTGCGAAGGTCAAATAGAAGGCAGCGTGCACATGGGTCTTGGCTACGCGCTCTCAGAAGACTTCCCCAGTGATCCACTTACTGGCTTTCCAATCAACATGACGCTGCGATCACTCAAAATATTGCGTCCAAAAGACGTTCCTCCAATCGATGTCATTTTGGTTGAATCTCCCCAACCAAATTCACCCTACGGAATTAAGGGCGTTGGAGAAATTGGGCTCGTGCCGACCGCTGGCGCTGTTGCTGCAGCGTTCTACGACCTTGACGGCACGTGGCACACAACACTTCCGATGCTCAAGTCAAGCCCCGAATCAAACACCGAATCTGAGGATTAAGACTTCGTGTCAAATACCACCGCCGGACTCGTGTGCGCACATCATCATCTGTATTCATCCTTGGCGCGAGGCATGCCAGCACCTCACCAAACTCCAACGAGTTTCATCGAAATACTGCAGCAAGTGTGGTGGAAACTCGATGCGGCATTAGATGCCGACATGATTTATTGGTCAACTGCACTTGGTGCTGTTGAGGCTTTGATGAATGGCACTACTGCAATCGTCGACCACCACGAATCTCCAAACGCGATTGAGGGTTCGTTGTCGATTATTGCTCGAGCATGCAGCGATGTGGGTGTTCGCGTCAACACGTGTTACGGAGTGACAGACCGCTGGGACGATCTCGGCAATCTCCATTCCAAGATTTCACCATTGTCCCCGATGTCGAGTGCTGCCAAGCGCGGCCTTGCGGAGTGCGAGCGCTTTATTGCTGAGGGCGGAAATGGAATGGTGGGAGTGCACGCTGCATTTACGTGCGGTGACGAAACACTGAGCGCTGCGGCGCAACTGGCAGACACATTGAATGTTGGAGTTCACATCCACGTTGCGGAGGGAGTAGATGATTCGCATGCCGGATCACGCCTCGCGCACTTGGCCCAGGACAACTGGCTCTTGGTGCATGGAGTTCATCTCAGTGAACCCCTCAAGGGTCGACTTGTGCACAACCCACGATCCAACATGAATAACCATGTCGGCTACGCCAAGCCAACTACGCAATCAAATACCGTTCTATTGGGTACAGACGGCATCGGAGCAGACATGCTCGAAGAAGCACGACTTGCCTATGCACGACTTCGAGAATTTGATATTGCCGAAACACCTGACACCGTTGCTCAATGGCTCAGCAATGGCTACGAACTTTTCCCACAAGCCGCCTTTGATTCGGTGACGTGGAATTACGATCATGTTGAGAGCCCTTGGCATGTTGCCTTTACTCCAGGAACCCGTGTTACCGATGTTGTGATCGACAACCAAGCAGTAATCCACAACGGGTTGCCAACTCGTGTTGATCTTCACGAAATCCGTGCCAAGGCACAAGAACAATCTGTCAGACTTTTTGAAAGGTTGCAATAATGTCGCTCCCAACACAAGCGGTTAACCCACTCACCGGTAAAGCACGAGTTGCCATCTACCTGCAGGATGCCCATCGCATTCGCGAAGGCATGGAGTATGCGCAATACGCAGAATCCAAGGGCTTTGAAGCAGTATGGCAAGCAGAAAGTCGGCTCGTTCGTGAGGCAACGGTGCCTATGGCGGCATTTGCATCGGTCACCAAAACCATCAAGGTCGGTTCGGGTGTTGTCGACTGTTGGAGCCGCAACCCTGCCCGACTTGCTGCAACATTTTCGACATTGGATGATCTCGCTCCTGGTCGCGTCATTCTCGGTATCGGCGCATGGTGGGACCCATTGGCACAAAAAGTGGGCATCTCGCGTGCCAAACCATTGCGTGCAATGCGCGAAATCGTGCTCAATGTGCGAGCACTACTCAACAACGAAACAGTGACCTTCGATGGCGAGTTCGTCAAGTTTGATGGCATCGAATTGGATTATGTCTACCAAGATCGCCGTGCCAAAGATGTGCCAATTTATATTGGAGCAACTGGCATGCAGATGATGGAACTCACGGGCGAGATTGCTGATGGCGTCGTGCTCAACTATCTCGTCTCCCCCGATTACAACAAGCAGGCAATTGAGGCGCTTACCAAGGGTGCCGACAAGGCTGGTCGCAAGATTGCCGACATTGACAGGCCACAGTTGGTTGTGTGCAGCGTGCACGAAGATAGAAAGACCGCGCTCAATATGGCGCGCGAGATGGTGACGCAATACTTAGGTCAACAACCACACATCATGAAAGCATCTGGCGTGCCACAAAGTTTGCTCGACAAAGTTGGCGAAGTACTGACATGGCCGGCCACACATGAGCAAGTAACTGCTGCTTCCAAGCTGGTGCCCGATGAGATCGTGCAAATGCTCACCGCAAGCGGAACACCTGCCGAAGCACGTGCAAGCGTCAAGCACTACATCGACAACGGTGCAACTTGCCCGATTTTGTATCCACTGGGCGACGTCAAAGCAATGATCGACACATTTTCAGATTGGGACGGTGTGAAGTGACCGTTGCTGTGCCGCTGTCGCTGACTGAGGCATTTGATGAATTGTCGCGTACCCCAGATGCACGACTCATCCAAGGTGGCACCGACCTCATGGTCGAGATCAACTTCAATCATGTCAAACCAGTTGATGTCATTGCACTGCGACGCATTAAAGAGTTGCGCACATGGCAGGTCAACAGCAACAACACCATCACTATTGGTTCTGGAGTTCCCTACCAAGAGATGGAATTGGGGCAACTCAAAGAACTGCTGCCGGCACTTGCAGAGGCAGCACGCACGGTCGGCTCGCCGCAGATCCGTGCAGCAGGAACACTCGGTGGCAATCTGGGCACCTGCTCGCCAGCAGGAGATGGACTGCCCGTACTTTTCGCACTCGATGCAATCGTGCATCTGCAAAGTGCACTGACATCGCGAGATCTTTCTATTCACGAATTTATGCTCGGCGTCAAACGCAATGCCCGTCATGCAAGCGAGATCATCACAGGGGTCACAGTGCCGATCCTTGATGGCTGGCAGGGTTACGCAAAAGTTGGGGTACGAAACGCAATGGTGATCTCTGTTGCTTCAGCATGTCTGGCCGTTGACAAGAAAAACAATTCTGTACGTATTGCGCTCGGTGCTGTTGGCCCGACGATCATTCGCTGTCGCGATGCTGAATCATGGCTTGTGCAACAACTGGATCTCGCGACCGCAACAAGCATTGACACAACCATTGCTCAAGAATTTGGACGACGAGTGGCCCTCGAATCAAAACCGATCGACGATCACCGCTCCACTGCCGAATATCGACGCCATGCCGTAGGGGTGCTTGCTCAACGGCTGATCACGAGGGCATACACATCATGAGCGAATCAATTGGAAACGAGATGTACACACTTCGCATCAACGGCCAAGACCGCCATGTAAAAGATGCATGGGTCGGCGAGAGTTTGCTCTATGTGCTTCGCGAACGTCTTGAGTTGCCCGGCTCAAAGGGAGCATGCGAACAAGGTGAATGTGGAAGTTGCACTGTTCTCATGGACGGTGACGCAGTGTGTTCGTGTCTGGTGATGGCCGCAACGGCAGTGGGTGCCGACATCGTGACTGTTGAAGGTCTGATCGAGAAGGATCCATCGATGGCTTCAACTGCACGAACAATTACAGACCAAATTTCAGGTCAGATAACTGACGTGCAACGAGCATTTATCGAAGAAGGTGGCGTGCAATGCGGATTTTGCACACCTGGACTCATTGTTGCAGTGCATCATCTGCTCGACAAAAATCCTGATCCGACAGAGTTAGAAGTCAAAGAATCAATCTCGGGCAACATCTGTCGTTGCACTGGGTATGGTCGCATCTTTGCTGCTGTTGAAGCAGTTGTTCAAGTACGTAAGGCATCCAGATGAGCACCGTCAAACAAGACACGCGGCTTCGCGACATACTTGGCACGAGCGCCCTACGCCCAGACGGTGTAGCCAAAGTGATGGGCTCATTTTCGTTTTCTTCTGACATCTGGGCAGAAAACATGTTGTGGGGTGCAACCCTGAGATCTCCTCACCCATATGCCCGAATTGTTTCTATCGATACGACTGCGGCGCTTCTCATCAGTGGCGTCTCGGCAGTCATCACCGCACAAGATGTTCCTGGCAAAGCAACATATGGGTTAATTTCTGCAGACCAACCAGTCTTTGCATCGGAGTTCGTTCGCTACATGGGTGAACCTGTCGCTGCAGTTGCCGCCGATCATCCAGAAACATGTCGGCGTGCTCTCGCAGCAATCATCGTCAATTACGAAGTACTCACACCAGTCGTAGACCCAGAATTGGCAATGCTTGCAACTACAGAACAGATTCATCCCGATGGCAACCTCATCCGTCACCAAAAAATAATTTGTGGAGATCCACATATCTCGGGCGATATCACGGTTGAGGGTCATTACACGATTGGCATGCAAGATCAAGCCTTTTTGGGTCTTGAAGCAGCGATGGCTTTCCCCGATTCGGGTGGCAATGGTGTCGAGTTGCACATTGCAACACAGTGGTTGCACGAAGACAGAGGCCAAATTGCTGCGTGTCTCAAATTGCCAGAGGACAATGTTCGTTTGGTCCTTGGTGGTGTCGGTGGAGCCTTCGGGGCACGCGAAGACATCAGTTTGCAGGTGCACTGCTGTTTGCTGGCATTGCGCACCGGTCGACCAATCAAGATGCAGTACAGCCGCGAAGAAAGCTTTTTTGGACACGTTCATCGCCACCCAGCCAAGATCTGGATGAAACATCACGCGAGTAAGGAAGGCAAAATAGTCAAGGTTGAGTCGAGAATGATGTTTGATGGCGGTGCATACACCAGCACGTCACCAGCCGTACTCATAAATGGCATCACGCATACTCAGGGGCCATACCAATGCGATAACGCCGTAGTCGACGGATATGCGGTGCGTACCAACAACCCTCCATGTGGTGCAATGCGTGGCTTTGGCGTCGTGCAAGCGTGTTTTGCTCACGAAAGTCAGATGGACAAGCTGGCCCAAGCATGTGGACTGTCGCCTGTCGAAGTGCGACTCATCAATGCAATGCATACAGGCGACAAATTGATTACTGGCCAAGTCATGGAGAGCGTTGCACCCGTCGAGCGTTGCATCCGAGAAACAGACGCCATACCAATGCCTGAACCATTGGCAGCAAATGCCAACGTGCTTGAGTTGCCTGGTGGCAGCGGTCGCACAGCAGACAGACAGAACATTGTTCGCGGCATTGGCTGGGGCGTGTCAATGAAAAACTTGATGTACTCCGAAGGGTTCGACGACTTTGCAACTGCCAGGTGCACGTTGTCCAACGGCATTGCATCACTCAAGTTTGCAACAGCAGAAGTGGGCCAAGGTTTCGTGACTCTCGCTCCCCAAATCGCTCGCAGCGTGCTTGGTGTTGACGATGTCGTGCTCGAAACATCTGACACACAAATTGGTTCTGCTGGCTCAACATCGGCATCACGCCAAACATGGATGAGCGGTGGCGCTGTCGATGGAGCATGCAGATTGGTGCGCGAACGCCTTTTTGAGCATGTTGGCAAGTTGCACAACATTGATCCAATCCGGCTCATGATCGAACATACCGATGTGATTGACACCATCGGAACATTTCGTATCAGTGTTGCAGAAGCAACGCAAGGCATCACGTTGTCCGAAACCTTTGAGCATCACCATCGCAAAACCGAAGACCTTGACGCCAATGGTCAGGGCAACTGCCACGTTGCATTTGCTTTTGTTGCCCACCGTGCTGTTGTCGACGTAGATATCGAACTCGGCCTCGTCAAGGTGGTGCAAATCGCCACCGCGCAAGACGTTGGTCGGGTACTCAATCCCCTCTCGGCAATTGGTCAGATCGAGGGTGGCATTGCTCAGGGTCTCGGTCTTGCTGTGATGGAAGAAATCATCATGGACAACGGCCGAGTGAAGAACCCTAGTTTCACCGACTATCTTTTGCCTACAGCGCTTGATGCTCCAAGCGTCGTTGCGATCATGATCGAGGAGCCAGAACCTCAGGCGCCACTCGGCGCCAAAGGCATAGGCGAACCACCATGCATTTCAGTTACACCGGCAATCGTCGCCGCAATTCGCGCCGCCACAGGTAAGGCACTCAGCAGAGTGCCCGTACGTCCGCAAGATATTTGCTTGTGACCTACTCGGGTTGAGGGCCTGCGCCGATGAGCGCAAGTGTGTGCACCGTACCAATGGAGCCCGGACGTGGAGACTGTGCTGGCACTGATGTGTCGACGAATTGAGGATCGACAAATACAACATCAAACGGCATGTTCTTTGTCAACTGTGTTGTTGACCTGCGAATTGATTTGTCAACAAACGAAATGACC
>Ga0208966_1000244_pt1 | contig 17367 bp, 17 predicted proteins | sample GreLakmeHU45MSRF_FD_187701 | JGI IMG/M metagenome (GOLD analysis project Ga0208966, IMG submission 187701) | Freshwater lentic microbial communities from great Laurentian Lakes, MI, USA - Great Lakes metaG HU45MSRF (SPAdes) | ecosystem: Environmental > Aquatic > Freshwater > Lake | place: Great...
TACTGTAGTATTTGTTATCTTCTTTAAGATTTCTTACCACCAATTCTTTAGCCAAGTCTTTTCTTTTAAACACCATTTTCTTCAATTCATATTGTAAACCAGCTAAAACTTCATCTGGTGTTACCTTATATTTGATATCTTGAATGTCTTTTTGATATTGACCTGGATCATATGTTGATTTATTATCATAATCATCTGGTGGAGGTGTACTAATATCACTTGCAGAACCAGCTATAGTCGGCGCATATTTGAATGAACCAGGATTTTGGGATACATCAGGTGAACTATAAGTACCCAAACTAGAAGCACCGCCTAATCCTCCTTGTACAAAGGATTGTCCAGTGTACATTCTATCTCCCAAATCATTTTCATTTATAGTATTTGACATAACTATAAATATATAATTTTATTATTAAATCAAACAAAATTAGGCATTTGTACCATTGTCCTTTTGTATATAATTAAAATTCTCATTGATAAAATAAGGATTTACTATTTTTGGATTATAAAATTTATAAGGATTAGCTTGAAATAAAATTTTTTCGGGATATTGATAATTGTCAAAACGATTGACTAATAATTCTATTTCATTATTAAATTGACAATAACATCCATGATTGACAAGTTTTAATTTAAAATCACGTCGCACAGATGACATATGATGCATAATCAATTCATTTCTTTCAAACTTTTTAAATTTATTTGAATGATAAATTCTAGTAATATCAACTCCAACCGGAAATTGTATATTATTACCGAATGAAAAATTTTTATTTATTTTATATATGAATGGACAATGAAAATCTTCAGGTGGATCTAATACTAAATTTAAGTATTTATAATATGTTAATAATTCACAAGCGGATGATTCATATTCACCATTTATAATTTTATTTTTTGCATTTTTAAATTGATATTCTTCATAATATTCATCACCATCCATAGATATAAAAAATTCAAATTGATTATTTATAGCATCATTTAATCCAAGATTTCTATTTTTTATTTCATTTTCTTTGGGAGATAAATTTAAATCACAATCATTGTATATGATATTATCAATTAATCTACGATTTAATAAGTTTTCCAACAACTCATAATTTGAATTTCTACCTTTATTTCCATAATATGATATATGTTGATATACGATTGAAATATAATCAACGTTATTACGAATAGTACTAATTGATGATTCCAGATGTTCAATAACGTCATCAAAAACAATGTAACTTGCGGCTAATTTTTGATTCATTTTAATATTTGTATACATTTATTAATATATTCTTCGTGATAAGTATCAAGTCTAATTTCAAATTGATGGTATATTAAATTTTCATAAATAGTTCCATTTCCAAATTTCATATTATGTGATAATATATCCCACTTATTATTGCCGCCGTCAGTAACATTCCAATATATAACGTTTTTATTTAAATTTAAACAAACATCTGTAAACCTCTGCATATTATCACATCCTAATAACGGTGTTCTATCAGTGTTAAATGACGGTTCGCCACAATCCAAATACAATTGTCTAGAAAACCCACAAAATGCAGGAGAGATGTATGATTTATTTATATTGATGTGACTCGCACATTGTATTCCACCGGCTAATGTTTTTTTGTCTTCTATTTGTTTTAACAATTTAGGATAAAAATCATATGATAACGGAACACAATCAACATCAAAAAATATAATAAAATCGTCTGTGGAATTTTTTATTATATTTGTTAATGCAGTCGGATGATCTTCATAATCAAAATCATGGTCAGATTTTTTAATTTTTGGACCTATTATTTGATGTATTTTCAATCCAAATTTAGAAAATACTAAACTTTGATATTTAGAAATTTCAGGATTTAAATCTTCATTACTATAACTATAAATTGATATTTTCATATTTATAAGATACAATTTTTTTTAATCCAATATTTTAATTTAAAATTTGAACTGTTATTTATTTCATCTACAGTTTGATTGTACAGTTTAATATATCTTTGAGTAATATCTTGTGATATACAAACATATCCACCTATTTTATTAGCAATATCATATGTTTCAGATCCATTTATTGTTAATATAAGTTTTTTTGAAGATGTTTTGTCTATTTCATAGATGTTTTCATCTTGAGTAATTACAGGAGCAACGTTGATTACCCTATCATCAACTTTAAAAGGTAAAGTTAAAGTAGCTACAGTCATTGAAAATTCTTCAATAGGACAATTAAACCAAACCCAATCAACAATTTTTTTATCCAATTGATATAAATATATTTTAATTGACTCTTCAAAAAATTTAATATTTTCCTCCGTTTTATTAAATAATACAAATTGTCCGTGTAATTGATATGCTATATATGATTCAAATTTAAAATGTAAATTTATTTTATTAGTATCGTGAAAACCATAAAGCAATGGTTTTTCTCTTATATCAATTACATCTCTACATTGACCCACAAAATTAATATTATCTCTGATGTAATTATCTACTAATTGAGAGAATTTAAATTTTGATACCCAAATACTATCTACATCCATATAAACACTATATTCAAATGGCGTATATTTATATAAATAAAGTTTAAATAAATTTGGGTGCATCCTACCATTAATATATAAATCTTCTGATTTAATAAAAATTATATTATCAAAAATCTTTTTTTCTTCGTCGTTTAATATATCAATACATGTACCGTAAGTAAACACTGCGATTTTTGCATCTTCATCTGTATATTTAATTGATACAGCTAAATTGTAAGCATATTGTGCATAACAAGAATCCCCTACTGCAATCAAACATACTCCTGCTGTTTTTTCATTTCTATATCCTCTTATAGATTCCCAATCCTTTATCAAATGAATTATTTTTTTCTTAACAGGTAAATCACCCGCCCAAAAATCTGGATGAGAATATCCACAGTCTAAAATTTTACATTTATTATCTATAACATATTTATTTAAGTATGATTCATCATACCACTTACCAATGATGTTACGTTTTAAATCAACATCTATTAGTTTTTTAATATCATCACACATTGATAAAAAATTGTCTTTGTATCCACCAAAAAAAGAAGCATGTATATATTCATAATTTTTCCAATTTTCAACATACGATGTAGATTGTGTATTAGTTTCAAATGAATTATAATTTGGATCTAATAAATTATAAGGATGCGATACAACCGAGATTTTTTCATCTTTATTATGCAAAACTTCATTTCCAATATAATCAACCAGATAAGTATCTACATCAAAATAATAAATTAAATCTATATTATCTGGTAATTTGGAATTGGAAAATAAATGAAACCTCAATAAAGACGGAAGAGGCCATGGTAATGGAAATATTTTATCATATATTACATCAACTTCATTTTCTAAATCGTGATTAGTAAAAACATAAAATACTTTTTTGTAGTCTGTTAAGAAGTATTGTTGTATTGTTTTTTTTAATTTTGGGAAAAATCTAATATACTTTTCTGTAGCAATAATAAAAATTAAAACTGTCATATATATTAAATACTTATAAATTATGAAAAAAATCGCTATATTAACCATTTCAACAGGAAAATATATTCAATTATTTGAAAATTTAAAAAATAGTGTTTTTGAAAAATTTTTACCAAATCATGAAAAAACGATATTTCTTTTTACTGATAATGATTATGTTGAAACTAACAATATTAGAATAAAAAAAATCTTACATTTGCCTTGGCCACTAAATACTCTTTTAAGATTTAATTATTTTAATACTATCATAGAAGAATTAAAAGAGTATGATTTAATTTATTATATAGATAGCGATGTGATTATACATAATATAATCAACGAAGAAATATTCCCCGACAATTCTAATGATATTGTATGTGTTGAACATTTTTGGGAATTTAAATGTTCATATCCATATGAAAATAACAAAAGTTCAACTGCTTATGTAGATATAACAGATTTAAATTTTAATCCAGAATATTGTCAAGCATGTTTTTTTGGTGCATATAAAGATGTATTTTTTAAATTGTCAGATGATTTAAGAAATAACATTAATTTAGATTTAAAGAATAATGTAATATCAAAATGGCATGATGAATCTCACTTTAACAAATATATTTTAAATAAACCTAAAAAAATATTAAATAGTTCGTATAATCATCCAACATCAATACCATTAAATCAAAATCTAAACGGTATAAAAATGATTCATGGAAATGTTCACTGTTCTTTATAAAATTAATTTCTTTACAGGATGATAATAACCCAATTTTAGAGGATCAAATGAAATATATTCATCTTTACAATTAACATATTTATATGCATCAACAAAAGGTACTTTCAAAATAAATCCTGACTGTTGTAATAATGTTCCAATTCTTATTTCCGAAAACATATTATCATACTCTCTTGGATTTTTAGTCATTAATTTTACAATTGAAGATAATACTAAATTACTAAACAATAAACATGATGTAGGTCCAATTCCACCAAGATTTTTAAGATTCTTTTGACTTTCAAATAATTTTTCATACCAATACCAATTTTTCAATTCATCATACGTACAAATCTGATGACCAAAGTGATCCAAATTTAATGCATCTCCATAAAATTGTTCCAATGAACAATTACAGTAAGTATCCCATTCTATCACTAAATAAGTTGGTAAATTCGGATAATTTAAATAAAAATCATAGATTAATAAATCTGCTTCACTCCAGTATTCTCTTTTACAAGTTTCATTTAATATATCATTTTTAGGATATGATTGTTTTCTAGAAACAACATGAGAACCATCAATTAAATTATGATTTTCAAATCCTATTGGATAAATATTTTTTGTCGGATTATATTTTTTTAATAATTTATAATTTTGCATTGTTACATTATCATTTGAATAATGTAAAAACAATATACAAATACGATTTTTTAATAACATATTATTTTACAGGATGATAAAAGTGTGGTTGATTTGTATTAATATTAATATCATCAGGTGTCCAACTTATAAAATCATTTATATCTTCTCTTCCTTTTTTTAACGAAGTAAATTGACTTACTAATGTACCCCCTCTAACTTCGGATAACATTCCATCATATAAATGTTTATTTGTAATAACTTCATTTACACATTGTTTTAATATATGATTTTTAAAATATATACATGTAGATTGTCCATAAGCATATAAAATCGGAAATTTAATGTTATATGGGTTGTGTTTTCTATATAATTTTACCCAATCCCAATCTTCTCTTGCGGGATTACAAATACCATTTCCAAAAAAATCTACATTTGTATCAAAAAAAGATTCAATTGAAACATTACTGTCAGTATCATATTCATAAAGAAAATATTCATCATAGTCTGGTTTTTGAATATATCCTTCATATAAAAATAAATCAGGATCAAACCAATCCAAATGATGATAATAAGCAAAATATCTTATACTTTGATTTGATGGATATTTTTCTTTATTTGTTATAATAGAACCTTCCAACAACTCATATCCTTCAAATCCAATAGGAATTACATCCCAACTAGGATTTAAATTTTTAACAGTATTGAATCTATCTATTGTTAATTCATCTACTTTATGATGACTAAATAATATTAATTTCATTTAAAAACAAAGAGGAAGTATAGATGTTAACATTTTTACTTTGTGTACTGGGTTATATCCACCGGCACAATGATAGATATAAGTGTCTTCTGGTTTTGTAAAGTATTTACCGATAGTATTAATTAATTTAGCATCTATTTTTTTAACAGATGAATCCCATACTTCATTATTCCATAGTGATTTCATAAATTGAAACTGTTCAATCCACGGATGGCTCAAATCATAAGGTGGTGTAGACATATATTTTAAAATTTCAAACGTAATAGGAGTATTTTTAAATAATATTGTTCCCATTTCAAGATTTGTTTTTGAATCTTTATACCAATCATCAGGTGCATAATTTTCCCCAATTATAATTGAATATTCATCATCGATAATATCTTCTACTTTTTTATTGCTGTTTACAATTAAACAATCAGTATCTATATAAAATACCCAATCATATAATGGTAAAAGATTCTGGACAATTATAAATTTATTCCATCCTATACAGTTATCATCAACCAACTGTTGTTCAGATTTATAAAAATCTATGGCATGTTTCTGACTATATTTTAATAGATTTGGCATGGTGAGTTCTGCAACATCTCTATATCTTATATTATAATTTGCGAGTATACAAATTTTACGTTTCATATAAATTCAATTGTTTTTAAAAATTTTTGTTTATTTTTTTCGTTAATATATAGAAAATATTCTCGTATTAATTCTTTGTTTTTCTTTTGAAATTCTAACAATTCCTCTTTGTTATTTAGTAATTCTTTAACTTCAATCCCATCAACTATATATCCTTTTCTTAATTTATAATCATTTGTATTTAAAAATTCGTAATTAATGTTATGACTACATACATCTTTAATCGGTATAAATTTAACTAATTCCGGATCTAAATATTCTTTAAATACTGGTATTTCACTGCAAATTACCAATTTACCACAACTCATTGCTTCCCATAAATAATGTCCCCAAGCTTCATATAAACTACAACATATATGAATATCATGATTGTTTAAATTATATGTTATATCATTATCCGATAAATAGTTAATATTTGAATCTAATATTTTTACGTGATTTAATCCATTTACTAATTCTGTATTTTTTTGTATGGATTTGCCTTTAAAATGTAATATTTCATTCGTATTTTTTGGGAAAAAATGTCGGTCTAAACTAAAAAAACCAGTATTAATTACATTTTTATGATATAAATCTAATAGTGATTTTGCATAAGATGATTTTGTAAAGATATAATCTAATTTATTAATATGCAATATTTCATAGTTAGTTAACCATTCTTCATTTATTATAAAAATATTAATATTATTTTTATGTAAACATTCTAATTTAAAATTTTGAATATGAATTCCTATATCACAGTTTCTAATATGAGGTAATGTACTGATTATATCATATGTTACAACATCATATCCTTTTAAAATATATTTTATTAATATTGAATCATTTACAAGTCCAACACCATTATTCCAATAATATATGTTAATTTTCATATTATAAATTGGTATAACTCATATAAATTCTTCATGTTCTAAAGGATTTATAAATTCATCAAATCTATTAATCTTTCCATCAACCCATTGATCTAACATGTTTACATTATCAGTAAACACGCAACCTTTGCAATCTTCACATGGAATAAATTTATGACTGATCTTTTTATCAATATAATCTAAAATATCACTTGCGGCGCATAATTGATATTTTTCTGCAAAATGAGTGACTGAACTATTTAGTACAACACTGTCACATGGATAAACTGTACCTGGGATTCCTGTTGCATGAAATGGTTCTTCACTTAAATATGGTCGGAAATATGATTGATGACATATTGTAGTAGAAGGTGCTTCATGGAATTTATATTGATGAAAGAATCTATCATCATTTAATTCTTTAAATACTACATCCAATCCATTGTGAACTCTTATTAATGTTTGTTGTTCTAATAAACAATTAGGAAGAACTCTAATATATTTCACTTTCAATTTTGTTGCCAAATTTGAAATTTTTTTAAAATATTCTTGTACAGAACTGTGTTGAATTTTTTCATGTTCTACAGTAAAAACATGAGACATCCCAAGAACACATTCGGGATTTAATAAATGTGTAGGGATATTAATCTTATCTTCCCATCCTTCAAATAAATTTACGCTTACACGTATCCACGAAAACATTCCCCATACATCATCATTAACCAATCTTGCATTTGTTCCATTTGTAATCAATGCAACAGATAGATCTTGTTGTTTTAACCATCTAATTAATTCGTTAAAATATTTATACATTGTTGGTTCACCACCACCTGTTAAAATTACAGCTTTTAAACCCCTTGATTTTAATTTGGTTACATAATCTTTAATTACATCAAATTCAATACGTGATGAATTTTTTCTGTAAGTAACTGAACAATATGGACATTTTAGATTACAAGCTCCTTCCGGAGAAATGTGTGTTGATACTACACTATTAGGATTACCATTTTTATAGTTTAACATTTGTTCTTGATGTCTCCAGAATTTAATTCCGGTTGAAGTAAAAGAATGTTCATATCTAGATTTTTCTCTTTTTGTATAATCATCTGGAATAACATTATCAGATTCAAAAAATACAAAACAAGAAGCATAATCATTTGTATTTTGAAACTTTTCTTTTACTTTTGATAAAATATTATCATCTATTTTAATTAGACTACAATGGTTGTTTAAATCAAAATATTGAATATGATCAATTTTATTAATGATTTTATTTCTATCATTTTTTCTAATCAAGTAATAGCAGTTATTTTCATCTTGATGAATTTCAACTGTTGCTAAATTATTTTTTAATTTTATAATTTCTTTCATAATGTTATTGAAGTACAAAAAATCCGTTTCCTTTTTCCCATTTTGACCAATTTGATTTGATATGTTTTATTTTGTAGTCTTTATAAACGGTAGTAAATCCTACATTTAAAAGTTTATATTCCCACCAATCAATGGATTCTCTAATATGATGAGTCGTATCTTGTTCATATGATGGGATTATATATTTTTTATTTTCGCCTAATGGTACAACAATAAATAATTTATTAGTAATTTTTCTTAATTGTAATAATACAGAATCTAAATGTTCATATGGAATATGTTCTAAAACATCTTTTGCGATTGTATAGTCATATTTTTTATTATTTTGGAGAGGAATATCTTTTTCTGATTCTATTCTATAAAGATAATGTTTAATATCATTGGGTGCAGATAAAATCGCATATTCACTTATATCTACTCCATATGCGAGTTTATGTAATAATCTAAAACCTTTCACCACATATCCTTTTGCACATCCAAAATCTAATATAGTTTCATCATCTTTGATATTCAATATATTAATCATTTCATAACACATTGGTATTGTCAATTCGGGCATCCATCTATAATTAGAATATCCACTTATTCCTAATTCTATGCCTCTTTCATAATATTCTTCATTATAAGTTAATTGTTCATAATTCATAAATTTTATATTTAAATATATAGTCACTACATATACCGAAACAATTGTTAATATCACCACTATATCCTAATTCGGGCATTACACATATACTACCAGAATATAAGTTCTTTTTTGGTTGTGTCCATATATAACCTTTACTAGTTAAAATCCAATCTTCATCTGTGTGCCAAAATACATTACAATTACCGTCTTTTAAAAGATGATAAAATGCATTTCCGTTTTTTGCATGCAACCACAATCTATTATCCAGTAAAAAATTTAATTTTACTTCATAAGTAGGATAATCATGGCCTAGATACCACTTTTCGTCGTTATACCACACATCCACTTCAACATCATATCCTAATTGTAATGATACATTTATATAATCTGGATGATTTTCCTTATCTGGATTTGGTCCATTAAAATTGCCTCTATGCGATATAAATTTCATAATTTATTACTTATTTTTAATAATGCAGTTTTTTCGTCATTTAATCCAACACTAACAATAAATTCATCTCCATTATCAATTATGCCCATTGGAAATACCACTAAATGATTAAAGTTTACCATTAATCTTTCGTCATATTCTTTTCCACACATAATAGGAATATCAGTACTATATACAATATTAAAAGGAGGTTTAGCTTCAAATTTATAATATCCCATATAATATTTTTTAATTCCATTTTCAGAAATTAAATTACTGTGAAAAAATGAATGATAATATCCATTTTTGTATATTGGATTAGTACCTCCTCTACATTCTCCAAATTTCCACGACGAATTAATATTGTTATGTGATGTATATTCAGATATTAAATTGCCATCCCAGTCAAATTCAACTACAATATGTGGATTAATTTTATAAATACACATTAATCTATTTTCATAAACAAAATAAGTCCAATTTTTTTCTATTCCTTTACAATTTAATATAGATTCACCATTATTACCATATTTCGGATGAATATTGCCAATATGATTTAGATTATCATCAACTATTAAAATTTTTTGATGAATCTGTTTATAATTACCATGTATGTAACAAGAACAACTGATGTAAAATTTATTATTATGAAACAATATTCGTGGATCTTCATATTGTTCGTCTATATGTTCGTCTATAACATCAAATTTTATATCTTTACATTCTTTTAAATTAAAAATTTTTAGTTTATTTATTGATATATTTTTTAATACAAAAAAACAATGTCTAACAACAATAAATTTTTCATTTTTATGTTCAAATATACTAGAATTAAAATAAAAATTATTTTTATTATATTTAAATGGTAATATTTCTATATTTGGGTTTGAATTTTCTTCTTCACAATCGTTATTATGATAATATAAACACTTTTTTTCTATTATCATTTGATCCGACACTTCAACGTCATTTTTTTCAAATAATTGAACAGAAGAAATTTGAGTATCTGTATAAAATATATTTTTTATAAATAATCCTAAAATTCTGCCATCTTTATCTCTATCAGGAATATAAGGATCAACAAAAAATGAAAATATATCGCCTTCGTCAAATGATATACATAAAATATATTCTTTATCATTTTCAATATCAATTTCTTTTTTGATAATTCTAATTTTATTTTCAATTAAAACTGTAATTTTTCTTGATGTTAAAGCATTGAAATTAATACAAACAGATTTGTTTCTAAGTATCAGAGGTATAATTTTAAAATTAAAATTTGACCATCTAAAAAATTCATTGTTTTCTTTATTTATTTCTAAATGAAAAAAATTTTCAATTATAAATTCTTCTTTTTTAAAAATATCGTTTTTTTCATTTATTTTTTTCACTGAATATTTCATAATAATAATTTTTCAAAGAAATAATGATCTTTAGTTACTAAATTTTTTCTAAAAAATAGGCAATCCTTTCTTTCCGGCCAATATTCTTGTAATATATTTTTTCCTTGTGCAATAGCAATTGACATAGGAAATGATTGATTTCCAATAAAACATTCACATCCATTAATTATTTCCGCCATATCTAATGCATCTTTTACAATATATCTCGGTATAAATCCAAAATTTTTAATAAAGTCATCATATTCATCATCAGTTCCAATGAAATGTGATTCGTTTTTAATGAATTCGTATATATTTTGCCATGGAAATGTATTATCTCTATATCTAAACGATCTAGAAATTATAAATTTAGAAATATATTTTTTATCTACATTAATCCATGTAAGTTCATCATTAAAAAATTGTCTGACACCAACTAATTGTGTATATGTTTCTGCTAAATTTTTTATTTTATTTTGTTTTAGATATGAACGATCATATAAAAACGTTCTCATTTTATTTAAATTGTAATCAATATCACTGTCATTAACATTTTCAACATATTCAATGTTTGATATATACTTCAATTTTAAAAGAAGAGGATAAAGAAAATCAAATTTATTTTTAGTCATTTTTTCTCTCGGTGATAATAAAGGATCTAAATTATGATTGCCCATAAGTAATTCACCGCCTCCACATAACATAATAGAAGGTAAAGAATAAATTATATCTCCTAAATCACCACTATGATAAAATTTATATACATCTCGTTTAGGCATCCAATTTGTTTTTACTGGATGATAACAATTATAAACGTTATCTCTAGACATACTCATAATATCACCTAAAGGCAAATCTTTTTCAATAAATGATATTACAGTTGGTTCATTTAATATTTTTTTACATGCATTTTTTATACCTAAATCTTGTATTATAAATTTACAAGGATCAAAATCATATGTTCTCAGTTTTTCAAAGTCTTCATAATTAGTTTCATTATTAAAATATTTTAAAATTGAAGGAACATGATATGTTGCAAATGCACCGTTAGTCCAAAACAAACTTTGCTGTTCAAAATTAGATAAATAAACACCGTTCTTAGAAATAGAATTAGATTTTTTTGCAAACTCAATTAATTCTTTTGTTTTATTAATATTAGAAAAAACTAATGTTCCTGTAGTAATTGCATTTGATTTTATCGCATTTTCAAAAATTTCATAATCCCAATTATCTTTTTGAACTCTACAATCCGATTCTAATAGTATAAAATATTCTATATCATTATTTTTTGCAAATTCCATACATTTATAAAACATCCAAATTGCAGATTTTGATTTTGGTTGTTTTAATAAACTTTTTGGTTTTTCTACTCTTATACTATTAGGCCACGGAAATTCTGAAAATATAATCAAATCGCTATAAGTAGTATATTTACTTAAATTTTTAAAAAAGTATTCATTTTCATCAGTATAATTATCCGGAATCGGAACATGACATATTATAGCAACATTTTTATTTAAAACTTTTTTTATATTTAGTTTCAACTCAGTTTTTATCTTACATTTATCAAATAGTTCGGATGTTAAATATTTGATTTTATCTACGCTATATGTTTCTATAAAATCCCCAAAACTTAATTCAATTTTATTAAATCTAAATCCTAGAACTCTTTCATCATTACTGTTAATATGAATATTTTTAGGAACAATTGAATTAGATTCTATTTTGATAAATAAATCATCTCTGTGAATTGGAATTGATATTATCAGTGATTTATCATTGACGTTATTAAAATTAAAAGTTTTATAAAATTCTTCGTTTATATATACTTTAAATTCTTTATTAATAAATCCATCATTAATAATATGAATATTAATTTTTTTATAAGGCGAATAATTCGTCAATAAAAGTTCTAAGTTAGATCTACTCCATATGAATTTTTCATCACCCCCTTCTACTAAGTAAACACTTGATTTTTTTAAAAATAATTTATCAGACTTTCTTTCAGCCAATACCCACTTATCTATAGGAAAATCTATATCATTTATTACAATTCCATACAACTTTAAACCTAAATTTCTATCATCAATTATTTGAGTTTCTTCAAGTGGAATAAATGGATTGTGAACAATAACAGTAATAACATCGCCTGATTTTACACCTTGTAAATCGACGATATTCATTTCATTTTTATTTAAAATCAAAGTATTAGATTTATCGGAAAATAATACTGTTACCAACTCGTTAATCGGATTATTTTCAAAAACCAATTTTATTGAGTTTTTATATAAATTGTTAATTCTAAATTTAAATTGTTTGGATGTCCATTTAAAATATTTGTTGTGATATGGATTCATTTCCAATTCATAATATTTAGAATCCATCGTATCAAAATATTCTATTTCAATATTAGATAAATCAATAGAATTGACTAAATTATAAATTTTTTTATTAATGATCATAATTTATAAAGACATGTAAAATGTTCATTTAAATCATCACCATAAACAGAATATTTATATACCATATTTCCTTGAAGTGTACATGAAATAGGGAATAAACCATTATTTTCTAATATTTTCCATGTATTTTTATACACACCATTCAATGTATCATCATTATGTCTTCTACCGTGAACTATTAATTTTTCAGTTATGTTTTTAAAATCTTGACAATATTGATTTAATTCTTCTTCCAATATATGTTGTAGAACTAAAGTTGCATATATATAATCAAACTTTTGACTTTTTACATAATTCCAATCAGATGTAAAATTTGCATTTGGATAATCCGAAATACTTTTATTGTATTTTGAATAACAGTATTCTGATGTTCTATTTAACATTTTGTTACTGTCATATGCAACTATATCTATATTAGATGATTTTTCTAACAAACCAAATACATTTCTACCAACACCACATCCAAAATCTAAGATTTTTAATTTTCTATCCGATTTATCAAAAAAATTAAATAACCAATCGTCTGAAAATATATTGTCAATATTGTGATTATACATAATTAAATCAATCAATTGATTTAATCCGTGGTTTTCTATCTTTCCGTATTCGTTAAAATTATGTGTCATAATCAATCGTTATTTTTAATATTTTTCTTAATCATATCATTATACTTATTTAAGTTTTTATCAAAAATAAAATTATAAATCAAAGTTTTTCCATTAAATTTTTCATCTTCTAACTTTTTAAACATATTATGATATAAATCAGATGTACAATCAAATCCATTAACTCCTATATGTTTACAGTAATTTAAACAAGTACTTACTCTAAAGTATCCAAATTTGTAAGAAATAGAAGCATAAAATATATCCCAATGTGTTTTTTCAGGATTTGAATATAATTCATATTTATTATTAAATACAGTCTCTATTTTTTTATAACTATCATTTATCATTCCTGGTTCTGTATGTGATGTGTACTCTTCTATAAGACGTTTTAATAAATCATCATAATATTTTCTTTTTATTCCTGTTCCATATTGATGATATTGCGTTAGTAAATGATTATTATATAACTCAAGTTCATTGTCATGTAAATCCAAACAATCTCTAGAATAACATGAAAAAGTAGCAATTTCATCATAATTTTTAACAAATTCCCAAAGACTTTTCATTTGTTCTAAATAAATGGGATTAAGTTCAATATCATCTTCAATAAAAATTATATAATCACAGTCTGATGTTTCAAATCCAACTTTAAAACATTTTATAATATTGTATTCTGGACCAATATTCGTTTCCGATGAAAATATTCTATCTTCAATTTTATTGTATTTGTGTTTAAACGTGTCTATAAATAAGTTAATATTTTCAATTACTCCCGGATCATCATTTGGTCCATCAATTACTAAAGAAACGTCATGGTGTGTAATTTGATTTTTAATTGAATCAATACATTTTTTAAAATATGTTGTTCTTTTATACACACCAAAAACTATGTGTACTTTACTCATATTATTTTTTAATTACACTAATTTTATCGTTTATTGATCTTGTTTTTACACATACAATTTCACAATCTTCTAAAAATATAGGGTCAGCTATTTCAAATGGATTTAATATAAAAATATCTCCTGCGTTTAATTCTTTATTTTGAATCGTCATTTTTCCTCTTGATAAAAAATTTACTTCCGTTACCTCAGTATGATAATGAGTGTCCCATTTTTCATCTTTTAAATGTATTTTAAAAGATACTTCAAATTGATCTGTTTTATAAGCAGTAGGTTCAAAGTTTCCAACAAACCATCCACCCCTCATATCTTTCATATTAAATAATTTCATAATTTATACTTGCTCCAATTTTGTTTCACAAAACCCTCATTTGTAAATATATTGACAGATACTGCTCTATCTTCATTTGAACTTGTTAATTTATCATTAATAAGAACTCTTACTCCACTAGTAATACCCATTATTAATTGATCCCAACACAATCCTAAATCTGTTAATTGTTTTTCTGTGATTTTTCTCGCAGACTCTTTACGAGCAGTTACTAAAATGATTTTATGTCCATAAGAATCCCATTCATTAAACTTTTCAATTACTCCATTAAGAATTGTAGGTTGTTTTTTTGTTAAATCACTGTATTTATGAACATGTTCTAAAATAGTTCCGTCAATATCACAGAAAATAGTTTTTGGTTTTTCTATGGCAAATTCTTTAATTTTGGAATTATAAATTGAAACATCATAAGGTGTACCTAGACAAATATATTCATTACAAGGAATATTGTATGATTTTATCAATTTATTTTGTTCAATCAAATAATTTAATGTTTCTGAAATATAACATTCCAATCTATTTTTCTTATCAAATTCAGTCAATAATTGTCTTGCACTAGATACAAAGTCTTTTCCTTTTTTCCAGTAGTGAAGACCAATTAAAGCATTATTTGAAATTACTTCTTTTTCTTTTATTAAAGATATTACATTATTATCATCTATTTTAGCATAACTGTGTTTTGGATTATTTGATTCATGTGTAACAACACACCCATCAATTGAATTATCTTTAATAAATTCATTGAATAATTCACTATCCCATTCTAATCGTTGATCACAATTTGTAATTATTAATTCTTCATCATTATTAATATAATCAGATGCATATAAACATGTTTCCACCGATCCTTTTGTAATTGAATCAAGTACAATTATTACACAATTTGGTTGTAATTCTTTTAATTTGTTTTGTAATTTTTCAAAATGTATTGGATTTTCACATTTACGAATTATAAATATATACTTTCCATTTAGTTTCAAAGTTTCAATTGAATGTTGAATTAAAGGTTTTTTATTTACTTCAATTAAAGGTTTCGGAAGAGTAAATCCTTCTTGTAAAAATCTACTTCCCAGTCCGGCCATCGGTATAATTATATTCATATTAATTTTTATTTTATTTTGTATACTTTTTCATTAACATTGACGCAAAATCATTATCTGCAATTGCCCATTTATAGGTATTATCCAATTTAAATTGGAAAAATACACTTTCATCATTTGAGAGTGGATTAAGTTTATAATCAACTAAACCATCATAATCTTTACCTAGATATTCTGTATGTCCACCATAACCAGTAATAATTATCTTTTTATCATTATTAAATGCATCAAATGCACCTAAACAAAATCCTTCAGCCCTAGTTAAATGAACATAACAATCACCAATTTCATGCAATGACTTAATTTCATCGTAATTTAAATTTTCTTTTATAAAAAGAATAGGAGCGTGATTATATTTATTAGTAATATGAGTTATTTCTGTAATACATTTTACTTTTTCGGATTCACTGTAATTTAATTTAAATGTTTTTAACATTAGAATTACTTTATCAGTTGATACAAACGATCTACAAAAAGATTCTACTGTTTCAAGTATACCTTTTCTATTAATTAATTGACCAATACAATAAAATTTATAAAATTCTGTTGCATTAATCTTCGTAATTACCATCGACGGTTCATATTTACATATCAATAAACCTTTATTAAATAAATTAGATATTCCACAATTTTTGTGTGGATAATCTACATAAACATGCGGTTCAACTATAATAGGTTTGATTACGCCATTTTTAATAAAACAATCTTTGTTCCATTGAGTAGGAACACTAACAATGTCAACTATACTAGTATTAATCGCATTCACCCATGTAGGTAACAATTTTTCAAATTCCCATACTGTTCTTCCAATAACAAGCTTACCTTTCAAATTGATATTAGGAGTATTTTTAATTACCATTGTCCATATATCAGGAGTAGAATGTACAATAATTGTATTGTAATCAATATCTATTGATGTTTTTGAGTCTAAATATTCATGAAATCTATCATTTTCATTTACTTCATCACTACAATTAAAATATTGAGTTTTTACTGGTATCTTTTTACCAATATAATCGTAGATATATCCTTTAGCAGCATTGGCATATCCACTA
>Ga0208966_1000251_pt1 | contig 17094 bp, 26 predicted proteins | sample GreLakmeHU45MSRF_FD_187701 | JGI IMG/M metagenome (GOLD analysis project Ga0208966, IMG submission 187701) | Freshwater lentic microbial communities from great Laurentian Lakes, MI, USA - Great Lakes metaG HU45MSRF (SPAdes) | ecosystem: Environmental > Aquatic > Freshwater > Lake | place: Great...
AAATTGAACGTCGTCGTGCGCATATAGCTGCTGGCGGAACAATTGCAAACTATGACACTTCACATTACGCAGACAGCGCTCCAGAAGGCTTTTTTACTCATACTCCAGAAAGCTTGGATGAGATGGATAGGCTAGCGGAGGCTGAGCACAAGAGCATGGAGCATAAAGAGGGTAAAGAAAATCTTTTAGATAAGTCCTCTCAATCAAAGCCTCCGTTCTAATGAAAAAGAAAAAGCGTAGTAAGCGTCACTCTGAAGTAGAGTCGCGTCGTCAAACATTTTTACGTGAAGGCGCTCAAGCACGATACGGTTACGGCCCTTTCTACGGCGGCGCTTACGGACCTGGTTACGGTTATGGGTACGGTACTTTCTATGGTGGGTTCGGCGGTCCTGGAGGACACGGCGGAACTGCACAAGATGCACAAGGCAACCAAGGAGACTCTTCAGGCGGAGACGCTGGGGGCGGAGACGGCGGAGGTAGTCAGTAATGATAGAAACAACAGAGAGTAGAACTCTTACACTCAATGACCGTTGCGATTCATGCGGTGCTGCAGCTATGGTTGTAGCTACATTTTTAAATGGTGAACTATTATTTTGTGGACATCACGCAAAAGAAAAACATATTAACTTATTTGAAAAAGCGTTAGAGGTTTACGACCCAGAAAGTGTATTCTCTAACTAAACTAATAGTAATGAGACGCTTGCGCCTATTCGCAGCATTATCTGTTTTAACATCCGCAGCATTTTTTCCGTTATTATTCCCAAACCCTGCTTATGCAACTCCACCTGAGTTAATGGTCAGAAATGTAACAATTATCTGCGCTAACCCTGCTGGTGAAACTTATACTGCAATGACAGGCTGGAACGCTGATAACACTTTCTTTGATGGCAAAGGTGACATAGCAAGATTGTTTTGCGAGGGTGGCTTTATTGGTGAGTGGACTACTTATATAAGCGATAACTACACAGGCGTTGGAAGATACTACAACGGTATAAACCCTACTCCGACTCCAACACCTACGCCTTCTGATACATCTACTGCAACAACCCCAACTCCAAGCCCAACACCTTCTGATACATCTACTGCAACAACTCCAAGCCCTTCGCCATCAGATACGCCAACAGCAACAGCATCGCCAACCCCAACACAAACTTCAAGCCCTGAACCCACACCATCACCTACTCCCGAACCATCAGTTTCGCCCGAGCCGAGTCCAACGCCATCTCCAACTCCGACACCCGTAACTCCAACTCCTTCACCCGAACCAACGCCTTCTCCAACTCCTGCACCTTCCCCAATGCCTTCTGTGCAGCCTGAGCCAACGCCTCAGCCGTCTCCTTCGCCATCCCCGAGTCCTGAGCCATCTCCTGAACCATCGCCTACTCCTGTTCCTGTTGAACCAACACCCACACCAACAGTCCCACCAGCAGTGGAACCAACACCGACACCAACCCCCACACCAACACCAACACCTACAACTCCACCAGTGGACCCTCAGCCAACCAGTCCGCCAGTTGTGCCGACCGTGCCTGAGCCTGGCCCAGTGACTCCAGTTGAGCCGCTGCCAACCCTAGAGCCCGAACTACCTCCTGAGCCTGGTCCTGAACCTGTTCCTGAGCTTCCCGTAGAGCCTGAACCACCTGTTGTAATTCCTGAACTTGAGCCACCTATTGGCCCACCCACAGAAGAGCCAGAACCACCCACAGAACCCCTACCACCAGCGGTAGAACCCGAAGAGCCACCCGTAGCGCCCGAGGAGCCTGAGGAACCCGCCATACCCGAGGAACCAGCACCAGAACCAGTGTTACCAGAGCCAGAGCCAGAAAATCCGTCCATAGAACCATTACAACCTCCTGTAGTAGAACCACAGCCTAACACACCAGAAGAGGTAGTTGCAGTGGTAGAAAACGTATTATCGGACGGCAACTTAACAACTGCGGAGTCTACTGCTGTTGTTGCTTCTTTAATGGCTGATGGAAAAGTTACCCAAGCCGAAGCAACTGCTTTGATTGAAACTTTATCTGAAAGTGGCCCTTTAACTAAGGCCGAAGAAACTCTTGTTATTGCCGCTTTATCTGCTGATGGAGTTGTTACACAAGCAGAGGTAACTAACCTTTCAGAAACCCTCGCTGGAGATGGAAAGTTTACAACGGCTGAAAAAGAACTTGTAGCAGAGGTCCTTATTGAGTCAGTTGCTCCTGGAGAAACTCTTACAAAAGAAGCGATTCAAGATGCTGGCATTGCTTATGAAGACCTTCCAGAAGAGACTCCTGTTGAGGTTAGGCAGGATGAAGAGGGTAACGAAGTTATAATTACAGCAGACGTTGCTGCGGCCCTAGTTTTACTAGAGAATCCTGCAGAGTTAATTGGCGCAATATTTGATGACCCAGGTCAGGCCGTACAAGCTGTATTAAACATCGGTGCTGATATGTCTACCGAAGAACGAAAAGAATCTACTGAAGCAGTTGTTGCAACAGTTATTGCTGCAGGTGCCGCTATTAATGCGGTAGGTGCAGCAACCGCTGGTGGAACATCCTCTGGTGGAAATCGTTCTGGCGGAGGCGGAAATTCTGGTGGCGGTGGCGCTTCTGGAGATACTAAAGGAACTAGGAGACGTAAGCCATGAGAGTACTAAGAGATATGGTTGACCAGCTATGGACGCTACTAGGCATGTTTATTGCTTGGGTTGTTCTAGATGGGTCAGCTAAGACCGTTGTAGGTTACGCAATTGTGGGAACATTACTTGCTTGGGCTATAACATACCCATTAAGGAACCCTAAGGACGAAGAATGAAATCAGTAGGAAATATTTTACTAAGAATTGTTGCTGTTTTTGCAGCCAGTGGTCTTAGCGTAATTGGCGCCGGAGCCATTGCGGGAATCACACTTGTAAACGCTGTAACAGTAGCTGGTCTAACAGCGGTAGCCGCAGTCGTAGAGAAGTTAGCACGTGGCTTTATGAATGACGGCAAACTTGACTTAGGCGAAATTAACGCAGCGTTTGCAGCAGTTGATGTTAACTCTAAGACAGAAGCTGATTTAAAAGTAGAAGCTAAACAAAACGGAACTGATATTGTAATTTCATCTGGCACTAAGCCCGACTACGAGGTTCCAAAAGAGCACCCAGTAGATGAAGATTGGAACAAATAATGGCAGAACAAGGAACAGCATCTCGTCTTATTGAAGTTGCTACAGCAGAGCTAGGAACTATTGAAGGCCCTAAAGATAATGAAACAAAGTATGGAAAGTATGCAAAAGCAAATTTCCAACCATGGTGCGGAAGTTTTATCAACTGGTGCGCTAATGAATCTGGTGTAAAGGTTCCTAATACTGTTTACACCCCAGGCGGAGCAACAGCTTTTAAAAAGGCTGGGGCATGGGTTGATGGGGATATTGCAGATCCAGACGCTGGAGATATTGCGTATTTTGATTTTCCATCAGATGGCGTCGATAGAATTTCTCACGTAGGAATTGTTATTAAAGACAATGGCGACGGCACAGTTTGGTGTATCGAAGGAAATACCAGCCCAGATGACAAGGGAAGCCAAAGAAATGGCGGACAAGTTTCTAAAAAGCTTCGCGCCTATAAGAAGAACCCTAAAAAGGTAATGATTTCAATCGTTGGCTTTGGTCGACCTAAGTTCAAAGCAGCGGGAGTAGCAGCTCCAGCAGCAGTTAAGTGTCCAACCTGCGGTAAGTAGTGGATGATGCTGAACGCATAAAGCGCTATACATGCGCTTTGTGCAATAAAAGATATGTTGTTCCTGATTTAGCCCGTATGTGTGAAGAAAAACATCTAGAATCAGACTATGGCTTACGCTGATGGAACATGTGACAGAGAACCAGTATTTAGCTGGGAAGATTTTGTTGACCCAATTAGCGGAGATTTTCGTCCAAGTTTAGACAGACTTTCCTAAATAGAACAGGAACAATATAAATATGCCATCATCATACGACGGACCAAACTCTTCAGGAGTAGGCGATAATGCTTTTGGCAGAATGGGCGGGATGGGCGGGATGGGTCGCCGCGGTAGCGGCATGACCGGTCGACAAATGCGCCAGTACAGCCAATTGCGTCGTGATGAAATGTCTCACGGTGCTTGGCTTCAAAATCAAAATAATGCTTTGGCTTTTAATCGTGACTCATCTCGTATTGACGCTAACGTGCAGCAAGCAGACTGGACTGCTGAACGTGGAATTGATCAAGGTAAGAGGTACGCTGACGCGGTTCCACACGCAACTAGTGCTGACCTAATAAATAAAAAATTTGGGTATGACCCAAGGTTTGCTCCAGACAAGCCTACTGATACTGGTACTCCTCCTCCTCCACCTCCTGGAGGCACTCCTCCACCTCCTGGAGGAACTGGTACCCCACCAGTTAGAAAAAGTAGAGTAACAAAGCGCGAAGTAGAAGATGCTGTTAGAAAAGGTTTTTATACTGCAGAAGAAGCTAACGACGATGGAGAAGGTAAGCCATTGAATGCTGCTTACACAAGAGCCTATGCACGATCTGCTGCGTCATCTCCAGATAAAACAGCTAGAGGTCGACAATTCCAAGGCCCACAAAAAGGTGGAACTCCAGCAGGGCAGGGAGCAGTTAATTATGATTCAGCGCCTAAATCACCACCACCAGTCTTCTAATAAGAAAGCTTGTTAGATAAGTCTGGCAACCGCGTATGATTCCACTAATTCCTTACGTCAACGCTAAGTGGCCCCCTGAAAAAAATCAAAAAACTTTAGATAAACCTAGTGACCGAGAGTTCCGCGACTCTCTTACTCGTGCTTGGGGCGCTACTCAAGGGCAAGAAACTCACGCTATTCAATGGAGTAACTCTGTACCATGAGAAAAAAAACGTTTGACGCTGACGCAAAGTTTAAGCCCGTCACAATTAGAGACAGTAGATTTGGAATACGCAAAATCTACTTAACTAAGAATGAGACACCTAGTATCGGGACTTATAGTCGCCCCGGTAAAGGTCCTAACGGAGAATCTTCAAACTAACGTAAAGCCTGACAAATCCTTAATCCTCTTGGAGAATAGTGGACAGCGCCCCCGATATCAGGCGTCATTACCACTCTAGAGAAAATAGGTACTTTTAATGTCAAGTTATAACTCACCACTTCCAGTGGGTGCAGAACAGGCTACTGGCGCTTACGCCATTGCTATCGCTGGCACCGCAGCTGGAACTAACAACGTCGGTAACCGCACTGACTCTGCAGGCAACGTAGCGCCTGATTTTGTATGGGGTAACTTCCCTATGCAACCAAATGATGAGCGTACAGATGGAACTGCTGTTGTAGCAGTTGCAAACGATTACACTCAAAATTATGATTGGTCTGGTTACACAACCTACCCAAGCGCACGTCTAACAGCTGCAACTACTAACAATCACACAGTTGCAGAAGCTGAATGGAACAACTACCCAGCATTTACACCAGGCGTAGGTAACTTCAAAGTTACAGCAGCTTCAGGTAACGGCACAACTGTTACTTACACAGCACAGAACAAGCTTGCAGTTGGAGACTCTGTAAACATTACAGGTCTTACAGCTTCAGCTTACAACCTATCAGCAGCAACAGTTGCTACAGCAGACGCACTAAAGTTCACAGTAACTAACGCAGCAAACGCTGGTGAAATTACAGGACAGTGGTACGGCAAGGTAGAAGCAACAAATGCTCTAACAGCATACGATGGCGCTGGAATCACATTCATCAACGTACCTTCAGTACTTGGTGAGACAACAGCACTAGCCCTTGACGAGCTCAAGGATGCTGGTTACGAAGCAGCTTCAATTACAACAGCTTCAGCAGCATCTAACGTCGGTAAAACTATTACAGCAGCAGCCCGTACAGCAGGTTCAGCAGTTATCTCAATTACAGCAGCAAGCCACGGCTTTGTTGCAGGTAACAAGGTAACAGTTTCTGACATCTCTGGTGGCGATGGCGTAAATGGTGCTTGGACAGTTCTTGCTGTTACAAGCGCAAACGTATTCACAGTAACTGGAACAGCCACAACAGTTCAGGCTCTAACAAGTCTTGCTGGTGTTGTTTCTGGTGTTGCTGGAACAATCAAGACACAATCAGTTGCAGCTGGAACAGCTTCAGTGCTTTCAACAGCAACAATTACAATCACACCGTTCGCAACAGCTTCATAATCTCAACACAAACAGAAAGCCCCCAGCCATTGGCTGGGGGCTTTTTGGTTTAAATGATTAGTGTAGTCCAGCAAACTCCTTTAGATACTGCTGGTATCTTTCTCCATTGTGCTGGCCTGGAACGATTCTCCAGGAGGACCAGTCTTCGCCACCTCTAGTCATAAAGAACGCAATTTTTGCGTTAATGACTGGGTCGAAGAGTTGAGTGTTTGATTTGAGGTTAAACTTTTCTAGGCGGGTAGGCCCAAGATCAGCAATCATGTTGATTTGGAATATTCCGTAAGAATTGTCACCTGTAGTTTGGTTTCCGTTGTGGGCTAAGGGGCGGCCGTTAGACTCTTTTTTAGCTACCGCATAGGCGACCTTGAGGGCTGTTCCCTCAAAACCAACCGCGCTAAGCAGTCCTACTAAATCAGTGTCCGACAACTTTGTTGCTCCTTTGTACTTCTCCAGCGGGTCCACAGGAACTTGCTCTACAACTTGTACTGGCTCCTCAGCGACTGCGTTAGCAATCGCATAAGGAAGTGCTCCAGCTACCAAGCCGTATATTGCAAATACCGCTATCTTTTTTAGATTATCTTTTCTGATATTAAGCATTTCTGCTCCTCTCAGTTGGCGAAAGCCACCTTGTGAGTGGCCCTGTCATGTTCTAGGAAACACCAGAGTTACATAGGGTGTCAAGTTGAACTCGCAATTTTTATTGATAAATACATCTAAACGCGAGTTTACGCATAAATATTTAATAATATTTTAATTAAACGCGGTATTATTATTGTTACCATTCTATGATATACATCACACCTATTGAACGGATACATCTTGAGCGTACAAGACTGGGCAGCTTTATCATCTACGATATTAGGCGTAGGAGCCGCTGTAATTATAGGTATCCGTTGGACAATCAAACACTACCTGTCAGAACTCAAGCCCAACGGCGGATCATCCTTAAAAGACGCCATTAATGGAATTGCGGTGGACATGGTTGAAGTTCGTGTATCATTGTCAAGACTTGAGGGTCGTTTCGACCAGCACGTAGAAGAAGGAGAAAAATGAATAAAGCAATGATTGAATCCTACGCACGTAACTTGCTTGGTCAGGTTATCGGTGCAGTAATGATTGTCATGCAGACAAGCGGAGCAGCAACACCTTTAGATTTTGCTTCAGGTGATTGGCTACTAGTAGCCAATGCTCTATGGGCATCTTTAATCCCAGTAGCACTTCGCTATGTTAATAAGATGGACCCAGCGTTTGGCCGAGTAGCAACAATCGGTCTTGCGGAAATCACTAAGAAACTTGCAGTAGAAGCCTCCGTGGCTAAAAAAGCGTCAAAGAAGAAATAAAGACCTACAACTAGGGGAGCAGCTATGTGCTGCTCCCTTTTTTGTTGTACACTTAAATAAGGAGGAACCAAATGAAATGTTGTAACTGCGATACAAAAGCGGCGTTCTCTGTCGCTGACCCAGGAGTTAATCCTTTGGACTACTGTAATACCTGCTTGCCAAAGCATTTACAGGAACGAGCAAAGGCCGGGCACTTTCCACTGATTAAATCAGTAGAGACTCCAAAAGAAGAACCAAAAGCTTAGTAATGAAAACTACTCGTGTGAAAGCGGTTCAGGTACACCCAATACCTAAACAAGTTATGAGTCCGTCTGGACCGTTTCCACAAGAGATATTTAGAGAGTCTAAAATTAATATTGAGTACGAGTCAGAAGTACCTGAAGACGGAAGTAATTTTCCTATTGGGTCAACTGCTCAAAATAACTTTAAAGGCGCCCGTGTACTAACTTGTTCAGAATGTCATGAGCGAGTTTTAGAGCATAAGACAGGCGACCATACCTGTAAGGACGAGTAATGGCAAGAAAAAGAGCCCAGGTACCCAGTGTTGACGTACTCCTTGGTGGGTACAACATTGGTCAACCCGCTGCAAAATCTACCCTACCTACTCTTGATGAGTACTTGTTTAATCCCTCATCTAAGGTAAAAAAAGAAGAAATAAAAACAAAGTACAAAGTTATAAGCACATATAACTTAAGAGCCACAAGGTCCTCTAACCCAAAACGACCAAGAACTTTAAAAGCTGGTTACGATGCAAGCACACAAACGTTAACTGTTATTTTTTGGGACGGAACTTGGTGGAATTATTACGATGTTCCATCGTACTTGTGGGAGGGTTTTGTTCTTGCAGAATCTCCAGGTCAGTTCTTAGAATCTTCTGGGCTTAATAAATGGCCTAAAATGGGACTAGCTGATCCTGCAGGAATGCCAAGAGATCAAAGGGTTCAAATGAACGAGGTTAAATCATTTGATTCTTATATGTATGGAGATGGTGGCGCTTTCGCGGCCACTTAATATGAAATCACTTGGACCACTATATGGGGATGTACTTCAGTATTATCACCGTAACTTTCTACCTATTGTTGAAAAAGGTTGGACTCAGGAAACAGAGCACCCGTTTAGACAAAGCAAGGTATGTTTAGTATTTCGTGTGCCTTTTACTAAGCCTGGGTTTGTGTTGGGGTTATGGAAACGATCTGAGGGTTTTGTATTTGATGAAGATGCTGATGATATGATTGCTAAAGCATTAGGCCTTAGAGACATGGAACTTAATACCGAAGAGATAGGTGACTGGCGTGTTTAAAAAGAAAACCCCGTGGGACAAGCCTTTCTCAGAAAAAATTGCAAAACGAGTAAAAAAAATACCTACAGGAGAACTTGAGATGTGGGTTGAGCAGTCAACTTATGAGTTAGGTCGTTGTATGAGCGTTTACTCTAGGAATCGTGACTTAGCAGCCTTAGAAGAGGCGTTAACTGGGGCAGAAGCCCTTCATGCTGTTCTTAACGAGTTGCACTCTAGAACTTCTAAAACAATCGTGTAAAACGACATGTCGACATTTCCGCTACAATTATCTTGCCTCTCTTCCTTCTCTCCCGTGTGTGGCAACGTGAACCCTGGTATACCTACCAGGGTTTCATGTTTTTTACTAGACTAAGGAACATATGAGCGAGTTAGAATTTTTAGACGAGGAAGAATACCTTTTAGAGGGTGAAGACGAACTCCTTGAAGAAGAGGAAGAAGAGTTAGACGAACTCTCTAAAGAGTTTGTTCGTAAAATGGTAGAAAAAACAATTCAATTTATGAACGCATTAGTCGGGCATGAGTTACACCCTTATCAGCTACCGCTTGCTAAACGCATAATTGAATCTGTAATCATTAACGACGGTGAAGAAGTTACAGCGCTTGCTGCACGTCAGTCGGGTAAATCAGAAACAATCGCTAACACAGTAGCCACGTTAATGGTGTTGCTACCTAGACTTGCAAAGATGTACCCAGATTTATTAGGTCAGTTTAAAGATGGAATTTGGATTGGTATGTTTGCCCCAGTTGAAGGCCAGGTAGAAACCCTTTTTGGTAGAACCGTAAATCGTTTAACTTCTGAGCGTGCGTTAGAGATTTTAGGTGACCCAGAGATTGATGACTCTCTTGGTAAAGTCCCTGGAGTAACGCGTCAAATTAGGCTTAAGAACTCAGGTAGTAGCCTGATGATGATGACAGCTAACCCACGTGCAAAGATTGAGTCTAAGTCTTTCCATCTTATTGTTATTGACGAGTGTCAAGAAGCAGATGACTTTGTAGTCTCTAAATCAATCTCCCCTATGCTCGCGTACTACTCAGGAACGATGGTAAAGACAGGCACGCCTACTACGCACAAGAATAACTTTTATCGCTCTATTCAGTTAAACAAGCGTAGACAGACAGGCAGAGCCTCAAGACAAAATCATTTCCAGTGGGATTACAAAGATGTATCTAAAGTAAACCTTAACTACGGCAAGTTTATGAAAAAAGAAATGTTACGAATTGGTGAGGACTCTGATGAGTTCCAGATGTCGTACAACTGTAAATGGCTACTAGAACGCGGCATGTTTGTTACCTCCACGATTATGGATGAGCTCGGAGATACTTCTCAGGAAACTGTTAGGGCATGGCACAGAACTCCAGTAGTTGTGGGGATCGATCCCGCACGTAAACTAGACTCAACAGTTGTAACCGTTGTATGGGTTGACTGGGATAGGCCAGATGAGTTTGGTTATTACGACCACCGAGTGCTTAACTGGTTAGAAATTCAAGGCGACGACTGGGAAGACCAGTATTTTCAAATTGTAAACTTTCTTGGCTCTTACGATGTTTTAGCGGTAGGTGTAGATGCTAACGGAGTTGGTGATGCAGTAGCCCAACGGCTTAAGCTTTTACTCCCGGGAGCAGAGGTTCACTCGATAGGAAGTAGTCAACAAGAACAGTCTAAACGTTGGAAGCACCTTAAAGCTTTGATTGACCGACGTATGGTTGGCTGGCCTGCACATGCTAAGACTAGACGCCTTAGAACTTGGAAACGCTTTTACCAACAAATGACAGACCTTGAGACAAAATTCCAGGGCCCAAACTTCTTAGCCCACGCCCCAGCTGAGGCTCACGCCCACGACGACTACGCGGATAGTTTGGCCATTGCTGTCTGTTTAACTATGGATTTAACGATGCCTTCGGTAGAAGTCTCTTCTTCACCTTTTTATAGATAATTTTCACTTTAGGCAGTATTTAACTTAAATAAGTAGCACACTTTTACCTGAGGCCTCAACCTTCTACAAGGAGTTATAACTATGACAATTTCACCAGCACCAAATTTCCCAGAACGTCCGGGTACAGTTTACGACCGCAAGATGGCTGGCGCTATGCCAGGACAGCGCGGACCACTTCGTTTTGAAGAGGGAATCGCAACTGATACAGATGTTCCGCAAGAATTCTCAACAGGCGCCGCACAGGGATACATTCCTGCTGCAGGCCGTACAAATCGAAATGCAGTTGTTACTACAAAGACAGCTGAAGAAACAATGCGTGAGCGTGCTCACGTAGGTTCAGCAGCATGGGTAGAAGCGCCAAGTAATCTTCAAGAGTTTGCTTCTGCTGGCTTTGGCGATTATGGTTCAAACGTCATTGAGGAAACATTCCGCAATGGCTCACACCAACAGCGCCTTAACCCTGCAGTAGTACAGGACTAATAGAAGAAATAGCTCCCCACCGTCCTTCGGGACTGGTGGGGCTTTTCTAAGGATTAACTATGGCACTCATTTCTGGTCGTTCCGTAACTAATGCTCCAAAGCAGTTACCTGCTAATCCACGCCTCTGGAACACAGTTACTGTTATGGCTAAGTCACGTTTTCCTAAGTATCCGTCACCAGCTGCTGCTCACTGGGTACATAGTAAATATATTCAAATGGGCGGAAAATTTGTAGATTCTAAAAAAGATATTGACCCACGTAACAGAGATTACGTGCAAGAAAAAAGAGACAAAGAAGAAAAAGATCAAAGAGCTAAGGTAACAAAACCTATAGGTGGCGGAACCATTAAAGGCGAGACATTTAAGCATTAAGACGATATGTCGATATTGGTGATAGTATTTAGTTGTGAGTTTAACGAGAGGAATTATCGGTGAGTGGTAGCGGTCTAGATTTCTCACCTCCATCGTATAGAGCTGCTTCTTCTGATTTAACTATCTCTATCTCTCCACTAGGTCTCGTAGAACTGGCGGATGAAGAGTTTGAAGTACACGGTCCTCGTTTAAACCGTTACTCCCTTAACTGGGCTATGTATCTTGGTCATCATTATTCATATCGCCGTCAAGTAGGCGAATCACAGATGGTTCTTAACTACTATCGTGCTTTTACAGACTTTATTCTTAACTTTACATTTGGTAAGGGAGTTCAGTTTCGTAGCCCTAAGCAGACAGAAGCTATTGTTCCAGACTTGCTAGAAAGAGTTTGGGAAGTAGATAACAACAAAGCAACAGTACTTTGGGAAATGGGACAGCAAGGCGGAGTCTCTGGTGACTGCTTTATTAAAGTTGCTTACGAAGAGGCTTATCAAGACCCATCTGGCCGCATTCACCCAGGCCGTGTTCGTATCTTGCCTCTTAACTCATCTTTTGCTTTTCCAGAGTTTCACCCTCACGACCGTGAACGTTTAATTCGTTTTAAACTTAAGTACCGTTTCTGGGGAACATCTCTTGAAGGAACGCGCCAAGTATTTACCTACACCGAAATCTTAACTGATGACTCTATTGAGGAGTACATTAACGATGAACTCATTGACTCTCGTCCTAACCCGCTTGGCACTATTCCCATTATTCATATTCCTAATGTCCGCATTTCTGGTAGCCCTTGGGGCCTATCTGATTGCAATGACATTATTCCAATTAATCGTACGTACAATGAAACGGCTACGGATATTGCCGACATCGTTAACTACCACGCAGCGCCAGTTACGGTTATTATCGGTGCTAAAGCGTCGCAGTTAGAAAAAGGCGCTAATAAAGTTTGGGGCGGATTACCTAAAGATGCTCGTGTAGAAAACCTTGAGGGTGGAGCACAGGGCCTTAAGGGTGCTATGGACTTCCTTGCAATGATGAAGAAGTCAATGCACGAAATGGTCGGTGTTCCTGAGACCGCACTCGGTCAAGCAATGCCTGTATCTAATACCTCAGGTGTAGCACTAGCAATTATGTTTCAGCCTTTGATGAACCGTTACCATCAAAAAATCATTCAATACGCACACGGGCTAGAGCGCGTAAACGAACTTATCCTTATCAGCCTTGCGGTTAAAGAACCTGAAACTATGCAGGCTAACCCTGGTACACGTTTTGCACCCCTTAAAGATGGACAAGTTGACGTACTAGATTTAAACGATCCAATCAGCTTCCGCTCATACGTGCATTTCCCACCTCCGCTACCGCTTGATAAGTTAATTGCCCTTAACGAGGTTCAAACAATGCTTTCCCTTGGCCTAGAGTCTAAAGAAGGCGCACTTCGTTCACTAGGCGAAGAGTTTCCAGATGAAAAACTTATGGAAATTCGTCAAGAACTTATTGATGACGCCAAGGCCGATGGTGCTCTTAACCTTGTCAAGGGCCAGATTCAGCAAGAAATTGCTCAGTTAACTGGAATGCTTCCAGGCCCAGATGGGGCCCCACCTCAGCCAATGCAGGGTCCAGAAGGTCAGCCTATGCCAGGAAATCCTGGAGCGGCTAGCCCTATCCTTGACGAAGCTCAAATGTTTGCACAGATGGGTGAACAAGGAATACGACAACGCCTTGTAACAGAAGCTTACGGTACAAAAATCCCACAACGACGAGTACCGGACGAGTATGAAAAGTAAGTAGTTTAGCCTGACAAGTCTGCCTAAACAAGCAAAAATTGTTTACTGAAAGACAACGTTTGGTCATATGTGTTATTAAATTGGAAAACGACCCCTAGGATAAAAGGAAGTAAAAATGGATACAGCAGAAGTAAGCGCAGAGGCCTTTGCAGCCGAAGCAGGAGTACTACCAGTTATTAATATGTCTGATGCTGATGCATCAGCTGTTAACATTCAAAGCACAAAATTTTATACAGAAGACGACCTTGCTAAGGTTCGCTCTCAGGAAAAAGAAAAACTTTATCCTCAGATTGAAAAGCTAAAGGAAGAAGTTGATGTATTGAAGCGCAGTCGAGAAGAAGAAGCCAATCGAGTTGCAACTGAAGAATCAGAGCGTCAAGCTCGTATTACTCAGGAACAAAAAGCTAAGGAAGAGTCTGAACTAGAAGTTCGTGACCTCCTTGCTAAGAAAGAAAAAGAATGGCAGGAACAACTGCAGCATGAGCGTCAAGAACGCGAAACTGCTTTTGCACTTCTAGAACGTGAACGCACCTACACAGAACTTCAGACATACCGAGCACAGAAGCTCGAAGCTGAGCGTGATAACATCATGCCAGAGCTTGTTGACTTGATTAGTGGAAACACTACAGAAGAAGTTGATGCAAGCATAGAGAGCTTGAAAGAGCGCTCAACTAGAATTCTCGAGTCGGCGCAATCTGCAATGCAGAATGCACGTCGAGAAATGACAGGAACAAGGGCAACCTTACCTCCTGGAGCCGGACCCTTGGATACCAATTCGGAGCAAAAGAACTTAACGGCGCAAGATATTGCGTCAATGTCAATGGATGAATACGCTAAATATCGTGGCCGACTCTTGAGCCCTAGTGCTCAGGGGAAAACAAAGGGACTGTTCGGATAACCCAAAAATCCAATACCGTTGACAAGGAGTCAATTTAAATGGCATCAAGCATTACGGGTACCGGCAATCTTGCCGCAGCACCTACAGCGTACTCAGGTACAAATACACAGCTGACTCAAGCGATTCAGACAATCTGGTCCAAGGAAATCTTGTTCCAGGCAATGCCTATCCTTCGCTTTGAGCAGTTCGCAGTAAAGAAGACTGAACTAGGTGTTGCACCTGGTCTTCAAATCAACTTCATGCGTTACAACAACCTCGGCTTTGCTTCAGCACTTGTCGAAGGTGTACGTATGCAGACAAACGCTCTTACAGCGCAACAGTTCTCAATCACAGTAACTGAGCATGGTTATGCTCTTGCTGTATCTGAGCTTCTATTGAACGCTTCATTTGATGACGTAATGGCTTCAGCCTCACGTCTTCTTGGTCGTAACATGGCAATCTATCTAGATCAGCTTTCACGCGACACACTCTATGCAGCAACATCAGTAATCTACGGTGAAGACCGCTCAGGCCAGACAGCAGTTAATGCTTGGTACGCAGATGGAACAACAGCTGCAAACCGTGCTGCTATGACAGGCACTTACTACATGACACCTCACACTGTGAAGGACGCAGTAGAGAGCCTTGCAACAAAGAATATCCCTCGTTTGGGCGAAACTTACGTTGCATTCGTTCACCCTCACCAGTCACGTAAGCTACGTGACAATCCAGAGTTCATTGAAGTAACCAAGTACGCAGCACCAGGAAACTTCATGCTAGGTGAAATCGGTCGTTTGTACGACTGCGTATTCATCGAAACCACACAGGTCCTAAAGGTCGCTGGCGGTGCTGGTACTTCATACTCAGCAGATACAACAGTTGCTAACCCAACAGTTTCTGCTGGTGGTGGATACATCACACCTGCTACAAAGACAGGTAACGGTGGTTCAGACCGCTATGCATCTATCTTCATCGGAGATAACGCATTCGGTCACGCAATCTCACTTCCAGTAGAACTCCGCGATGGCGGTATTCTAGACTTCGGTCGTGAGCACGCACTTGCTTGGTACTCAATCTTCGGACTTGGTCTAATCACTGACCAGGCTGTAGTTATTGCAGAAACCAACTAATTACAATTTAATAGCTTAAATGTTGGGCGGGGAGCCTTAAACTCCCCGCCTCAACACAAACTCATTCACTAACCCGGAGGATACAAATGGCAACAAAGAAATCACCAACAGACGTCACAGGCCGTAGCCGTGATGAGCTAGCAGACCAGTTCTCAGATGAAACAGCTAAGAGAGCAGACGAGATGTCACTAGCAACAGCAACTGCTGCTATTAAGGCAGAAACACAAGTTATTGACGCTACCAAGCCTGACCGTCAAACAGTTATCGTTGACACAGTAGACCGGGTAGGTAAGCAGGACGACACAGTAGTTATTCGTGTTGTAGAGAACATTGAAAACATGACCCTTGGAGCTGGAAACAACTTTAACTTTAAGCCAGGTCAGAAGTACGAAGTTACACGTTCAGTAGCTGAACACCTAAAAGAAAAAGGCTATTTAGCAGCCAATATTTAATTGGTTAACGAAGCAGCGGACTTCCCCTCCGCTGTTTCGTTTATCAAGTTTTTTTAGTCGTAACCGCTACCATTAGACTAGTTACGTTAGGAGTGGTTAGTGGCTGTATTAGCAGACCTAGTGTCTAGAGTAAGGCTCGAGCTAGGCGACATGCCGACTCAGTTTACCTACACCGCAACAGGCGACGGAACCACTAAAGTTTTTGACATAAAAAAGAAGCCTGTTGAAAACACAACTCTTTTAGTTACAGTAGCTGGTAGCCCAGTAACTACCCCTGCCGGATACACGGTCCAACAAGATTTAGGCATTATTACTTTTGTAACTGCCCCAGGCGCGGCCGCGGCAATCTCAGTAGTTGGAACCCATTACCGATACTTTACAGACACAGATATTACGCGTTTTGTTAACACCGCGGTTGAACAGCACACCTTTGAAAGAACAGATGGTTATGGAAGCCAGATGACACTTGCTATGCTTCCGCCAGTTGAAGAGTACCCAATTGCAATTCTGTCAACAATTGAAGCTCTATGGGCTCTTGCTACAGATTCCGCGTTTGATATTAATATCTCTTCACCAGACGGGGTTATGATTCCTCGCTCTGATAGATACCGTCAGCTTGTACAGATGATTCAATCTAGAACTGACCAGTACAAGCAACTTTCCTCTGCTCTTAATATTGGAATTTGGCGTATTGAAATGGGAACACTTCGCCGTGTTTCTCGCCTTACCAACAAGCTCGTTCCTATGTACTTAGCTCAAGAGATTGATGACTCTCGTAGACCAGAGCGCGTTTATATTCAAAATGACCTCAAGGGTCGTAAACCAATGCCTACCTACGCAGGTGTTTATGACATCGCCCTTTATCAGGGTGACTCATGGTCTGGCGACTTTGACTTTCCATTTGACGTCACAGCTCTTAATTTTAAAGCTCAAATTAGAACATATCCAAATGCTCCGGCTCTTTACGCAACTTTTACTATAACTAAGCCTAACGCTGCTAACGGACTTATTCGTTTGACCTTGGCCCCATCAGCTACTAAGTACTTACCAGCAAGAGCTTTCTGGGACCTTCAAGCCACCAGTTCAACAGATGCAACCTTCGAACAGACTTATATTCGCGGGCAAGTATTTGTAACCCAACAAGTAACATTGGATTAATATGACAGTTATCCCAGTAAACGGCCAAATAATTGTTCAAGTAACCCCTACAGCGGGACCTACTGTTACTTTAAACGAAATTACAGTTGGGGGCATAAATCAACCTTCTGTGGCGTA
>Ga0208966_1000254_pt1 | contig 17019 bp, 14 predicted proteins | sample GreLakmeHU45MSRF_FD_187701 | JGI IMG/M metagenome (GOLD analysis project Ga0208966, IMG submission 187701) | Freshwater lentic microbial communities from great Laurentian Lakes, MI, USA - Great Lakes metaG HU45MSRF (SPAdes) | ecosystem: Environmental > Aquatic > Freshwater > Lake | place: Great...
ACTGTCCGCTGCGAACTTCTTGAACAAAAGCTGTACAAGCATCGATACTGGCGGTGCGGATGTCTGCAAATTGTTTGGTGAATTTCAGTTCATGTGTGGTGAGCCCAAGAATGTCGTGCAGCACCAATACTTGTCCATCGCAATCTGGGCCAGCACCAATTCCGATAGTCGGAATTGAAACCTTCTGGGTGATCTCTTGAGCGAGTTGTCGGGGTATGCCTTCAAGTACAACTGCAAATGCGCCAGCTTGCTCAACGGAATGTGCGTCTTCAAAGAGTCGCTCACGACCACCGGCTTCGCGATTGTCGGCACGGCCTTGCACGCGGTGACCACCCATGCGGTGGTAGCTCTGTGGTGTAAGACCGATGTGCCCCATGACGGGGATGTCGACACGACTGATTGCTGAGATGGTGTCAAACATGTTGACTCCACCCTCAAGTTTGACGGCCGAAGCACCAGCCTTGATGAGACGAATGGCGCTACGCACGCCTTGCTCCGAATTGACTTGGTACGAACCAAAAGGTAAATCGCCAACAAGTAGTGCCCGTGGGTTTGCCCGCGACACGAGCCGCACGTGATATTCCATTTCCTCAAGAGTCACTGGAATTGTGTTGGCCACACCTTGCACAACAGAACCAACAGAATCGCCAACAAGGATGATGTCGACTCCCGATTCGTCAACAATTGAAGCGAAGGTTGCATCGTAAGCAGTAATCATCGTGATCCGCTGCGCATTGTGAGACGACTTGCGTTCGAGAATCGATGGCACTGTCACGCGTTGTCGGATCATGGGTTCATCCAAAAGTCATAGACAAGATTGTCGGTTGACTGCTCGTGCGACTGAGCAATACTGCAAGGCATGTTGAAGATTTTAGTGGCGCGTTTGGTCTGATCGTATGGCTGCCAATTTGGGTTGCCCAACAGGCCAAGATTCAATAGATCTCTTGACATTTCTGCACCTAACACTCCATTTGATGGATCGTTGCTGGTGTAAATGTGAACCCGTGGAAGTGATGTGTTGTTGAAGATGAAGGGGATATCAATGCCGTGACTTGCACCCAGCGCTCCATCGTAAAGTGGTGAAGCCCACGTAAACATGTACGACCATGTGTTGGTGAGTGCTGCCGGTCTCGATTTGAGCATGTTCCACATGTGCAGTTTGAAATTGGTATCCGTATCGACTGCCGCAACTATCTGTGTGGGCGTGTAATCGGGATAGCAGTTGCTGTACAGCGACCATATTGCTTCCGCGCGTTGTGGATGATTTGTGCGCAGCACATCCATAGCCTGATCTGGATCAAGATTATTTAATGCTGGGTTGAGCAAATTAAATATACGTGACTCATCGCGAGTGGTTCCCATCACAAGGTCGGCTGGATTCGACGCAGCAGCGCCCACAATGTCAAGAGGCAAAATGGTGCCATCGGCAGTAGGTGAAAACCCCTGATTCCAGTTGGCAATGTCGAGCAGCATCTTGTCTTGTGCCTGAAGGATTTCTTGTGTTGTACATGTCTCGAGTTGCGCGAGTGTTTCAACGTTTGCTGCTTTAAGGAAAAGCTCCAGTCCTTGAGCAGCAGATTCGGTTGTACGTAATTGACCAATTGATGCGCTCATTGCCCATGCGTGAGCAAAGAGGTTCGCTGCCGGTGTCGAAGCCATCAATGCAACAACGCTGCAACCACCAGCAGATTCGCCGAAAATGGTGACGTTGTTTGGATTTCCACCGAAAGACTCAATGTTGTTTTGAACCCATTGCAACGCAGCGATTTGATCGAGAATTCCTAGATTGAGGTCGCCAAGAAATCCAAAAGCACCTAATCGATAGCTGATCGTAACTACAACTGCGTTGCCATCGAGTGAAAGTTGTTGCGAGTCATTCCACGAAAGTGGTGGAGTGACGTTGGTAAATGCTCCACCGTGGATCCAGACATAGACAGGACGCTCTGATTTGGAATCGATTGGGGCGGTGATATTGAGAAAAAGGCAATCTTCGCTTTGTCCCGAATTGTCGGCATTGAGAAGAGTCCTCAATTGGCTATCGATTTGAGGGCACTCGGGCCCAATCTCATTGGCCTCGTAAATACCTGACCAACTCGTTACAACTGTTGGTGGCTGAAATCTTTCTGCTGATGCAAAGCGAATTCCCTTAAAGACACTCACACCTGCACTTGAAGTGGTTCCCCGAATCTCACCACATGGAGTATTAACAAGTGTCATCGCATCAGGATACCGATTAGATTTTGGGGGCATGCCTGGACTATTTCATCGCCTTCTCGAGAGTGGTACAACACGACTGTGGGATGTGATGGGCTTATACGGCGCCATTGGGCCCGATACCAACAAGGGTAAGAGGTTTGGAAAGTTTGGAACTAGAAGCATCATTTGTTTTCCGCAGACAACTATTTTTAATGAGCGATATATCCACATCGGCAAAGAAACCATGATTGGTCCGAATGTGGCGTTGTCGGCAGGAATGGTGCCAGGTCAGGTGTGTCTGACTGATCCCGTAGTTCGTATTGGTGATCGTTGTTTGATTGGACGGGGTAGTGGAATTGTTGGACATCTTTCAATCGACATTGGTAACGATGTTTGGACTGGCCATCATGTGTACATCACTGACCAAAATCATGGATATGAAAATGTAAATATTCCTATTTCGCAACAGACACAAGTTGAACGCCCGGTTTCAATTGGCGACGGCTCGTGGTTGGGTGCTGGAGTAGTGGTGTTGCCAGGATCACAGATCGGGAAACACGTTGTTGTTGGTGCCAACTCTGTGGTGACTGGTCATTTGCCAGATTTTTGCGTTGCGGTGGGTTCTCCGGCGCGCGTGATCAAACAGTATTCGCCAGAGGGTTATTGGGAAACTAGATAGATAAATCCATTGGTGGTTTGCACGACTTCATGTAATTGTCGGCGGCGAAAGTAGAGAGTTTTTCGCTCAACGGAATGCCCATCACGATTGACTCGCCAAACGGAACATTTGACCCGAGGCGAAGTTGATCTGCATATACGCGACGATCACCGATGTATTTGCGGTAATCGCTGATCCAGAGCGGGATAATTGCTTGACCCTTTGCGTCTTGTGGTTTCGTTGCTTCTAGTTTGAGCAACATTTCATCAAGTGTGTCCGTGGCAAGGTCGACGATTTTGGCCCGTTCGAACAATGCATCTGCCCCAGCATCAGTGATTGGTCGAAAGTCGGCGAGAGCGATTCTTTCGGTTGCAGCGTCTTTGCAGATTATTTCAGCACGTTCAGTCCACGCTCGATCATTTATCTCATTGACTACTTCCTTGGACGCAAAAAACAATGCATACACCCACATTGCACCAATCAGGGCAAACACCACCACCAGTGTCAATGTCAATGCAAGTCGTTTCATGATGGTTCTCCGAGTGGTCCTAGTGCTCTGATCGTATGTGCTGGGTCTTGGTGATTTTGCTCTACTTGACAATTTGTGCGATGAGTCACAATTGTCATATTGCTAGATTGTCTGTGTGACGGTGACTGCGAATGTGACGGAATCCCTTGTTGTTGAGGAAACTCCAGTGCAAAGTCGACTACGGACTGGCATTCGTCTCGTGCGAGACTTACTCAAGTTTCACCCGCGCCTTTTTGCAATTGCTGTCGCTGGTGCATCTCTGTATGCAGTGTGCACTGTGGCATCGAGTTTCGGTGTTGCATTTCTGGTCGACAGCGTTATTTTGCCACGTTTTGAGGCAGGACAGATCGACACCGGCGTCTATGTAACAGGAGCAGCAATTGTTATCGGTATCGGCTTGCTGAGAGCCTTTGGCGTTGTTGTACGACGAAGCTTTGCAGGCATCAATAATTGGCGAACTGTCGAGTCGCTGACAATGTTGCTGGTGCGACAGATCATGACCCAACCATCGATTTGGCATAAAAAGCGGATGACTGGAGACTTGGTCGCACGAGTCGGCGTCGATTCAGATGCGGCTGCGGAAGTTCTTGGACCTTTGCCGTTTAGTACGTCAGTTGTGTTGCTTGTGTTTCTTACTGGCGGTTGGCTGATCATTGTCGACATTCCTCTTGGCTTAATTGCGATTTCGGTAATTCCTATACTGCTGTTGTTAAACGTTGGGTATCAACGTCGAATCGACAAACATTACGACACTGCACAACACGAGTTGGGCGCCTTGTCGTCTGCAGTGCACGAGAGTTTCGACGGCGTGATGGTTGTCAAGGCATTCGGTGCCGAAGATCGCGAGACTCGACGTCTGTCATTGATCTCGACAAGGTTGAAAGATGCGCGAGTGCGGGCAGTATCGGCGCGCTCAACATTTGAAGCGTTACTCGATGGAGTGCCATCGCTGGTCAACATTCTGCTCTTGGTTGTCGGTGCGATGCGCGTCGAGTCAAGAAGCATGACAGTTGGCGAACTCACCAGCTTTATTTATTTGTTTACGTTGCTCATCTTTCCGCTACGAATCATCGGTTATGTGCTGAGTTCTGTGCCGCACTCTGCGAGTGGATACAAAAGAGTGCGTGAGATCCTGGATGAACCTGTCGTTTTCAATCCTTCGCTATTGATTTTGGATGCGCCCGACGGTGTGGGTGTAGCGCTTGAAAATGTTTCGTATGCATTTAACGAACAATCTCCAGTGGTGCTTGACTCTGTTTCGTTTCGCATCACAGCAGGAAAAACTGTGGTCATTGTCGGTGCCACTGGTTCCGGAAAGTCAACCCTGCTCGCAGTGATGGCAGGTTTACTCCAACCGTCACAAGGTCGTGTTGCATTGGCCGGAAAACAAGCATCAATTGTGTTTCAAGAGCCATTCTTGTTCTCGGGATCAATTGAGTACAACATATGTCTTGGTCGACAATTGTCAGAAGAAATGATTGCTGAGGCTCTTTACTTGTCGGCCTCTGACAGTTTTGTTTCAGAACTTACAAACGGAACGAAGACAATGATCGGAGAGCGTGGAATAAGCCTGAGTGGCGGTCAACGTCAACGAATCTCGCTTGCTCGAGCAATTGCGCAAGGCGCGGACGTTCTACTTTTAGACGACACCACTTCAGCGTTGGACACCGTGACTGAAGCAGTTGTCGTTGACCGTTTGCGAAGAGCGTCCCGAAAAGTCACAACGGTCGTTGTTGCGTCTCGACCTTCGACGATTGCATTAGCCGATGATGTGCTTTTTATCGAAGGCGGAAAACTCACCGATCATGGTCCGCACAGTGCATTGATGTTGAGTAATGAGAATTATCGAAATTTGATGCAGTCTTTTGAGCACGATCGCAACGAGGGTGATGTATGAACGAACCCGTGACGCGTTTTGGTTCGGCTCGAACAATCGGGCGTGGAATGCGCGTAGCCCCAGCACTCTCTCATGGCCTTGGTCTGACCTTTGGTTTTGCCTTTTTAGGTACGGGTGCACGGCTCGTCATCCCCATCTTGATTCAACAAAGTATCGACCATGGTCTACAGCCAAACCAGGTGAGAGTTTCGTTCATCGCGATGCTCGGTGTTATTGGTGCATGTTGCGTTGTGGTGTCATCGGTTTCTTTGCGAGTCGCAACGAAGCGTCTTGGCACACGGGCCGAAGAAGGTTTGTTTGCCCTTCGGATCAAACTGTTTGACCATATTCATCGTTTGAGCCTTGCCGATCACAATGAGGAAAAGCGGGGAGCACTCGTCTCTCGCGTAACAAGCGACATCGAAACTCTGACCATGTTTTTTTCGTGGGGTGGACTATCGCTGTTGCTGGATAGTTCACAAATGATTGCTGTAGCAAGTGTGATGCTGGCGTATGACTGGCGATTGGCTCTTGTGGCGTTCGCTGTTTCGGCGCCGCTGGTTCTCGTGTTGCGATTGGTGCAGGCAAAATTGGTTTCGGCTCACAACATTTCGCGCGAACGAAATGCGCAGTTGCTTGGTGTGTTTAGCGAAATGGTATCCGGGGCCGAAACCCTGAGGGCTTATGGCGCTGTTGATCATGTTGTCGATTCGGTTGCAAAAGATGTGCGTAGGCGAGGAGACAGCAATATTCGCGCAGGTGTCATCGGTGCCTTTCTATTCCCTTCGGGCGAAGTATTCGCGGTATTTACGGTGATGGCTGTTGTCGGCGCGGGTCTATTGATCGGACCAGCAGGTGGATTGACCGCTGGCGCACTTGTGGGGTTTGTCTTTTTGACTTACCGATTTCTTGAACCAATTGCCGAATTTACCGAAGTGATCGATCAGGTTCAGAGTGCTGTTGCAAGCTTGCGCAGAGTGCTCGGTGTACTCGACACTCCTATTGGTCCGGCTCAGCCGGCTGCTCCAATCCTGCTTCCAAAGGGTGCATTGTCGATTGATTTTGTAGACGTGAGCTTCGCGTACGGATCACGTCTAGACGATGTCGACGACGACACGCCAGTACTCAACTCAATCAACCTGCATGTGCCTGGTGGACAACACATCGCGTTGGTTGGTCCGTCTGGATCTGGAAAAACGACACTCGCACGACTGATCGCCAGATTGGCCGATCCGACCCTTGGCAATGTGTTGCTAGGCGGAGTTGGTTTAACGCGTGTAGAAAACGCTGATTTGAGACGAAGGCTGATTGTCGTGCCACAAGAACCGTTTTTGTTTGCTGACACCATTGCCTACAACCTTCGGTTTGCTTCACCCGATGCAACGGATGCTGTGCTGCAGGATGCGTTTTCTGATCTTGAGTTGAACGATTGGCTTGAAACCCTCCCAAATGGCATTGATACTCATGTTGGTCAACGAGGCGGATCACTCTCGGCAGGCGAACGACAGTTGGTAGCGCTCGTACGAGCAGCAGTTGTGCGACCCGATGTGTTGATTTTGGACGAGGCAACTTCATCGGTCGATGCAAGTACAGAAGTTCGTATCTCGCGGGCACTCAGAAAACTTGCTTTGGGTCGTACAACCGTGTCAATAGCGCACCGCCTATCGACGGCGGCTCGTGCCGAACGCGTCATTCTTCTGGAGAACGGCCGAATTGTTGAAGATGGATCGCATGATCAATTGATCGCCAAGAACGGTCGTTATGCGCGTCAATATCAATCTTGGGTGTCGAGCACACAAAGTACGATTTAGCAATGAAGCCAATTCGTAAAACTTTGATTGCATGGGTCGGTGTGGCCAGTGTTGCTCTTGCTTCGTGTTCGCAAACAGGTGAAACTTCTGCCGTCTGTAGTCGGGCCCCAGAGCTTGAAAGTTCGTTGGTGGCCGTTGATGTTGCGATCGCCTCAATGTCGGATGTTTCGGCGCGACAAATGCAAAGTATGTTCGCCGTGCTGCTGTCTGCGCTCGATGCAATTGGCGATGTCGCGCCTGTTGACTTGGTGGATCAGTTTGTTCAAGTCGAGCGCGCATATCATTCAGTTTCTATAGCGCTCCAAAACGTGTATTGGGAGGGCTCAATCGGTGTCAGTGATGCTGCGGTGCTGGCTTCAATAGATGATCTTTCACGCAATGACAATGTTGCTGCCCTCAGTGAAGTTCGGTCGTTTGTCGCCGATTCTTGTCAAATTGAATTGCAAAGCGGGATCAATAAAACTCCCGGTGACGCTGTAAATTTGCCGGCCCCCTCTGTGGATATTGAACCGCAACCAGATTTGAATACTGGGTTTGATAACGAAGAGAGTGCTCTGCAGTCGTATGCATATTTCGTTGCGGAACGTTTTGACCAGGCACTTAACCCAGAGCAAGCACTGTGCATCGGCACTCTGTTGACAAACGATGCATTAGAGAAAGGTTCACTCTCTGATGCGCAATTCAACGCACTGGTGCTTAAAACTTTTGATGAATGCAAAGTAAATAGTGTTGCGTCAGCAACAACTGTTGGGTAATTCCAACTAGATTGTGGCTCATGGAATTTGTACTCATTAGGCATGCACAGCCCGAATGGGTCAAAGACGGTCTCAGCATTGTGAATCCGCCCCTTTCAACATTGGGCTTTCACCAAGCCGACGTCCTTGGCGAGCGACTGAAGGACGATCGTTTTGATCATGTGTTTGTCAGCCCATTGTTGCGTGCTTGTCAGACAGCCGCCCCCTTTCTGAAGCATCATTCGCGTCCCCAAGTGATTGAGCCATGGCTTGAGGAAATCCGCGAACCTGCGTGGCATGGACAGCCTTCCGAAGTCACTATCAAGGCGTACAACGATGATGCGCAAGCGAACGCAGGCGATCGTTGGTCGGGTCTTTCAGGTGGGGAAGCAGTGAGCGATTTTGTCGCGCGTATTCGAAGTGGATGTACAGATTTTTTGTCGCGCAATGGTGTTCGACGCCAAGACACAACGCTGCCGGTCTGGGACATCGATGATCCTGCAACGAGTTTCGTTTTTGTTGCACATGCAGGCACAAACAGCGTGATCATTTGTCACCTGCTGGGCCTCGATCCAACGCCGTGGGAGTGGGAGCGCTTCGTGATTGGTCATGCATCCATGACCACGATTAAGGCGATCAAGCTTGGTGACGGTTACACATTTAGTCTTGAAAATCTTAGCGATCTCGAACATCTGCCGATGGTTGATCGAACGAGATAGGGAAGAACTCAAACGTAATTGGGTGAGACGATGATGGTTCTCACATCGTCACCGCCTCACCCTGCAAGACTGCTTGCGTTGCTGGTTAGGACTGTGGGAGCACAGTCGTAACGTTGCAGGCATCGACAGCCTTGACGAACTGGTACGGGTTGACTGCAGGTCCACCAAAAGGGTGCACTTCGAAGTGCAAGTGTGGACTGCCTGTTCCGGTAGACCCGTTGTATCCAATAATCTGACCAGCCTTGACTGGAACACCTGCAGCCATGCCAGGAGCAAAACTGTCGAGGTGGGCATAGTAAAAGTATGTGCCGTTTGGAATCTTGACGTAGATCGCATTGCCGCCCAGCGCGCCTCCGGTTGACATGCGGCTGATAACGCCATCATTGGTTGCATAGATCGCAAGTCCCTTGGCGCCAATGATGTCTACGCCTTCGTGCAAACGGCCACCTGATCGTGGATCGTGCCACGTATCAGTGAAACCACAGCCACCTTGCATTGGGAATACTTGGAGGGTCGGCAGGCCAAGTGACTCGAAGCTTGGAATGAGTGCAAGTGCAACCGCTGTGTTGACGTCCAGCACCTTGGTCTGGTTGAGTGCACGTGCTGCTTGAAAGTTTGAAATCGCAACTGTTGTTGCAACACCGAACACGCCATCAGCGCCGCCCTTGACTTCTGTTCCATTGGCAATCAACGCATTTTGCAATGCGCGAACCAACTCGCCCGACTGACCGCGGGCTGGAAGTGTTTCGAATGTCATTGTTGTTGCTGCTGCAACTGGTGCTGCGGGTGCTGCGACTGGAGCCGTAAACATGGCTGCATTGGTTGCATCGTCCATTGAGCCAGTGATGTTCAACCCACGACGCTTCTGGTACTCAGCAATTGCTGCAGATGTACCCTGACCAAAGCGACCATCGGCTCCACCAACTAGTCCGATTGAGTCAATTATCAAAACAGATTGAATTGCTTTTACTTTTTCGCTGCGATCGCCAAGTTTTGGAAAGTTTGATGTAACAACTGCTGCAGGTGTTGCGACTGTCTTTACTGAAGCAACTACTACAGGTTTTGGTGCACTCAACATGCCGAGTGCAATTGCTGTTGCCTCGTCGACAACCTTTGTCACTGTCAATCCCTTTGCTGCCTGAAACTTGCCAAGAGCGATTGTTGTTGCAAGACCAAACTTGCCATCAGCGCCACCTTTGACAGCGAAACCGCTGTTGATCAACGCTTGTTGTACCGACCACACTGCATCACCAGATGCGCCAACTGCTGGCAACGATGAAGAGCTCAGGGCCACAACGTCAACAAGACCCAAGAACTTCGCTGTTTTTTCGTCGAGCGTGCCGGTTGCTTTAAATCCAGCAACTTTTTGCAAAGACTTCAAAGCAGAGCGAGTGGCCTCAGAGTACGAACCGGTCACGCCACCTTTGATGCTGAATCCACGAGCCATGATTGCTTCTTGTAAGCGAACAACCTCTTGGCCATTGTCACCAAATCTTGGCAACGCGGCGGTTGCTGCTGTGATAACTGGCGATGCAGAGGCAGAAGTGGTGCTCAGTGCGATACTGGCGATGCCGAATGTGCTCGACAGAATGCCGATGGCGATTGCCTTGCGAAAAATTGATCCGTTCATGTTGTGCTCCCTTGACTTGCTTGCGGTGTGAGTTCCGCATTAGGGATCGGTCAGAACGGACCAAACTTGAATAAAAAACCACAGAAAATATCTAAGTAACCACTATGAGTGGTAAATAGTTGAGGAATGTGGGCTAAGAACCACCAGTAGTGGGTTCTGAGGGTCGGTGAGTCCCTGGATACAGTGCAGTAGTGCCTCCAAGACAACTCTCCCAGCAGTCATTTTTGGCAATCTCAAGGATTTCGCTGGTTTTCCTCTATGCGATCATCATCACCGGATCGCTGGTGCGCCTCACTGGTTCTGGCCTTGGATGCGCGGATTGGCCTCAATGCAGTACGACTAAATTTGTAGACGTTTCTACAGGGCATGCGGCGATCGAACAAATCAACAGATTGTTCACCGGCATTGTCAGCGCTGCAGTTATTGCAGCAGTTCTTGGTTCACTCTTTGTAACTCCACGAAGGAAGTCGCTGATTTGGCTCTCGAGCGGTTTGGTGGTTGGAGTAGTGGCGCAGGTGATCCTTGGGGCAGTTGTTGTTTTGACTGGTCTCAATCCGTGGTCAAATATGGCTCACTTTTTGCTTTCACTTGGGCTTGTGACGACGGCCGTGTTTTTGGTTGAACAGGCTGGTGCAACTGATGTTGAGAGCGTCGTTGGAATCAGCGATCTAATAGCGCCAATTCGATTAACGACGCAGAGATTTACCGATCTCATACTTGGTCTTAGTGGTTTAGCGATTATTTTGGGCACATTGGTCACTGGTGCTGGCCCTCACGCCGGGGATGAGAACGCAATTCGATTGAACTTTGATTTGAGGTCCATCACTCGCATTCACAGCGCAACGGTCTTGCTGTGTATTGCTGCGACGTTGATATTTATCATTCAGATTCGAAGAAATTCCCAAGAGTGGACGAGACTTAAAACGAAGTTGGAATTGTTTCTCTTTGTCGCCGTGGCGCAGGGGGGTGTGGGTTACCTCCAATACTTTTCTGGCGTGCCTGCGCAATTGGTGGCGATCCATGTGGCATTTGCCGTTGCTGTGTGGATCACTGTGCTGCGGCTGTGGATCGCGGCACGGCATTAAGTGCCCGAAAGTCGCTCAATTGTGCTTGACTTGAGGAACTTGATCTAGGGGAGAAACCGTTGTGGTAGTTACTGGTGCTGGCAAGCGGACATATCGCATTGTTCGTGCCTTTGCCGTAGTTGCCGGGTCGCTGGTGCTTTTTGGCTCTAGTGCCAACGTGGCCTCTGCAGAAGAGGGACTGTTGATCATTGCGTCGGTACAAAACCAGACAGTTGATGCTGGCGTCTCTCAGAAACAGCCAGTTACAGGTGTCACGATTACGGTCACAACACCCGCTGGAGCCATGATCGGTACGGGAGTCACCGATGTTGCAGGTTTGATTTCGTTTCCAGTTCCTGCTCGTGATAACTACGTCGTGACGTTGGATATAGCGACTCTTCCAAATGGTTTCACGATGATTGATGCGTCCAAATCAATTTCAATCGTCAATAAAGAGGATTTCACAACCACAGTGAAACGCGCAACCTTCTTTACTGGTTCTTCCAATACGTCCACGCAAACTTTGCTCAATCGAATGATCCAACGCGGTGCCGACGGTCTTCGACTTGGTTTGGTGATTGCTATGTGTGCGGTTGGCCTTTCACTTATTTTCGGCACAACAGGACTGACCAATTTTGCGCACGGAGAAATGGTCACTTTTGGTGGATTGATGGCGTTTTTGATGAACGTAACGATGGGTATTCCACTGCTGATCTCGGCGCCAATAGTTGTGGCCCTTGGTGGCTTATTTGGGCTTGCCTTGAACATTTTTATATTTGGCAAACTACGACGACGTGGTGTTGGACTCATCTCACAGTTGGTCGTCTCCGTTGGATTGTCAATCGTGTTGCGCAATATGTACTTGTATCAATTTGGGGGTCGCACGAAGCCACTCAACGATTACAGTGCGCAAACCGTGATGCGTCTTGGTCCAACATCGATTACGCCGCGAGACTTAACCACCGCAATTCTTTCTCTGTTGGTGCTTGTGGCAGTTGCACTGTTTATTCAAAAATCTCGGACAGGAAAAGCGATTCGAGCAGTGTCGGATAATCCAACATTGGCGTCTTCGACTGGCATTGATACGCAACGCATCATTCGTATCGTTTGGTTTGCTGGTGGGGCACTAGCAGCACTCGGCGGAATATTTCGTGGGCTCGACGAGCAGGTCGGTTTCGAGATGGGTTCACGGCTGGTGTTTTTGATGTTTGCTGCGATCACATTGGGTGGTCTTGGCTCGGCATTTGGCGCTTTAGTGGGCGGTGTGTTGGTGGGTATTTTGGTCGAGATGGCATCACTTGTTGTTCCAGCGGAATTGAAAAATGCACCCGCGCTCCTCATCCTGATCATCGTGTTGGTGTTAAGGCCGCAGGGAATACTGGGTCGCAAACAGAGGGTTGGTTAACGCATGGATTGGATAAACATTATTCAAAACACATGTAAGGCGTTGACTGGTGTCGATGCAGCATATTTTGCACTTGCAGCAATTGGTCTCAACGTGCAGTTCGGTTACACCGGTTTGCTCAACTTTGGTCAAGCTGCATTCATGGCTTGCGGTGCGTATGGAATCGGAATGACATCCAAATATTTCGGCATCGGAATGTGGTGGGGTATCCCAATTGGAATGGGTTTTGTCATCGTGTTGGCGTTGCTCGTGGGTATTCCGACTCTGAGATTGCGTGCCGATTACTTGGCGATTGTCACGATCGCCTTGGCAGAAATGGTGCGCTTGATCGTTCGCTCAGTGCGCTTCAAACAATATTTTGGTGGTAGCGATGGCATCAATGGCTTCAGTCTGCAGTTTCGCGAATTGAGCCCGTTTGATCCTGGCGCACAGTACGGAATTAGACCATTTCAATACAGCGGGTACACGGTGTGGACCCTCTTGGTCGGTTGGGCACTTGTCGCGATCTTTGCAACACTCGTATTCATGTTGATGCGAAGCCCGTGGGGACGCGTTATCAAAGCGATTCGCGAAGACGAAGACGCCGTGCGAAGTCTTGGCAAAAGTGTGTACAGCTACAAAATGCAATCGCTTATGATTGGTGGACTCATCGGTATGTTTAGCGGTGTCGTTTTTGCACTCGATCGCGGTTCTGTGCAGCCAGACAACTACAGCCGTGACGTGACCTTCTACATCTTGACCGCACTAGTGCTCGGTGGAGTTGCAAAAGTTTCTGGGTCGATCGTCGGATCAATGCTTTTCTGGGGAATTTTTGTGTTCAGCGACAACTTCCTGCGTGAATTGACGAAGGATGAACCGCTCAAAATCTTTGGAGTGACAGTGATGCAAAAGATCCAGGTTGGAGCAATCAATTACATGTTGATCGGTGTTGGATTGATGCTGTTGATGACATTTCGCCCGCAGGGTATTTTTGGAAACCGTAAAGAGATGGCGCTTGATGCCCGCTGAACCCAAAGTCTCCGATGCACAGGCACGAGCCGTCGCTGCGTTAGCGACCGTCGCGCCAACGCCGGGAGCGTCAAAACCCGACCCAATTTTGCTCGCCGACAAGATTCGAAAACATTTCGGTGGTGTCGTTGCCGTTGATGTTGAGCACATTGAAGTGCAACGCGGGTCGATCACCGCGTTGATCGGCCCGAACGGTGCCGGAAAGACAACGCTGTTTAATTTGCTTACTGGTTTTGATACTCCGGATACCGGAGAATGGCGATTCGACGGTCGCAGCATGGAGAAGATTGTTGCGCACAAGACCGCAGCAATGGGAATGATCCGCACCTTTCAGTTGACAAAGAGTCTGACCAAGATGTCAGTAATTGAGAACATGAAACTGGGAGCGACGCATCAGGTCGGTGAAAAGTGGTGGAACGGCATACTGCCGTTTCGTTGGCGTAAGCAGGAGCAGATCATCGAGCAGCGTGCCGATGAGTTGCTGAAGCGATTCAAACTCGACCACATGCGCAGTGAATACGCGGGAACATTGTCTGGTGGTCAGCGCAAGCTTCTGGAAATGGCACGCGCGTTGATGACTAATCCACGTCTGGTGATGCTTGACGAACCAATGGCAGGTGTAAACCCAGCACTCAAACAAAGTTTGCTCGAGCACATCCGGGGACTTCGCGACGACGGTATGACGGTGTTGTTTGTCGAGCACGATATGGACATGGTCAACGACATATCTGACTGGGTAATTGTGATGGCCGAAGGTTGTGTGATCGCCGAGGGAACACCAGCGCAAATCTCGTCCAATCCTGCAGTGATCGAGGCGTATTTGGGGAGTCACCAAGGTAAATCTTTGATGGAGGACAAATCATGAGTGACGATCGCGTACTTGTCGTCGATGAGTTGGTAGCTGGGTATATTCCGGAAGTCAACATCCTGAATGGTTGCAACATTGAGGTAGGCAAAGGCGAGTTTGTAGGCGTCATCGGGCCCAACGGCGCAGGCAAGTCAACCGTGCTCAAAGCAATTCTTGGACAATGTGCAGTTCGATCTGGAACGTCAAGTTTCTTGGGCGAGAACATCACAGGTCTGCAGGCTCACCAACTTGTCGAACGTGGTGTTGGCTACGTTCCGCAAACACAAAACGTGTTTCAGAGCCTGACGGTTGCAGAGAACTTAGAAATGGGTTGCTTCATTAAGCCAGAAGTATTTAACGAGCGGTTTGACTACGTGACCACATTGTTTCCAAAACTCGGCGAGCGTGCGTCGCAGAAGGCTGGTTCGCTGTCAGGTGGAGAACGCCAAATGGTTGCAATGGGTCGAGCACTGATGATGGAACCGAAGCTGCTGTTGCTGGATGAACCGTCAGCGGGCTTGTCGCCTGTATTGCAAGATGAAGTATTTATCCAATGCAAACGAATCAATGCCGAAGGAATTGCAATCTTGATGGTTGAGCAGAATGCACGGCGTTGTTTGCAGGTTGTTGACAGGGGATATGTGCTTGACCAAGGTCGCAACGCTTATACGGGATCAGGTCGAACATTGCTCGAGGACCCAAACGTGATCAGGCTGTACTTGGGAACCCTCGCCAAAGCCTCCGGTGGCTGAATCTAGGCAGGGATGTGAAAAGGCCCCGAGCGTGTGCCCGGGGAAATGAAAAGGCCCCGAGCTTTCGCCCGGGGCCTCTGCATATAGTTCTGAAGAACTAGTGGTTACTTACCAGCGTCAAAGTTCTCGCCGAGTGCGTTACCCATGTTGCCGTCACAACCGTAGACCTTCTTAACTTTTGGTCCAATGCCTTGCTCCACCATGGTGCGCAAGATACGTGAGCCTTCGTCGAAAGTTACGAGCATGATTGCGTCTGGGTTAGCAGCAACAACTTCAGCAACTTCAGCATCAAATGAAACTGCAGCTGGATCGTAGATCTTGGTGCCGAGGACTGTCACGCCCGCTGCTTCAAGATTCTTGCCGATCGATGCTGCAAGTCCTGTGCCGTATGCATCGTCGAGAGCCAAGATGTACACCGAAGCGTTGCCATCTCCTGCGATCAAACCTGCAAGCACCGCACCCTGAAGGGTGTCTGGTGGTGCGTTACGGAAGTACAAAGCGCTGTCAGCATAAGTTGACAATGCATCTGATGTGTTTGCTGGGCTGAACTGAACAACGCCTGCCTGAGTGATCTTGTCGATCACTTTCAACGAAACGCCGGACGATGCTGCACCAATGATGGCGTCAACATTCTCGCTCAAGAGACGATCAACCGTGGTTGATGCTGTGTCTGTTGAGTTGTCACCAGAGTCGCCTTGGCTGTAAAGAACTTCTTTACCAAGTACGCCACCGGCTGCATTGACCAAGCTCAATGCGTATTCAACGCCTGCGAATTCTGGAGCACCAAGGAATGCAAGGTTGCCAGTTTCTGGAAGCATTGTTCCGATTTTCAACTGTCCGTCACCCTTACGAACAACGGTTGTCTTTTGTGCTTCAACATAGTCTGACTCTGGAGCAGCTGCCGGAATATATGTGGCATTTGCGTAGTCAAAACGGTTCGTTGCATCAAATGTCAAAACGCCGTACGAAGCCTCAATTGGCTCGCCGTTGCCGTTCATTGTGTTTGGACCAGAAGCGCCGTCGTAGTCAATGTCTGTTCCTGCTTTAACAAGAGCGACACAGTCTGCGAAAGTTGTGCACTTCTCGCCGTCACGTGAAACAGTGATGATCGAGTCAGCAAGTGCGCTGCCATCGGTCTTTGCTGCTTCTGCTGCAAGAGCGATCAACATCACAGCGTCGAATGCTTCTGCGGTGTACGAGTAGTCAACGAGTGCTTCGTTGCCTGCTGCGGTCCAGAAAGCGTTAACGCCATCTTTGAACTCTGCGGAAAGTTCTACGAGTGGCATTGTGCCCTTCATGCCTTCCAAGTCGCCACCAGCGGCCGGAGCCTCTACTGCGACAGTCTCTTCTGTTGCTGCATCGTCGCTGCTGCCACAGGAAACAGCTACAAAGCTGAGACCCACAACAAGAGCACCGAAGCGCTTCAAGTTTGATTTCTTCATGTGTTTTTCTCCCCCTAAAAGCCGGAAGGCGGGGTGCCTGCCTGGGTTAGGAACTCCAAGCCTACGGGGATATCAAGATGCTGGCAATATCGTCCCCGAGTCAGCCGCTTTGGTCAGTCTGTCGCGGATCGCAGCCCCAAGACCCTTATTTTCGGGCAAAACAGCAATCAGGACATCAATTCGGTCAGTGTCGGCTTGACGGAGATCGCTGTACAACAACGTGGCATACACAGGCAGGTTGTCGCAGCGATTCAAAATACGAACACGTTCATATTGACTCACCAATGTGTCTTTGAGTTGCTGGGCTTCTTGGTCAGTGAAAACCAACAACACGTTGCATGACGGCTG
>Ga0208966_1000256_pt1 | contig 16903 bp, 11 predicted proteins | sample GreLakmeHU45MSRF_FD_187701 | JGI IMG/M metagenome (GOLD analysis project Ga0208966, IMG submission 187701) | Freshwater lentic microbial communities from great Laurentian Lakes, MI, USA - Great Lakes metaG HU45MSRF (SPAdes) | ecosystem: Environmental > Aquatic > Freshwater > Lake | place: Great...
GACCACGACGACCACCGAGGAGCCGGAGCCGACCACTACGACGACCACGACCACGACTGAGGAAGAGACAACTACGACGACCACGACCACCGAGGAGCCTTAATAATATATGCCACTGACAGCTACAGGAAGAGTAGTAATTGTAGAGAAAGACCAATATGGTAACATTCGTTCTCGTATTGAGACTGAGAATGCTTACTGCCATGGTGATCCTCCTTACGTATATAGGAATTCTTCACAGAGTTATACAGCCTCTTGTCCACTTAATAAGCTAGGTTCTTCAGTAACTGTAACAGTAGCCCAGGGAACGTATTCTTCAACAGTATCACAGTCAGAAGCTAATGCACTTGCTGTAGCTGAGGCTCAAATTGAAGCTGAAAACTTGCTTGTATGCACGTGCATGCCTGCGGGGCCTTATATATATTGTCAAGATGGTGATGTATACGAGTATCATGAGGATGGCAATTGTGTACGACAGGGTCCAACGATGGTTGGACCTGGAGATTGTGCGTTAGATATTACTACTACCACTACATCTACAACAACAAGGTTACCGTGCATTAGAGTAACGCATCCAATTAACGAACCATGTGGTGATCAGTTTACGTCTACAACCATGGTTAACGGGGTAACTTATGGTTTCGTTTTGACGTGGGTAGGATCATACTACGTATTAAAGTCACACATTAAACAGGGGACAGCCGTAATTGGTTATGCTTATCCTCCTCCAGGAACAATATTAGCACTTGGAACAGATATTGTAGTAACAATAGACAATATTAATTTATGTGTTTCACTATGTACTCCTGTATACATTAACGCTAATACAGGTATACCTCTTGGTACAATTACAACTTCTGGGAATTCTTGTAATATTTTTGTACATTGTCATGTTGACCCACCACCTTGGACTACTACCACTACAACTCCTACTACCACTACAACTACAACTCCTACTACCACTACAACTCCTACTACCACTACAACTCCTACTACCACTACAACTCCTACTACCACTACAACTCCTACTACCACTACAAGTACTACTACCAATACTGATCCGACAACTACTACAAGTACTACTACCAATACTGATCCGACAACTACTACAAGTACTACTACCAATACTGATCCGACAACTACTACAAGTACTACAACTACTACAACTACTACTCCGACTACTACTACAACAACGCCGACTACTACTACAACAACGCCTACTACGACCACTACGACTAGGCCAACTACTACTACAACAACTCCTACTACAACAACAACGGCGACTACTACTACGCTAGAGCCTCCGTGCTCATCGTTTGGCTTTGTATGTTCAGACGAGAACCACGCTGGACATTGGAACCAGTTTGGCGGAAGCGCTAGTGCCAATAAAGACTACGAATGGAAATTTGGTTTTTCAATTCCAAAGTCTAAAGTTCTTAAGCGTGTAGAAATATATAGGTTAGATGCTGCACTAAAATGGGGAGGGCAGTGCTGGGCCACTGATTTAAGAATAAATCCTCCAGGACTTACAGGATTTCAATCATTCCCAGTTGTTATTTTTGAAAACAAAACACAGCTATATAGTCAATACCAACCATCATTGGGTCCTATTAGCGCTGGCTATCATGAATGGTCAATGTTTGGTGACAAGTTCAGCATACCTAGTCCAACCGAATTTTTTCAGATAAAACTGTTCTGGGAAGACGAAGAACCAGAAATTTTACTAACAGAAGCGAAGTGCAAACCGCCGGGCGAGGGCACACCTTGCAAAACGACCACGACCACGACTAGTACTACAACACCAATTGTGTATTGGAACTCAGCGAAAACTTGTACTGTAAATTGTGATACCCCGCCGACGACCACTACTCCGACTACAACGTCAACGTCAACCACGTCTACTACAAGTACTTCTACAACAAGCACTACGTCTACGACTAGTACGACTAGTACGACTAGTACTACAACACCAATTGTGTATTGGAACGAGGAGCAAATTTGTACTGTAGATTGTGATACCCCGACGACCACTACAACTCCTACCACGACTACAACACCAACTACTACGACCACTACGACTAGGCCAACTACTACTACTACTACTACTAGGGCTACAACAATAAGTCCTTGTAACGCTGGCGCTTGCTTAGAAAGCTTTGGTACATGGGGAAGCAATTATGCATGGGGCAGTCCTAACTTTAATCCTTTTTGCGGTAGCTGTGCGCATTGGAATCCTCCTAGTTTTGTTCAATGTACAGCTCCTGGTTGTTAATATGAATACTAATACTGACAGTGTTGCTATCTCAATAGAGCACTCTAAAAACATTCCAGGAGAAATAACCGGAGTGAGCATCAGTTATGGTATTGATATGATACCATATGCGTTGGTTACAGTAGATGTTAGTCCTGATGGGTTAAAAGAGATATGTAACCCAAAAATTAGACAGGAAGCATGGATTAATGTTAAGACTACAGAAGGATGCTTAAGATTTGAAGGGTTGATTGATGGCCTATCATTCTCTCAATCACCTGGTGCAATATCTCCAAGTATAGTAATCAAGAGTAAGTTTCAATTACTATATGAGTTTTATCCAAGACTTCCAGGATTTCACCCATCAGCAATACACGCATTTAAACGTACTGAGGTTTTAACTCACGACTTAAATAGTATACTAAATTTTTGGTCTGGAGTTGATGCGTCTAGAGATTTCGGCAGCGGGGAAACAGGAGCCTTTAATTTTAATTCAAAAACAGAAGATAAAAATATAATAGAATATATAGTTGAACTCATGTCGATGATGGTCAGCGCCTCAACAGATATAGAAGCATTTTCTTCAAATTATTTAGATACTGAAGCAAGAATCTTAAAGGTACTCCCAAAAATAATAAAAGGTCAAAAAGAAGATATTTTAGCTATATTGAAAAATATAGATACCTCAGCAATTAAAAAATTGGGTTTAAAAGCCTCCGGCGCCTCGGCCTCATCGTTTGTCCAGCAACAACTAGCAAATTCTCAGTCTTCTTTAATGGACTTCCTTGTTACAGCTTTAAGAGATATAGGTTGCTCGATGATTATAGGCAGAGAAAAACTTATAATAGTGCCAGAAACTGGATATTTGAAAGTAGAACATAAATCACCGGAATATCAAAAGAAGTCAAAATTAACAAATGTGCTATATCCTTCACAATACGACAATGTAACATTTAACGATAATGGGTATAAGGATATCAAAGGAGTGTTGCTGGTTTATAACGCGATAGAAAGGAATCCAGAACTAGCATACACAGATGTAGGCTCTTATCTTGATGAGGAAACTCCTGCTAAAGGAGGGTTGATGACCTTTCAACTGCCACAGATGCTTGGAATGGGGTTTTCTGACCTTGTCCCAATCAGTCAAAACGGTATACACGATAACAAACAAAGGCCGGGGAGCATGACCGCCGGCAACCGCGTGGGCCCCAAAGAAGAGGACGATGCCTATGCAAGCGCAAGGAAAAAGAGACAAACTTCGGTTAACGACGTCAGGGCGGTCATGGATGACATAGCTCAAATGAAGTATCTTCAGGCTAAGTATCAAGATCGAACAGGTAGTATCTCGGCATTACTTAATTTTAACTGGGTTCCTGGAACAGTAGGAACAGTGTACACCAGATTCCCGGAAACATTCATAGACTTCTTTGTCACTGGCGTCACCCATCGTATTGAAAAGTCTCCCGGCGCATCATGTACAGCCAGGACCAGTATACAATTTAACTGTGGTCGAATTAATCAGGAAGATTCTGGACTTAAAGAAATCAAACTCTATGGTTACAACGAAGGCACAATGAAAGCGGTACAAGCTTCGTTCATGGCAGACATAACTAAAATAGAATAATTATGGACAAGTACAACCAAATGGTGCAGGACTACAAGAAGCTTATAGAGTATGAAGCTTCTAAGTATTCTAATTTTGTTCCATTATATGTTGTTCAAAGCGAAGCTTACAAGCTAGCCAGGAAAGCAGCCGAATCATTTAACCCTAATGTCGGTGTCAAGTTTTCTACCTATCTGACTAATTCTTTAAAGAAGCTGAGTCGTATATCTACTAAGTATGGAGCTACAGTCAGAATGCCTGAAAATAAACAGTTTCAACTTAACCGTTTATTAAAGATAGAAGCTGATCTTAAGGATGATCTTAACCGACCAGTCAGTGTTGCAGAGCTATCTACGGCTACTGGGATGAACATTTCCACTGTAAATAACTTACTGCACAATCGTAAAAAAGATGGTAACATTGGCAATACGTTTGAAACTCCCATTATTATAGATGACGGTAACAATGATGAATGGTTGACTTTTGTATACCACGATTTAACCGACCACGATAAAGTTATATTTGAGCATAAAACTGGGTACGGCAATAAGACTATTTTAAGTAATGACGAGTTAGCTAAAAAATTAAACGTGTCCGCCTCAACCATAGGTATGAGACTAAAACGTATAACAGACAAAATTAAAGAGGGCTGGAAATGAAAATAAACAAGCTCATAACCGCTTTTTTAAAGTGGATAAAGAATATATCAGACGGGCACTTATTCATGTCCCCGCCAAGAGAATGGTGTCTTTTGGGGATGACTGAAGCTATTAATTCTGAAAATATAACCGAGCATTTCAATAGAACTGAATTAAACGTAGAATATATAAAACGATTTAATGAGAGCGATATTAGAAATAAACAGTCCAAGGCGTTTATTAAATGTGAGATCAATTATATATACGGATTTCATAAAGGATTTGCTAACAGGCATAAAAGCAGGCTACAGGCATATAGAGACGATGCTGAATGTAAATCTGTGCGTACTTGGAATGCAGTAGCTAAAAGTATGGCAATGTTCAATAGTTTTAAAAACATAGTGGAATCAAACCCAGACGCTACTAAGGCTGAATAATGCCAATTTTAACTACATCTTCTAACTATAGTAATAGAAAGAAAGATATAAGCATTGCGCATAAGGTTAATGCCAAGCTCGTAGGAGCGCAAACAACTAATTTGAAGTTTGGTGCTGTGTCGTCGTATTGTTCAGGGGTACAAAAGCTGGTACAAAGGTATATGATAGTGTTGTTAACGGAACTAGGTACACAGCCAGGTTTTTCAACTTTTGGTACTGACTTATTATCTAATTTAAAGAACAGTGGAGGACGCAGCAAGACGGACGTAGAGCATGCATTTAACTTTGCAAATGCTGACGTAGTAAGCGCATTCAAAGTATATCAAGCAGCTAATAATAATGTTAATAAAGACGAAGAGCTACGCGCCGCAATGTTAGAAAGCTTGGTTGTAGGTAAGGATAGTATTTCACTAAATATTAAAATACAAACAATGGCAGGTAATTTAGTTACTTTTATAGTGCCAGTTCCGATACAGTAATATGGAAACTTTAAATCAAACAAAGAAGAGGCTAGAGGCGTTTATCTCAGAAACCTATCCTGAGGCGGATGTGTCTCCTGGCTCTGTTCTAAATGAATTGTTGCTAAAGCTATCTGCAACTATTCAAAATAAGTTAAATAATACAATAGAGGGACTGAGTCAGACTAATTCAGTCAATTCCGTTCTTAATTCTAACATTGAAACTTACAGCGAAATAATAGACAGTATTGCGTCTAACTATAATGTAATCAGAAATTCAGGTAGAAAATCTTCTGGTAATGTCAAAGTCACTGTTTCAACTGTTGGTACTTATCTATTGCCTGCCGGATTCTTACTTACGCAATCTAGCTTAAATTTAGATTATCAAGTTACTTCATCAATAAAGACTGTGTCGGTTAATGAAAATGAATTGCTTAACCCAGGAGAGGTAAGGCTTCAGACTGATGGTCGTATATTCTATTTTATAGTACCAGTCGAAGCTTTAAACATTGGTGGTGATTATCAACTGACTAACGGAGCAAAACTAGTACTCGGCACTAATTCTAATTTAACTAACTTTGTAGGAGCCGAAGCATACGGTAACTTCAGCCCAGGGTTAAACAAAGAAACAGATAGAGAACTAATAACAAGATTTAGGATTGGTCTGAGCGCGAAAACATTGGTGTCCCAGGTTTCTACAAATGCTAAATTGACTGACGTATTTGGTGGATTTAAAGGCGTGTCCATCGTTGGAGCTAATGACCCAGAGATGACAAGAGGTAAAAGTAATCTGTTCGGCTTTCCTACGTTTGGAATGGCTGATGTATATGTAAGAACAGCCAACAATATTGACACAGTTAATACTACTCTCCCAGGCGTTAAAATTTCCACAGATACTTGGCGCATTGAGATCAACTCAGCTGTGTTGCCTGGGTTTTATCAAGTTACCGGTATAATCCCAGCGCGTGGCGAAGTTAGCGGCACACTGGAGATAAGGAACAAGCAGTACGGATTTGAGCCCGGCTCATCCAACCGTGTAAATCACATAGCCACTGCCTCTCAGGCAAGGTTCTCAAAGTATCAAACACTAGTCATAGACTTTACTTATGTTTCATCTTTGGGTTTAAACGAAGAAAACTTTATAGTTTCTTTCAACCGCCTACCTAATATAGAAGAGATACAAAATTTGTTTCTAAATGATGGGGAAAGAATAGCCTCAGCAGACTATCTTGTTAAGGCAGTGATCCCTTGTACGGTGTCGGTCGATGTAAGGCTTATAAGAAAGTCGGAGCTGGATACAGTACCGACTAACAACATCAAGAAAGATATATTTAACTATATCAACGGCTTGAGTTTTAACGAGGCGGTATCGGCATCCAGGATTGTTGATATATGTCATAACTACAATATTAAAAGAGTTGATCTTCCTGTAAAAATGGAAGGTGTTATTCTTTTGCCTACAGATAAAGAAGACAAAATATACTCCATACAAGATAACGATTTACTAGAGATACCTTTTCTGCCAAACTACGGCGTAAGTAGTAATAACACAATTTTCTTTACCAGCTACTTTAAGAATGACGGAGCTAGTGATAACATTGGTATTTCAGTAATATAATATGGATACGCCAAGTTATAAGTTTCCTACGAAGAAGGAGACAGACCCAGAAGTTCTATACGCAAGTTTAGGATCTTTCTGGACGCAGCTGTTTCAGGAAAAGGGAACCATAAAAGGGTATACGCTGGGTCAGTCTGAAGAGCTGATACAAAGTTATTATAACTTAATTGAAACGATTAATTCCTATTCTGCCGATCAAGTATCAGTGTTTCATAAGGAAAAGTGGCATGCTATAACTATTAAAAAGTCAGAGTTTAACAGGGTTACTTTGAGGTTTGAGCAAAACGAAGCGGTCTATGGGACTCAACCTGCTGATGATGTTTACTACGCCGCCCAGGTATTCAAACTAGGGTTTCCAAAGAATTCTAATCTTGAGCTATTTACTTATAAGCTTTCAGCCGACTTTAACTCTTGTTCGGTACTAGCTAACAAGGTATTAAACCCATCTGTAATCTATATAAATGGAGCAGACTTTTACATTAAGAACGGTATAGCCTTTTTAAATAAAAACTTATTCGAGCAGAAAGATATTATTAAATATGATTTGATAGCCGACGACGGGAGCCAAGTCTATTTCACAGACACAAATAATAAGGTTATTAAAGATCAAGTTGTGGTGCTATGGGCGTATCATGCCGGTATAGACAAACAAGCGCTGTACGATAGCTTTGGATATATCTTTAATTTAAAATTAAAGAATGACCAGTTATATAAAGACATATTGTCCAGCTTGGTTAAGTTTTATAACAATGGAGCTACAGTGGCCGCTGTTAAGAATATCGCGGCATCACTACTAGGAGCTAAGTCCGTAGTCCAAGAAGAAGAAGTCATAGAAGACATATTTGAAGAAACTAATGTTGATGGTAGCATTAAATTTAAGCATGTAACAACAGATAAAACGGCATATAAATTTGACCCATACTATAATATACTGGCTCATTTAGCTCCTGGTTATAAGGTATATGCTGGAGAACAGTTAGTAGATGCTTTTGAATACTATGACCATGTCCAACAACCTTATTGGTGGAAAAATAAGCTCAGTCCAAAAGTATCGTATAATAACTCCAATCTAGCGTTTGGTTATCCAGGGATGCATTTCCCATCGTTCATATTTTTAGGAAACTATGAGGGGCATTTATACTTTGATAACACCCTTGCTCTGATGACCTATGACTACACAGGCAATCTTAAGTTTCCTATAGTTGGAAGTAAGCATGATATAGATGAGTTTAACTCCCAGCTTAATACCAGAAGAATAGCTGGGAAGCTGGTTAAAGAGAGTATTACTGAGAAACTGAACTTGAAGCCTGGCGACACATATCCGTTGTATCCTTTAGACTTCTTGTTTGAAAATTTCATAAAGAGCAACACAGCTGCCTTAAAAGTTAACTTTAAAAATTCAAATGATACAAAGTTGTTCATGGATCTGTTTCCTACATTAAAGGAGCTATTACCTAAGCATGTTTACTTAATTGTATATATAGATTTTCCAATTCAACAAGACGTCTATAACTCATTAAACAACGCATTCTTAATTTCTGATAGAAAAGCAAATGCTGACGGTTCTGATGACTTAACATTAGATTCTTTTGGTATAATCAATGAAGTTGGATCGGTTGGTAAGCACAACAATCCAATAGCAACTAAGCTATTCACGTTCGGCCATGCCATAAATCTTGGTGGGTCTTTGCATGTTAGAGTTGGGGCGGCGGGGACAGCTCCTTCAGATACACTGCACTACATGGAAGGGCGGCTAAGCACATTTATACCTGACAAGGCTACAACAGCAGAAATAACACGTATAGATATACTAAATTTTTGTCCAAATGGTGAAACTGGAACAACTGATCCTATAACGACGTCCACGTCCACGTCCACGACCACGACAGCAGCGACGACCTCGACCACGACGACGCCGGCCACGTCCACGTCCACGTCCACCTCGACGACCCAAGAACCCATGGTAATTATATCCACAGCGCCGGACGTGTGGTTGTCAATGAACGAGGCCAGCGGCACGCGATACGACCAGGCGTCTAATTTTAACTTGGAACCAAGTGGTGTTGTTGAAACAACTGTAGCCATAAAGGGAAATGGAGCTGTGATTACCGGATTCTCTTACAACACAAGTTTTTTGGTTCGGATAGGCCCGCTGCCAAATCATGTCGGAGATTTTAGTTGGTGCGGTTGGAATAGAAGGGACTATACAGACGGTGTAGGGTTCCCGATAATTTTGTATAACGATTCCGGGCTGATCATCTTCAAAATTTATTTTAACTCGGGTGGCTCGGGTGTAGTTGCGTCTTTACGAGAAAGCCGTTATATAGGCAGCAATTATCCTGCATCTAGCGACAACGGAGCTTGGTTTTTCTGGACTGTTACTTATGACCACGCTGGAAATATTTTCAAGTTCTATGTAAATGGAAACCTAGCGGGCACGCACAGCGGCGGCCTTCAACCAACTGGGACTTTTACTGGGAATTCCAAGCTATATGTTGGTGCTCCTCCGTATGGAACGCTTTACTCAGGACAGTTCTCAGCAGACGAATATGCTCGTTATCCAGCAGTCCTGACGCTAGCGGATATCCAGTGGCTCTACAACTCAGGCAACGGGCAGGCCTACTACCAACTAGTACCGCCCACGTCCACCACAACTACTACAACTACGGCGCCTGCCTCAACAGTATTTACTGTTACGAATAGTGGGTTTAGTGCATATGTAATTAATGGGGCTAGTAACCCAACACTAAATCTTACAAGAGGCTCAACCTATACGTTTAATATTAGTGCCGTGGGTCATCCTTTCTGGATTAAAACAACTCGAACCACAGGACAATTAAACGCCTACAGTACAGGAATCACGAATAACGGAACCGCTAATGGTACACTAACATTTACTGTTGGTGCTGGCGCTCCCAGCACTCTATTCTATAACTGCGAATTCCATAGTAGTCTGTCTGGAATAATAAATATTACTTGACGGGCTAACTACAACTGCTATGAGCATCATGTGGTAGAACTCATTGTTCATTTTTGTAATAGTCTTTGATAGTTGCTAATGACTGATTGTTAATGTAATATTAAGTTAATTATGAATTTGAGCATAACTGAAACTAATCCTGCATATTTTGGGTTTATAAAGATATGGCAGACTGACCCCACCAATGGAGCCTCTACACTATTGGTGGATAAGAAAAACACCATTATATATACAGGAGCCGATATTCTTGCTAGGGCGGTTGCTGGCCTGCCTGGTTCAAAGATAAGTCATTTTTACGTATCTTATACAAATGCTGTATCACGCACACCTTTACCAGTTAGTAGAACTCCAACACCATATCTTGCTGTAAATGCTCCTTCTCCAGGAGGTTACGGCTATGGTTCGGTACCGTTGACTTTACCTCCCAGTTTTCTAAAATCAGGAAGTGACTATAACAATAACATTTCAGTATTTACCATAATGATACCGTCTACTGCTAGTGTTCAAAGCCAACTAGGGCTGAACTTTACAAATGGAGTTAAGATTTTTGAGGCTTCATTGGTGGCAGCTACAACATCTCCTCCTAGTGGTACAGATCCTGTATTCTCTAGGGTGCAGTTTAACCCAGTCACCTATGACTCTACTTTTAATTTAACTATTAGCTGGGGGATAATGTTCACTTCATAATATATGACACCCTGGGTCCCTACTCCAAAAACGTTGTCTAACGGCGAGGACGTCTCTGCCGAAGTGCTAAACCCTGTGCTTCAACAGCACACCAATAGAGCCCAGTATCTCAAAGAACAGATTGAGGCTATAGCTAACAAGTCAGTCTTAATAGCCTTTGACCAAGCTGTGGTTGATGGTTCTATTGTGGCTGGCAACATTGTAGCGTTTAAGCCTGTTGGTGGTGTTCAGAAATTAAGTCTGGCTAAGCTCGATTACGATACCCATGGAGTAGAAACTTCATTTAGCCCTAATAATAGCAGCTATGTATTTGGTATTACTAAAGAAGTAAAGCAGATCGGTAACTCATACTCAGCTGACGTGTATCTTCACGGGCTTGTTACACTACCTAACACTCAGTCTTTAATTGTAACTGGTGAAATCCTAAGAACCGGGCCTTATTTTCTGTCAAGAAAAGAACCTGGTAAACTAACATCGGACCCAAGTGGTATTGCTGTATTTGTTGGGTTTGCAAAAAATTCTACAGAGTTTTATTTAAACCCACAGACTGATCTATTAAACCAGCTGTTTCTTAACTATAGATTTTTGTTACTGGACCGACACATATCAAATGTAGCCCCAGTCGGCGGTGTCACACTGGTTGATAATAATCTAACCAAGGTGGGCTGGACTTCAGCGTCATCAGCTGGATGTACTCCTCCAACAGGAGCGGTTTATTTTTATAACATTCCTAGTGACCTAGCCATCGACACTGATATTACGTTGAGCCCATCTGAAAAGATTGAAGCTAAGCTGCTAAGAAAGGCGATGCCGTTCTACCCAGCCAGCTTTAATATACTCAATATTAATTGCTGTATTCAACTGTATAAAACAGAAGGAGATTCATCAACAAGAGCAGGCAAGTATTCTATAAACGAGAACGGTATCTGGTGGTACGACAATTCTTCTAGTTCAGCTGTTCCATGGAGCGGTGGAGTCTGGCAAGGTCAAGGTAATGCGCTTTATTGGGCAGATGTTACCAACATAGCAACATCCCTTAGAAAGTTTACGACCTTATTTGCTACTAAGCTTAATCCAGAATTAAGAACGGTGACGGTAACAAGCCTACAGCCGTTTAAAAATTCGATTAATGACAGTGCTAACGCTATTCAATTCTATAATGCAGGTAACAATGACAGCCCAGCTAAAACTGGAGACTTATTAGCCAAACTTAATATTGAATCTAGCATAACTGACCTTACATCTTTTGGTCAGGTTGAAAGTAATAAAGCTGTTAAAGTAGTAGCTTATAACCAGAGAACTGGGAAGCTAGATATAAAAGAAGGTAAAGTAGTAACCAATATAAGTGGCAGTGGTATTATTAATGTAACACAAAGTGCAACTAATACAGGTGAGTATATAATTTCAACGGTAACGCCTGCAACATCAGGAATGGTTAGTGATATCGAGCCAGATAACGCTACATTAGAATTCATTGGATTGCACTCATATTTAAAGCTTGGGAGAGTTGGACTTGTACCCATGGGCTTGATTGGTAAGATAATGTTGCCTAATGTTATTCCTGCTGGAGATCTTACATTAACTTTGCTTGTTATGGGCGTATTGGGTGCTATTCAAGGAGTAACGTTGAATATGCAGTATTCAGTTTCAGCTGTGGGGTCGTTAGGTATTCAACGCGCCGCGCTGCCATTTTCTATAAATGTGCTTGCTAATAATCCGTCTAGAGTCACACACACGCAATTAACAATACCAGCAAAAATTGGTAGTACAGATAATTTAACAGGTGGAGCGGTTGTTAACTTTAGACTAGATCGTACAGATAATAATACAGGCAATCTTGGCATCATTGGTATCTACTGGCAAATAGCATAATATGGCTCTCGCTGACAATCTAGAGTTTCTAAATCTTAACTCTCTAAGGGCTTATCCATTAAAGGAAGGCACCACTAGAAAGAGTACAGATACTTTTTTTTTAATCCCAGATAGTTTTATATCTGATGCAAGTTTTGCTGTAGACTCAGTTATAACCACCAAGCTTTACATTACAAAGCTAGTTAATAATAACGATAATATAGCTATAGAAATAGCTAAAGATGTTGCTGGGAGCCCTGTGTCAATAGGAAATTTTTCAGTAAATGTAATAGGCCATACAAGGTATAAAGAGTATTATTTGATACCTAACTCTAGTTACCCTCTGGCTAATGGTAAACTATGTATAAATGATCTGACAGATATTAAAGGCCTACCGTCGGGTACATTTACATTTAACCTGGCGGCTACTGAATTTGAGACTAGGACGATTATTCCATCAGTTTCAAATATCTCAAAGTTTAAGTTTTTAAACGATGATGGCACTGAAGTTGTATCTCTTTCTGGTACTGTAATAATACAAGCTAGAACTAACCTTAAGTTTAGAGCAGAAACAACAGGGTCAGGACCTGCTGCTGTAACAATAATAGTTTTAGACGCAGGCAGTGGAATAGGGTTGAACAAAGACTGTCCTAATGACTTACCTTGTATTAAAACAATTAACGGGATTCCCCCTACTAATGTAGGTAATTTTACAATAGAAGGTAAAGACTGCTCAGGTATAACAACCGCCGCCGCCGTGCTTACGTTAAATGAAACATGCTGCAAACCTTGTGTTGGTTGCGATGAGGTAGGTACTTTGACCGAAAGGCTTATAAGCATAGAATCTGATTTGTTAAAGTTAAAAGATTATTACATCCAATTAAACTTGCTGTCTCAACAACTGCACGGGCTGGTAGGATTTAGTTGTGACTGCCCAGCACCATAAGCTATAATGGCTCTCTATGGCAGTATTAGAATATCTAACAGGCAATAGCTTAATAGCTTATCCATTTAAAGATGGAGGCAGACTTCAAGCTGTAGATAATCATACATTAGGTCACAATGTGTTGTTGGATGCCTTAATTATTCCAAAAAATCGGAACTATGTAAGAGCGTATTTAAAGGCAACAACAAACACCAGTTTATCAATTGCGTTAGTTGATAAAGATTATAATGAAATTGTTGAGGTTATAACCACAACCGGGGCTTTAACTTATCAAACAATAACGCATACTTCATCCAACTCATTTATCAAGTTAGTTCCTGGCAATGGTCTGGCTGGGATAGGTACCCATTCATTTGTCCTTGGTAAAACAGAGTTTGCAACTTCAGCTGTACTAGCTATAACTCCTAGTGTTAGTAGTATAAAATTTTATAACTATATTGGATCTGGAGACACATTGCTTGATTTAACACTAAATGGACCAACTGTCATAACCACTGATAATTGTATAATAAAAGAAGGGGCAAACTTAAATTTTGAGGTGGCTAAGAACAATACCGGAGCAGAAATGTATGTGGTACCAAAAGGTGGAACAGGATTATATGATGGTTGTTTGGGTGGAGGTAATGGAGGAGTAATAAACACTATTAATGAAGCAGGACCTAATACGTTCGGTAACTTCAATATATTAACAGATGAATGCTATAACACTATTCCACACATACATGGAATAGAGTTAGAGCATACCTGCACTCCTAAGTGTAACAGCGGTCAGCTACAGGCTTATGGTCATTATTTAAACAGGGTTAAAGATGGGATGATAATTCTAGGTGGAAGGATTAATCAAATTGAGACCTACTTGGAGCAACAGATAAACGCATATCAAGACTACTTGGAGGAGCAGGCGGAGATTAATGCAGCAGCCAGACCTACGCTACATGGTAAGTATTTAATTAGTTCTTCTACTACTGAACATTTTTATTCTGTCGCCGTTGGTATTTATAATCCAATGGGTAGTCCATTAGATAATATTACTTTAACCGTGAACGCTCCTGCTCCCCTTGTCTACGTTAACGGTACCTCTAAAATAGACAATAAAGAGGACTTTATACCTATTACACCATCTACAAGGTTAGGTATTGCTATCGTAAACGGTGTTGATGTCCCATGTCATGATAGTATTATTTATAATTTTGTTTTAAAAATTCCAGCAACCCAAAGTTCAGCTGGACCGATAACAGTTACATTAACCTGCCCAGTAACATTACACAATCCTGGTTTTCCGTCCACTGTTGAGAATATCCAGGTTGTAGAGGTAATTGGCCTTGTTGTGCCTCCTCCAGTAACAACCACCACACGTACTACAACCACACCTATTACAACCACAACCACTACACCTACTACAACGACTACAACTACTACAACCCCGACGACTACAACAACGACTACAACAACTACAGTCCAACCTCTTACACCAAATTTTGTTCCTAATAAGACTATAAATATTAATTTTGGAAGTAATGCGTCAGGATGGCTCGCCGTCTTGGACCCGGCTGCGACAAGTTACTGGAATGGATTTATTCCACCGTTAATAGCCCCTTCACCGATCGAATACTCCCGTAGACCTGGGGCTAACCCACTGCTATATAGCGACAACATCTCATCCAATGTTGTTATTACTTGGAAATTGATAAATGCTACAACCTACTCTACTCTAGTTTTGCCTGACGTCACCAACGAGATGTACAAGACATGCCTAAGTCTCCTTAACTCAGATGAAAGTTTAAAGCCTAAAATAGAAATTAAAATATCTAATTTGTCGGATAATGCCACTTACGACCTAGTTGTATTTGCACATGGTTCCGAGCAAGATAGAAACTGTAAGATTACAATAGAAAAATCAGATGTAAATTTAATTGTAGCAAATCCTATTCCTCTAAACCATAGTCCAAACCCAGGATTTACAACTATTGACCCATCCTTATGGAAAAGTAGTAATTTTACCTCAACTAATTTAGGAACCGTAAATCAACAGTTTGTTAGATATACAAGCATTGTCATACCTAGTGGGGCTACACCTAGTATAAAGATAATAATAGAATCAGCTGAAACGACAAGCCGTGTAGCAATAAATGGATTGCAGTTAAAAAGAACAGCCTAATGTCGATACAGCCAGAATTTTTAAATAAGAATTGGTATAGAAAGTATCCGTTGAGGGCTACATCTAAATACCAGACTATAGCTGGTGTGTATTTGCCTTTGACTCTTTTTAGTGGGGCAAGCATATCAACTACCATAAGTCATAAAGATTTGTATATAAGCAAGATTGTAGTGAATCACCCGTATGTAAATATAACCATCAGTACCCCATTAGAAGATATAGGAGTGTTCGCTGGAGAAGTAACTAAAGATCAAATAGAGCTCAAGCTAAATCCGTTCAATACATACGCCGCAGGATTCTTAATTCTAGGCAAAAAGGAAGACTGGGATGTGTTAAGTAATGGAGCTTATTTTATTGATGCTATAAATGGAGCTATTGAAGGTTCATTAATTCATTGCTACACTCCACCAGCAGTTACCAGCATTTACGCCGGCGATAAAAAAGTGTACGGTAACGTCCTTCTTACATTCAAAAATATAAAAGAAATAGCTGATGCTCATACCTTGGATTTAACCATAATCAATACAGACTTGGTGACGGTTAAAGGAATTAAGAGCAGTTTATCTGCTACATGCCCTACCAACATAATTACATCCATAAACAATGTCAGTCCTGACGCGCAAGGAAATATTGATGTTTATGGTATAGCTCCAGTTGTTGTTACTGTTGATCAAGCAACTGGAGTAAGAGGTATAAAAATAACAACTCCAACTTTGGCTTTTCTTCCGCGCCCCGGCACTACAGGCATATGTGAAAATATAAATAATAACATACCGCCTAATCGTTTGACGCGCGCTGACAACTTCGCAGCAATAGATAAATGTGGCGACGCTGGAGTTATTTGGAATATAGCAAATATAGAAGATGCAGCCCAACCAGAATGGCAACAATGGCCTCAGTATGCAGCTAATTATACGGCTCCAAATTGTAGTGGAACAACTACGAGAACAACTACAACGAGACCGACTACCACTACGACCACTACTCCGACCACCACAACTACGACGCCGACCACCACTACAACTACAACACCGACCACCACAACTACTCCGACCACCACAACTACTCCGACCACCACCACAACTACAACCCCGACCACCACTACAACTACAACACCGACCACCACTACAACTACAACACCGACCACCACAACTACAACCCCGACCACCACAACTACGACGCCGACCACCACTACAACTACTCCGACCACCACTACAACTACAACCCCGACCACCACTACAACTACAACACCGACCACCACAACTACTCCGACCAC
>Ga0208966_1000258_pt1 | contig 16893 bp, 21 predicted proteins | sample GreLakmeHU45MSRF_FD_187701 | JGI IMG/M metagenome (GOLD analysis project Ga0208966, IMG submission 187701) | Freshwater lentic microbial communities from great Laurentian Lakes, MI, USA - Great Lakes metaG HU45MSRF (SPAdes) | ecosystem: Environmental > Aquatic > Freshwater > Lake | place: Great...
GAACTGGGACAAGAAGCTCGGACTTGGCAAGGAGAAGGTCTTTGAGGTCAGAAAACTTTACAACGATATCACCCTCATCATGGAATTCTTCACCCCCGAGTTCTGCGAGAAGTACGAGTTTTTTGAGTGGAAGAAGCACCCCAACGGCGAGTACAAGATAGAGAGCAAGGACCCCCACAAGATCAAGGCCAAGCTCGTCTCCCGCTACATGAACGGCGGCCTGCCCGAGATAAGGCTCGTTGACCCCAACCACAGGGGCAAGGGGATCATGTTCCTGCAGCACAACTGGCACGGCAGAGCCCTCCACGAGGCCTATGTGGGACCTGTTTTGGAGTCCCTGAGGAGGCTATGGAAGAACGACGTATGCTTGGCGACCAAGAACAAGGGGGGCAAGGAGCTCATCTACAGGTGCAAGACGGACGAATGCATTGTGGACATGGTTCCACGGGAGGACTACGAGGGCTGAAAAACCGCCTTTTTTAAGGCCTTTTTTGCCTTTCTTTTTTTGCCTTTTTTTGGCCTAAATACGTTGTAGTTTTGAGCTTAATTACAGTATTTCACACATGAATCCAGCTAGAAAAAGCGTATCGGTGGAACAGCTAATAAGCGAAATCCACAACCACCACATAAACCATCTGACGAGGGAGATATACCTGCACGGATATGTGGACGCGGACGAGGAGCCTGGGGTGGACTACAGGATGGCGACCTCTTTCATAAAGAACCTGCACATCCTCGGACTCCAGAACAGCCAGAACGTACTTGTCCACATGCACACCATAGGTGGCAACTGGTCGGACGGCATGGCGATATTCAATTCCATCAGGCTGTCCAGCGCCCCCATAACCATCGTGGGTTACGCCCAGGCCAGCAGCATGAGCGGTATAGTCTTCCAGGCCGCCGACAAGAGGGTTCTGATGCCCGACTGCGAGATCATGATCCACCACGGCTCTCTGGCCCTCGACGACAGCACCATGGCGGTCAAGAGCGCAGTAGACCAGAACGAGAAGTGCTGCAGGAGAATGCTTCAGATATTCGCCGAAAGGGCCGTAGCGGGAGCCTATTTCAAGGAGAGAAAGTATACCGTGAGGAAGGCAATGACCTTCATAGACCAGAAGATAAAACAGAACAGCGACTGGTATCTCATGCCCGAAGAAGCCGTCTACTACGGCTTTGCGGATGGCATCCTCGGAGAGAAGGGCTTTGAGACCGTTTCCAAGGCGAGGTCGGGGAGGAAGAGAAAGTGATCTAATTCTCCTGGATCATTCCTTATAATACCCTTGGCGGATGGTGCGTTTTTTGGTACATTCATAATTGTAGATTGCAATAATATAAAGGAAAAAAATGACAGAACATGAACTTTTGCTGACCGACGAGTTTGTTCACTTCTCGCAGGCCATAGGCGCCATTCACGAGGAGAAGAAGGTTCTTGAAGAGGATTTCAAGAAGCATTTTGAGGAATACAAGTCAAAGAAGAAGGAATTTGAGTCCAAGGTGAGTGCCGCCAGCCAAGTCTGGGAAGAGTGGAAGAAGGCTCAGCTTTCCGCAAAGAAGTAGTTCTTGAATGAGAAAGGCACTGGTCACCTTCTATCAGACTAAATACGGGTTTTTAGACGCGGCTCTACCAAGGTTTAGGAGATATGCCTCTAGGATAGGGGCGGAGATGGTGGAGGTGAACATGGACGGCTCCCGCAATGTGTTCATGGACAAGTTCTTCCATGTTGCGGGGCTTCCTTACGACCGGTGCATCGTGCTGGACGTCGATATGCTTCTGAGGGACGACGCTCCCGACCTTTTCGGGATCGTCCCCACGGACTCCGTCGGGATGTATGACGAGGGATCCGCCTTTCATCATTCTGTTGGATCAGACCTGAAGCAGATAGAAATGAGACACGAGGTTTACTGCCATCTCATAGACTACTGCGGATTTGATCCCTCGCCCGTTTCGGGAGCCTTTTCTTTTGATCGCCCCCTCAGATACTACAACATGGGCGTCGTGGTGTACAACAGGGAGGCCATGAACCTCCACGGCTCCATTCCGCAGGAACTGGTCGGACGTCTGTATGAATACAAGGGTTGGACATGTGCGGAGCAGACTTTGTATAGTTATCTCATACTCAGGAGCGGAATCAAGGCTTTCCATCTTCCCGTCTGCTTCAACCAAATGCCTTGCAACAGGTGCGCGGACTATCTAAAGACGTCGTACGTGTCGCACTATGCCGGTCTAGGCGAAGCCAAGGAGTATGAGATGGTGAGGGACGACCTGATATGGAAGGGGGAGGGGTTGTGAGGCAGCTGGCTACGACTCCTTTGATATCTTGAATGTGTAAACTAAATACGAATATGATCACGGGTGTAGCTCATTGGCAGGAGCGTCTGGTTCTTTGGAATCAGAAGGTTGAAGGTTCGATTCCTTTCATCTGTAGTAGTGAGTATGAATATGAATTTTTATGAATTTTACACATTAATTGGTGAAAACGCCGCCTCTTCAAGCAGGTATTGGGGCCCTTATAGCCTTGTAACAATTGAAGGCGATTTCATCAAGGTGAACGCCGATGATCTCAGCGAGCCGCTCTATGTTCCTAGGCAAAACAATGTCACTAATATTGGAAACGGACCTATAAACCAAAAACTAACTCCTCCTTGGGTAAAGTACTTTGAATATGTTAAACAAGGAGACAAAAATATAATCACATACGCAGAAAACAGAGCTGTTGACTGCGTGCCTTACAGCAGAAGCAATAATGCTGTCTACCTGATAAATCGCAATAAAGATCCTAAAGGACTCGCCATACCCGGAGGTTTTTTTGACAATAAGGAGGATGGATTCTCGGCAACCAATCCTCCCAAACCAACGACAGTTGCTCCAAAAGCAGCCGCCAGGGAATTAGGCGAAGAGACTGGGGCCGCGGTCAATACTTCTGGCTTGGTCTACGTAGGTGAATTTGATGCAAGCAACTCTGATCGCAGAGAGAAGAATGTTAAAACCTGGGCTTATATCTATGAAGTTCCCGATGGAGAGTTGCATAACTTCAAGTTTGGAGATGATGCCTCTCAAGCGCCTGGCAGTCCCTCTATGATCGAAAAGGGTCTTAAGGGGTGGTATTCTGTCAATGAGATGCCAAACTTGGCTTTTGCACACCACAACACAATACTAAAATTTGCGTTGTCTCATATCGCCGGATTGAAAGAGAGTCTTTATTTGGCCGGCGTGATTGGCGAAGACAGGTACTACGAGGAAATCCAGGGACAAGCCAATACGCCGGAACAAAACCTGTTGTCTTATCTTGAGTCAAATAAAGCCCAAATAAAACACTATAAAAAGTTTGCCAAGGTAAAGGCAATGCAGTCCAAGGGAGGCGAGCAAGTTCAGACTCAGATAAATGGAAGAAACGAAACTGACGTTAGGACAACAAATCCCGGGGATTGGGTTGTATCTAATCTAGAGTCACAGGGCGAACAACAAATTGTTGACGATGTGACATTTAAGAAAAGATATGATGTGGCCAATCCCAAGGGGGACGTTTATTCACCCAAAGGGGCAAATTTCTATGGGTTGGTGTACCCGGGGGAACCCATATCTTTTTCTCCTCCAAATTGGGGCGGGAGTAAGCAAAACATACTTAAAGGCTATATGGTCGGAGGACCGGATCCAAATCAGTTCTCTAAAGATTTCTACGGAATAGATCCCGATGCGTTCACAAAGACCTACAGACCAGCAAATCAGGTTGCAGATTGAACCAGCAGCGAATAAAATGAATATATGATTAAATTTAACGAGTGGATATTGTTCCGTGAAAATATGCGAGATGCAGTTTGGTTGCGTGGAACAGCAAAAGGCTTTGAATTGGGACAACACGATTCTATATGGGGTACGTTAGACCAAGACGAAGCAAAAGACTACGCCAATCAATTTGGCAATAGTGGAGAACAAGGAACGGTGAGTCAGTTTAAGTTAAATCCACAGGCGAAAGTTTTAGAAGTTGCTGGTGACAAGATTGCGTTGATTTCTAAACTTTATAATTGGAATCCGCAACAACATCAGCAAATTCTTACCAGCATGAAACCTGGTGGCCAAAATGCAGGTGCAGACCATAGAAGCTTAATTCAGCAAATGGGTGGAAAACCAAATGCTCCTTGGGATTTGACGCAAATGGATACTTTGTTAGCTCAGAAACTAAAATCGTCTGGTTATGATGCTGCCATCATGGGCGGTGAATGGAAGGGGCAGATTGTAGTTGTTAATAAGAGAGCTATTACTATGGTACAACCGGCGGATGAGCTTAATTCCAATATCTGATTACCTACTAAATATGAACTTTAAACATTTTCTAGAGAACGACGATTACAAAGGAACTCACACTGCTCCCAACAAAGAAGATGCTCCGCTTCACGACTTGACGAACACGTATCCCGATGATATCTATTCTGATAAAGGTGTACTGTACTATGGCGATGGCTCACCGTTCGATGGCGAATCAATAAGCATTATAAGATCTGCAAAAGGCAAACCAAATTTATACATTAAGATATTTAGAGCAGTTCCGGACATCAATAAGGAAACTGATAAAAAAATTAAGTACTATGCGAGCTTAATCTATTATGCCAATAAATTTGGATTTGCACCAATTGCATCGAAGGATATGTTTGCAAGTGAATTGTATGCAAAGCTGGGGCGGGATAAGAACAAATTCATTGAACATCTAGAAAAAGAAATAACGCAGCTTGAAAGTAAAAGAGAAAATAAAATTACAATCAATCCGGGTGACTGGGTTACAATAAATCGACAATATGCGGTACTTCATGGAGCGGCTAGTTTAGATGGCAATTATAAGATTTTATCTAAAACTGTACGAGCTAAAGAACTGTTCACAGACGGCAATAGTGTTCATGAATGGGGATATGATCCCGGTAATTAACAACAAGCAGTCAATTGGTTCGGAAACCCAGGAATGAATTGACTTGATTAGATGTTTTCATTATAATCTCAGTCATCGCTATTCCGTACGAAAGGAATGAATGAGTCCCGAACTTGAGCAGAAATTGACAGAAGAATTCCCCGAGTTGTTCAAGGGGAGGTCTAGGCCGAAGTCGGAGTCTCTCATGGCCTTCGGCTGCGAACACGGCGACGGATGGTTCAACATAATCCGCTGCGTGTGCGCGGCCATAGAAAACTATCTCAAGAGGATGGAAACCCCCCCCGACTACGAGTTCTTCCAGATAAAGGAGAAGTTCGGCACCCTCAGGGTCTACGACAACGGCCATGACGAGTACATAGCCGGAGCCATAAGGATGGCGGAGAACATGAGTGCCTTCACATGCGAGGTCACGGGAAATCCCGGCCGCTTGTGCAAGAAGGGACAATGGTACAGGACTCTCTGCGACGGGCAGGCGGAGAAGGACGGCTACGTCTCTGAAGGGCGGGGTAGTTGACAATGAAAAAACGCGAATTTCAAAGATGGAGAAAATTTAATGGGTACCAACTACAAGCCTTGCACTTGGACTCTGAACAACTCAGATCCTAAATATACATGGGAGATCAGGAGCCAGGCTTTTCACAAATGGCCAACGACGGTCACCACAGCCACCACCATCCCGGGCGTTACGGTTGCCGCCACTCACTCTTCTCCCACCAAGGAGTCCATGATAGATGACATCATGAACCGCACGGAGGATCAAGGCTTTTTCAAGGATGTTGTTGAATGGCTAAGCAAAGAGGCTCCAAGGGTACTCTTGAACACCCTTGAGCAACTCTGCTACGCTGGACCTGTCACATACAACCGTTTGTGCGAATTTCTTTATGACATCGGATTCAGGACTAGCGAATTGATAGAGCGCAGGATGATTCTCGGGCCGTCCAACAAGTGGGTTGTTGAATACTTCAAGGATTTCCCTCTTGGTTCCGGTGGAAAATGACCGGCCGTAAGGAATCTGCCGGCGTGGTTCGGGGTCATATTCAAATGCTAGAAGGAATTCCTTGAAAGACTTATTCCACAGGGCGATCAAGATTACGGACAAGGAAGACAACATCTTCTTCTGGTCTGACATGCACCTCGGTCAGGAGTGCAAAAGTTGGGATGAGCCACTCTATGTCAAGCGGGGATTCAAGTCTATCGATGGGCACGATTCCACCCTCGTGAAGAGGTGGAACGAAAAGATATCCCATGAGGGGGTCGTGTTTAACCTCGGCGACATGCTGTTCGGCTACGACGGAGAACGCAGGCTCGTCAACTACTTTGAGATGCTCAACTTCAGGACTATGTATCTCCTCTTCGGAAACCACACCGCCGGGACAAAGCAGATCTTTGATAAAATTGAGGGCAATGTCTACGAGGTGAATTCGGAGAAGCGGGTCGTGTTCTGTCCCAACTACATGGAGGCTCACATAAACGGCCACATGTGCGTGCTGAGCCACTACGCCATTGCCTCCTTCAACGGCCAGGGCAAGGGAGCCTACATGATCCACGGCCATTCCCACGGCAACCTGTACGGCTCCGACATGGGAAAGGTCCTGTACAAGGCCAGGATTGTGGATGTGGGAGTCGAGAGATTCCCAAGCCCGCCTTCGTTCGGGGACATCAGAAAACTTTTCAGGGAGGAGCCGGTCAGCTTTGACCACCACTGAAATGGAAGAAAAAGAAAAAAGAATTAAAACAAGAGGTCAAATAATTAAGTTCATGAGAAAATTTCTGGGAAAATTGTTGCTTTTGGCTCTTCTTGCAAATTCTGCACCCGCAGCCGAGACACTGGTTCGCTACAAGGAAGTTTCAAAGGTATCGAAAAATGAGTCGGATTACATCAACACATATGTTCCGACATACGAGTACGACGGACTGGATTCGGCTCTGGAGGGAATTCAGTGCCCCATCCCCCCGGAAGACAGGGTAAGAAATCACACCGGCATACAGTGCGTATATGCATCTATAGAGGCACTTGGAAGGTGGGCTGAAGAACCAAAACTTACAAATCCTCCGATAACGAGCCGCCCGGATTGCAAAGGCTATTCTGGGCCGAAACAAGCGGCAAACATACTGAATAAATTAAAAGTAAGATTTGAACAGACTTATGGCGACAAGGAAAAGGGCGTGAAATTGATAAAAAAAGCCATGAGGGAAGGAAGAGGAGTCCTGTGGGATGTTCCTGGACATGCTATGGTTCTAGTTCATTACGATGAAAATGAAGACAAAGTGTGCTGGATTGACAATTCGGACCGCACTCTGAAAATCCAACAGACCACAGTGGATAAATTCAACAAAAGATGGGGTTCGTGGGTTTTAACGGTCCATGCCGACAACGACTTTGTTCCAGAAAAGGTTTACGGCTACAACCTGCCTATATCCGATGAGTTGGAGATCAAGGATTACCAAAGGGGCTTTATCCCCTTCCCGCAGAAATGAAATGCATAGGTCGCGCAACATTGGCTCAGTAGGGAGGAGCCGGTCGGCTTTGACCACCACTGAAATGGAAGAAAAAGAAAAAAGACTTAAGGCCTTATAAAGGCATTTTGTTCAAAAAAATATTAATTTTCATCTGTTTTAATATATATTCCAAACTCATAGAGTGAGGAAAAATGGGCATAAAAATATCACAACTTCCTTCGGGCTCCGCCGAGCAGACCGCCGTGGCTCCCGCCACTAACGCGGCGGGTACGCAAACCTCCAAGGTCACCCTTATGGGCATAGCCTCGCTCGCGACGAAGCAGACCGTGGGCCTTGGCAATGTGGACAACACGAGCGACGCCAACAAGCCAGTTAGCGAGCCGGCGCTGACGGCTTTGAATGCAAAGATATCAAGCCAGACGGCTGGCACAGCAGGAGCCTCTGCAATAACCAACATTGTAAGCATGTCGCAGGCAAGTTACGACGCCTTGTCCGTCAAGGATCCGAACACCCTTTATGTGGTGAATTGAAATGCCCGTGATTTTGAATTCGGGCACTGTTTCGCTGAAGGTTGGGGCAAGTCCCGCTAGGCTTTACCTTGGTGCGGAAGAGATTTTTTTGTCTGGTCCTACTCCAACTCCTACAGCCGCTCCCACTCAAACACCGACGCCTACGCTCACCAATACTCCCACTCCGACGCTCACCAATACTCCCACCGAAACTTCCACTCCGACTCTAACTAACACTCCCACTCAAACACTTACGCCTACGCTCACCAATACCCCGACCGAAACTCCCACTCCGACTCTAACCAACACTCCTACTCAAACACTTACGCCTACGCTCACCAATACCCCGACCGAAACTCCCACTCCGACTCTAACCAACACTCCTACACTCACTAATACGCCTACCGAAACGCCCACTCCTACACTCACCAATACGCCTACCGAAACGCCCACTCCGACTCAAACAAGCACGCCTACACTCACGCCAACTCAGACTCCTACACCTACTCCTACGCTCACCAATACGCCTACCGAGACACCTACTCCTACACTCACCAATACCCCGACCGAAACACCCACTCCTACGCTCACCAATACGCCTACCGAAACACCTACTCCTACACTCACCAATACCCCGACTTCGCTAGTGGCCATGAGCATGGTCACGGTGGGCGATCCTGGGAACGACGCTGACACAACCGGCTATGGTGCAGTGTCATACTCGTACCAGATCGGCAAGTACACTGTGACGGGCTCGCAATACACTGCGTTCTTAAATGCTGTAGCTGCGACAGACACCTACGATCTCTACAACGTAGACATGGGCACAAACACGCAAGTTGCCAAAATCAGCCGTTCTGGCTCATCTGGAAGTTACACATATGCCGTTATGAACAGCACGGGCAACCGTCCGATTACGTATGTAAGCTGGTTTGATTGTGCGAGATTTGCTAACTGGATGAGCAACGGCCAGCCAAGCGGAGCCCAGACCAGCACAACCACAGAAAACGGTGCGTACAACGTAAACGGTGCAATTGACGGCAATGCTGTTGTTGTGAATACCACCAACCCAAATACGAGTTTGGCTCCGACGTTTCGGATTCCACTTGAGAACGAGTGGTACAAGGCGGCGTACTACTCTCCCAATTACGGAGGAGCAGGCGTCGGCGGCTACTATCTCTATGCCACGCAGAGCAACACTGCTCCGGGCACCGCGATTGGCAGCAGTCCAAATCAGGCCAACTACGATCAGGCCAGGAGCGCGGCCACTGACGTAGGATCGTTTAGCGGCAGCGAAAGTTTCTACGGCACGTTCGATCAGAGCGGCAACGCGTATCAGTGGAACGATCTGGCTGGCACAGTCGGCTCGACTCGTGGGATTCGGGGCGGAACTTGGGCTACCCCCTCTAATAACATGAGGTCTTCGACCCGCTTTACCAGCGTAGCGGAAACCGAGGATAACAACTTAGGTTTTCGTCTCGCAAGCCTCAGTTCGTGAGATTTACGCCACTGACATCGCTCTATGGGAGTCGCTGCAACCATAGGTGTGACCACAGACATATAGATCACATATTTCCTATCAGGGGATTTGTGGACCATGGAATATAGGATCTTTCAATAATCAACTGCCTGGACAATTTGTCCCTTGTCAGGAGCAGAGAATTGTGTTAAAAATGCCAAGTGCGACAAGTCGTTTGAGGACTTGTTGAGATCAAAGGGCGTTGATTTGAAAGGCGTCAAAAAATGACAGAGAAAGGAGCATCGCAGGTGAAGATTGTCGGGTTTGAACATCTTCACCTGCATTAGCTAACACGGATTTTTCGGTTCTTGACGGCTATCAGACCTGCCACGAAGCGGCAGCCCGCGCCAAGGAAATAAATCAGAATTTCCTCTGCGTTACCGACCATGGCAGCATGGGGGCCGTCCCGAGGCAGATACAGGCCTGCGAGGAATACGGCAGGCATCCCATCTTCGGCTGCGAATTATATGTCCAGCCTATGCAGCCCGAGCTCAAGCCGGGCGAGAAGATGGCCGATCACACCGAGGGCATGAGCCCCGAGGAGAGGAAGAAGCTCGGTAAGAGCTATCATCTTCTGGCTCTCGTAACAAGCCAGAAGGGCTACAGCAATCTAGTGAATCTCTCCTCCGCCGCGTGGACGAGGGGTTTCTATTACAAGCCCCGTGTAAACCACGAGCTTCTTCTTAGGCACAAGGAAGGGCTCATATTCACATCCTGCTGCTACAACTCCGAAATCGGACAGGCCTTCGAGCATGGCGGAGACGAGGCCGGATTCGCCATGGTGGAGAAGTACATGGGGATGTTCGGCAAGGACAACTTCTACCTTGAGATCATGCTGCTTGACTTCTCCAAGCAGAAGCCATACAACCAGTTCATCATCAGGGCGCACGACAGGTACGGACTGCCTGTGATTTTGACGACCGACTGCCATTATGCTCAGCGCGAGGACAGCAAGATGCAGCGCCTCATGCTCATGGTTCAGACCAAGAAGACCCTCAAGGAAATCCAGGAGAAGATTGACCGGGAGGACACTGCCGATCTCTTCGAGCTTCAGGACACGAATCTCTGGATGAAGAGCGAGGAGGAGCTCAACGAGAAGTGGGTCTCCGACTACAGCAGCACGATCCCGCTCGAGTTCTTCGAGGAGTCCAAGAGGAACACGGTCCGGGTCGCGGAGAGGTGCAAGGGCGTTGAACTCGATCGGAGCGTCAAGCTCCCCTACATCGAGGACGCCGATCAGAAGCTCCTTGATCACATATCAATAGGCTACAAGAGGCGCATGCTCCCCAAGGGCAACCTCGTCTACATGAGGCGAATAAAGGAAGAGTATGACCTCATATGCAGCAAGGGTTTCGCGAGTTACTTCATCATCCAGAAGATGATGACAGATGAGGCCCGCAGGGTATCAAGGGAGCTTCTCGGCTACGGTGACGGCTCCGAGGCCGTGGGACCCGGCCGGGGCTCGGCAGTGGGAGCGCTCACTTGCTACTGCCTCGGGATCACCGACGTAGACCCCATAGAACATGACCTTCTTTTTTCTCGATTCCTCAGTCCCGCCCGTGGCGGAAAGCAGATGAAGCTAAGATTCACCATAGATCCCGTACCCGAGGAATCGGATTTCAAAGTTGTCAAATGATACTAGATTAAAACAAGGAGATTTGCTGATGATTAAGATTCTAAGACTCGTTAACGGCGACGATGTTGTTTCCAATGTGGAGAGGAAGGGAGATATCTACGTCCTCAACAAGCCACACCGGCTACTAATGACGAGGGAAGGGCTCGGCTCCATGCCGTTCTGCCCCTTCGCCAAGACCACGGAATACCAGATAGAGGCCAGAAATGTTCTTTTTGAGGCAGATCCCGAGGACGAGATACGGGATTCGTATGCAACGGCCACCGGATCCATAGTTATCGCAAATTCCGCAATTTTAACCCCATGAAAGGATCGAACATGAGATATTTAATTCTTGTTTTTTTTGCTTCTTTTGCTTCTTTCTCCGCCGCAGCCAGGGCGGAAGATGTTAGCGGATATCTCCAGAGCATAAGCGTCACTGTCACCGCCAAGGGCGGTGCCGGCAGCGGCGTCATCTTCACGAGGGAGGTGAAGGACGGCGACAAGACGAAGAAGGTCAATTTCGTCTGGACGGCCGCGCATGTACTTGAAAGCCTCAAGAGCATACGTACATTCATAGATTCCGAAGGACATGTAAAGAAGAACGTGGAGTTCCAAGACGCCGAAATCAAGAAGAAGATCATAGAGGGCGGACGCACGATAGGTCAGCTCGTGCTAGACGCCAAGGTCGTCAAGTATTCGGATGCCAAGACTGGGGAGGATCTCGCCCTCCTCATGATCAGGAAGGCCGACTTTGTGCAGGACTCCCTCAAGTTTTATGTCGATGACGAGGGCAAGGGCCTTCCCCTAGGCTCGCAGTTATTCCATGTGGGAAGCCTGTTGGGCGAGGACGGAAGCAACAGCATGACCACGGGAATAATGAGCCAGGTTGGGCGCACGGTCTCCCTGAGCGGAGGTCCGAAGGTTCTGTTTGATCAGACGACAGTCACCGCGTTTCCCGGAAGCAGCGGCGGAGGCGTCTTTACCACAGACGGAAGGTACATGGGCATGCTAGTTCGTGGAGCCGGGGAGACCTTCAATCTCATAGTTCCCGTCCGGAGGATCAAGAAGTGGGCGGAGAAGGAGAATCTCCTTTGGGCGATGAATCCTTCCGCAAATGCTCCATCCATGGATGAGATAGAAAAGATTTCCGTAGAGAACATGGGCGACCTGAAAGACGAACCCAAGTCCATACTCTTCGGTCTTCCGGACAAGTTCAATCCGCTTCTAGAGCAGAAGCCCTAGAAAACATCCTTGAGTTTTGACTGAATGACCTTTTTCACCAGGTCTATTTCGGCTTGGGCTTCCTGCTCAAATTTTCTTATGGCTTCCTGGTTCTCTTTTTTGCCCTTCATAGTTCCGATATTGCCCTGAAGCCATGCGTAGTAGGCTGTTCCGGGGACGCCAGACTTGCCGCTGGTACGCGTGGGAAACCCCCTGTCGTATAGCGGGCTCGCCATGAACCTCATGTAGAGCCCTTTCATGGGGTTGTGGGACGGCCTGAGCCTTTCAATCTCGTCCACTATTTCCTTGTGCCTTTTTGAGTTTAAACTTCTTTCGTCCCCTCTTATCTCAAAACGGCCGCTTATTTTGGTTCCAGGAATCAACGTGTCCTCGCTCTGGAACGCTTGTCCGATCCTGAGGAATCTTCCTATCTCCTTTTCCGCCTTCTGCGCCAAGTATTGGGCGTCCTTCAAAGACCCGGTTCCCGTATACAGGGTCCACACCGGGTGGTCGCCCTCCGTCCATGCCATTTTGTAGGTGCTGATTCTGTCCCTGTTTTGCTTTACCCAGTGGGACAGGATGTAGTTGTCTCGGTCGTTATTGGGATCAAGCCTGATCTTCCAGCCGGATCCGCCGAAGTCCGTCTTGTCTTCGGCTCCCCCGCTGTAGTGTCCAGGATGGCCTTGTACCGCGTCGTGTCCTGAAAGCTGGCCTTTCATTATGTTCGAGGCCGACTTCCCGTTCACTCCGCTGCTCCGCCAAAGTCCGGGCTGGACATGGGTCCGCCCTTGAGATTCGGAAGCCGTCTTGGCGTGCTCTTGCCTCCGGAAAAATGAGCCGAACCTCTTGACACGTTCGTGTTTCCGACCTTTGTCGTCCTCATTGGAACCTGATTTGCCATGTTGAGCATCTTCTTCTTTTCATCTGCTATTCCCTCGTCCGAAGACATGTCGTCTATGAAGCGCTCGTCGTCCTGAGATACTTCGTCTTCTTCTTTGTTGGTTGTGACGGAAGGCTTGGTGGGGCTTGACATGGTCTTTCCGAGTCCGAAAGCTCCTGCTGCGAGGGCGGCCCCGGCAACAAGATTTCTGGAAGTCTTGCTATTTGCGATGTTCCGGAGGAGTCCCTCGTCCAGTGCTTCGGGATGCTTTTCTGCGAGCCATTCTGAAAATTTCACATGCCCCTCATTGCTTTGAACATATGTTCGTGATTTCTCATGGCGTTGAGCAGATGGTCATGGGCGAATTTCTTCTTCAGCCTTTTTTCTTGTTTCGGCTCCTCTTCCTCCATGTCATCTTCGCTTGAATCCTCGTCCTCCATGTCTTCTTCATCGTCATCGTCGTATTCCTCTTCGTCTTCGTCTTCGGTGGAGGAGTCTTCTTCCGAACCTTCGTCCGAATCGAGGTCTTCTTCTTCCTCGTGGTCGGAATCCTCCTCTGAATCTTCCTCGTCGGCGTCTTCTTCTCCGAGATCGTCAAGTTCAAATCCCATGGGGGAACTCACGGACTCATAGAGATCGTCCTGATCCGCAAGGAACTTGCTGTACGAATTGCTCATCGCCCCCGCGAACGACTTGCATCGGTCCGGCCCGTCCTTGTCGTCGCTGAACAGGCCTGTCAGTTCCTCGTAGGCCTGCGGGTAGGAGAATATGATCTTGAGTAGCGACTTCAGGTATCCCATGCTCATCATGGTGGAGACCAGGTTTTCCAGTACGCCGTCGTTCTTTCCCGCGAGCGCGGATATGTATCTGATTGCCTCGGGGGGGTGGGGCTGAAACTTGCCCGTCGTGTAGGCGGTGACATACGGGAGGTCGTCCCCTTCCACCTGACCGCATCCGCACTCCTCTAGCATGTATTTCGTGAAATTTGCGAGGCTCATGTTCTTCGTCTTGTTGATGAACGATTCTGTCTTCATCACCTTCTTGGCCTTGGCCGTGTCGGGTACGTACTCTAGTTCCTTGTCGCCTAGCTTTCCGAGCCCTGCGTCCATCTCCTTTTTGGACGGCTTCTTCGCGTCCTTGGCGCTGTAGGGCTTGCCGCCCTTGGGAGCCTTGACTTGTTTGCCCTTGTAGTCGGCCTTGGCGTCGGTCTTTGCCTTCTCCACGACTTTGCCCGTCTCGTCCACATATTCCTTCATGACGCCCGGCCTTACCTCGTGCTTTGCGTTGGTTCCCGGCCTGTAGTTCAGTTTCTGGTCGCCCATGTCGGCGAAGCCCGCCTCGCCCTTGGCGGGAGCCTTGTTCTCGGCAGGGGTCTTGTAGGGAACCTTGCTTCCCGGCGGGCTTTTCTCATCTTTCCCGTGGTAGTCAGAGACGGTCTCGGTATCGGGCTTGTCCACGACTTGACCTTTGTCGTTGAGATATTCTAAGAAAGATGGGAATTTTGCCATTTTTTGCTCCGTCTGTAGTTTGACATTCTATATAGATGAGAAATGATAACTTTTACCGAATTTATGAAGAGCATGGACGAGGAGATACTGGGCATATACCCGCCCCAGTACGGAGGCATAGGAAACTATCCCCCGCTCGCCAACCAGACAGGACCGGATCAGGTCTATGTGAAGGCCAGCCGCAACAGCTTGAAAAAGAAGAAGAGACGTAAAAAGAAGAAGAAATGAAAACTTTTGAAGAATGGTTAATCACGAACCACCCAGAGGCTTTGGACGAAAACTGGCGTCAAACTATGGGAGCTCTTGCACTCGGAGCGGCTTCCTTGTTGCCTGCGAGTGATGCTCAAGCGGCACAACCAAATACCAACCGCGCAGTGCAAACTCAATCGCAAAACCAACAAAGATTAGACGCCATGAAAAGAGTTTCTGCCGTTCATAGGTTTAAGAAGAACTGGGGCTCGGAGTTCTCTTCTGAACAAGATCAAAAGTTATTTGACACCATCACGAAACTACAAACAGAAACAGATCACGATTCACTTTTGGCCAAAGTTACAAAAGATCAAAAAGATTCGCTTCGAGGCACAGAACACCCAGATTCTAGTGTTCAACAATCAGAGATAAGACAAGTTTATAATTCTGTTAATTATCAATACTTGGATTATATCAAGGCTCTCGCGACAGCAAGCAAATTGAATCTCTGATTGAGTCAAAAGACTTTTTTCCTCTTGAGTATCTCAATCTTCCTTTTGCGGTCGGCCTGCGAGAGCCCAAAGCCCACGATCTCGTCCTCCCTTGCTTTCCTCGCTGATTCCGAGGTCAGCCTCGCCGTGATTCTGGTCTTCTTCCCGCAGTTGCATCCCATGGAGAATATCTATGTTTTTTCTGCGGAAAATACGGTTTCGTGAAAATTTTTCCGCGGGGCCTTGTGTCATCTGGGAAACCTGGTAGACTACGCCCATCAACAACGCGGAGACGCGGAATTGAAAACGATCTTTGACAATTTGAATGTTGATCCTTGCCGTGGCCGAAAGGCCTCGGCGAGAAAATTAGACCGTGGGGCAACCCGATGGATTCCGAAAGGCATCCACGGAGACAAAAGCCCAATCCGCAAAGAAGGCTGGGATGTCAGCGAGCGTCGTCGCAAGGCGGCCGCAAGCTGCGTACGAGAATGTGAAGCCCCGACTTCAAAAATCGGGCGGGATCATTGTCGGAACCTCACGGTGGGCATCGTAGAGAGGATGTCTAGGCGATATAAACCGCACTGCCAGAAATGGGAGTACGGGACAAACGTCTAGAAATTGTCTTCGGCCATGTCGAGAACGCAACCGGGGTAAAACTTGGTCTCGGATAAGCCGATGCAACAGTCCTTGAGGTATCACGGGGTAAGTCGGAGAATCGGTAAGTTTCTCCGGCAAAAGCCCTCTGCCTGAGCAGAGCATCCGTGGCGACGGACAATAGTGATATTGAGCCTGGGAGCGATGAAAACATCATCCAAAAAACTCCCCAGAAACGACGCACGGCCTGAATGCGTTAAATAAACAGGAGTGCTGTGGCAAATGCCCGGTGCAAGTTGCTAATCCCTTCAAGGGGTCAGCTTCAAGGTGGATCGCTGGTAACAGGCGGAACTTTGGAGTCACATCCCTAGCAGACGATTTGTCGCGAGCGACCGGTCAGACCACGGCTGTCACACACAAGCGGAAAGCGGTGGGTTTAAAATGCCCAACGGCGGTAGGACGCTTGTGACCTTGCCTTGGTGACGGATCAATTTTGGGCGGTTCGCTTCTGTGTAAAATCAAGAGCGGATCGCGAAGTCTTCCGCCATACTAAGCCGGACGAAATCAGAAATGGTTTCGTCCGGCTTTTTTGTTTTCAAAGGGTTGTTTTTTTTATAGATTTCATTAGAATCCTTGCATGGAAGACTCAAGGGATAAGATCATAGGCATCTGTGCCGAGGCTCTGGCAAAGAGGTTTTTGACCTCGCAGGAATTCAAGGATCGCCTGAAGACAGAGATCAAGGAGATAGACAACCAGGCGGAGCACGACTACTTCCTTGAGCTGCGTGAGCGCGGAGTCAGGTTTCCGAAAAATGAAAACAACCTCCTTGTTCCCTACCTTCTTGGCTTGACGGACGAGTTTGACATATCTTCCGAGCCGGCTCACATACAGGGCGAGTTTCCCGACATCGATGTGGACTACATCCCCGTGGTGCAGGAGTACCTCAGGAAGGACTGGTGTCCGCGGCAGTTCGGCCGCGACAAGGTT
>Ga0208966_1000265_pt1 | contig 16712 bp, 25 predicted proteins | sample GreLakmeHU45MSRF_FD_187701 | JGI IMG/M metagenome (GOLD analysis project Ga0208966, IMG submission 187701) | Freshwater lentic microbial communities from great Laurentian Lakes, MI, USA - Great Lakes metaG HU45MSRF (SPAdes) | ecosystem: Environmental > Aquatic > Freshwater > Lake | place: Great...
AACAAGGTCGAGACTCTTCAGGCCGTAGGCTTGGACAGGTTGAGGGCGAGGGTTTGGATAGTATTGACACCCCAGTTCCTGCCCCAGTATTTGCTGGGTAGATTCTTCAAATAAACAAGGAGTTAGACTATGTCTACAACAAACGCTCCATTCGGCTTGCGCCCATCGTTTCATCCCTCGGGTTTGGATCGTGCTATTGCGTTAGTTGATGGAATTGCTTCAACCTACAGCACTGGTATTTTGAAAGGCCAGCCTGTAGCTCTCAACACAAGCGGCAAAATAATTGCCGCAACCGCTGGTAGTGCCTTTCAAGGCGCTTTTGCTGGTCAAGAGTTCACCGACTTGACTGGACGTCGTCAAATTAGCAACCAATGGCTTGCAAGCACTGCATACCAAACTGGTTCGCAAATTACTTACTACTACTCTGACCCAAATATCGTTTACGACATTCAGGCAGACGGCAGTTTGGCTCAGACCGCCATTGGCGATCAAGCAAACTTTAGCAACATTTCCGCTGGTTCCACAACCACTGGTTTGTCGTCATGCACCATCTCTTCAAGTTTGGTGGGTTCGGGCTCTGTTGGTGATTTGCGAATCATCAACTTGACACCCGGTGTTGATAACGCATTTGGTGACGCATACACAGTGGTTCAGGTTCAAGTGAGCCGTAGCCAGTATGTCGCAACCATTAACGCCATCTAAGGAGTAAATCATGGCCGCACCAATGCGCAGTACGGACTTTAGAAGTATTGTTGAACCAATTCTCAACGAATGCTTCGATGGAGTCTATGACCAACGTACCGATGAATGGTCACGAGTTTTTCGTGAGCAAGAAGGTATTCCCCGTAACTACCACGAAGAGCCAGTCCTTTATGGATTTGGTGCCGCTCCTCAGTTGCCTGACGGTTCACCTGTCAGCTACCAACAAGGCGGCGTGCTGTTCCTCAAACGCTATGTGTACAACGTGTATGGCCTCGCCTTCGCATTGACCAAAGTGTTGGTGGAAGACGGCGACCATATCCGCATCGGTAACGTGTATGCACGCCACTTGGCGCAATCCCTGATCGAAACCAAAGAGACACTGTCTGCGAACGTGCTTAACCGCGCTTTCAACTCCAGCTATCAAGGTGGCGACGGTGTTGCTCTGAACAGTGCATCACATCCTATCGTGAACGGTACAACCAGCAACTTGTTGACCACCGCCGCAAACTTGTCTCAGACATCCCTCGAACAGATGCTGATTCAAATTCGTCAGGCGATTGACAACAACGGTAAGAAGATTCGTTTGGTGCCCCGCCAATTGGTGGTCGCCCCCGGCAACATCTTCCAAGCCGAAGTGCTGTTGAAATCTGTCCTGCGTACTGGTACAGCAAACAACGACATCAACCCTGTCAAAGCAATCGGCCTCTTGGACGAAGGCGCGGCAGTGCTGTCACGTTTGACCTCTAGCACAGCATGGTGGGTTCAGACCGACGCTCCTGAAGGCATGAAGCTTTTGATGCGTCGCAAGCTGGAAAAAACCATGGAAGGCGACTTCGAAACTGACTCTATGCGCTACAAGGCGACAGAACGTTACGACGTTGGCTTTACTGACTGGCGTGCCATGTACGGCACACCCGGCGTCTAAAACACGCGCCAAGCAGGGAGGGGTCAAAAGCTCCTCCCTTTTTTTTAATATATTGTCAAGCTTTTCAAGGAGAAGACAAAATGCCACAATTTTCAGACGACCTTTTTCTAGGTTCCGCTATTACCACTCAAGGTGCGGACGCCTATCCTGTTGTTTCAACTTTTACTGGTTCAATTGCAACAACCACGTTGACCGTCACCGCCATGCTCTCGGGTGACAATATTACTGTAGGTATGTTTTTAGACAGTTCAACGTCACTCACCAATGGAACCTATATCACCGCTTTCGGTACGGGTACTGGCGGTATAGGTACTTACACCGTAAGCGCTTCGCAAACTGTAGCAAGCTCCACCATCATTGGCTCGGGTAATGCTTTGTTGCAAAACCCATCCCCAATGAGCGTAGGTGTTGGCCCTTTAGGGCGTGTCTACATTTGGGACGCTGTACCACAACCAAAACTGACAACCAACATTGTTGCCGCTGTCATTACAACTGCTACCACGCTCACGCTTGCCGCAGGTGCTGGTGTTACCGCCGTTACAACCACAAGCGGTACATCACTCTTACAACTTGACTGCCCTCGTGCTGTTTGTACAACTACAGGCGCTGGTTCTCCAACTTCTGTCAATATCACTGTTTCAGGTTTTGACTACTACGGTCAAGCCATGAGCGAGGTGATTGCAACAGGAGCAGTGGCATCAACAACCGTCAATGGTAAAAAAGCCTTTTTCCAAATTTCCAGCGTCGTCTCTTCGGGCGCAAGCGTGGTAACCGTTGCGGTAGGTACAACCGACATCTTGGGTGCGCCATTGCGCATTACTGATAGAGGCTACGTTGCCCGCGCTGGCTGGGACAACACCTTGGCTGAAGATGCTGGAACTATGACTGTTGCCGCGACGTTGACGGCTACCACAACCACAGGAGATGTGCGCGGAACTTATTTGCCCTCTTCAGCGGCAGACGGCATCAAGCGTCTTGTGATGGAAATAGCCCTGCCAGCAATTGCGGCAGGCCCAAATGCAACCCGTATTGGCGCTCTTGGCGTCACACAAGCATAAGGAGAACAACATGGGTCAATTTAAACCAATGGTGAAGATGGAGACCACTGAGCCTTCAGTTGAGTTAAAGCTCAAAAAAGGCGGTCACGTCAACATGAAAAAAGGTGGCATGGCTGAGGGTGGTTACAAAAAGATGGCTGGTGGAGGCGCAATGGAAATGTTGGGAATGACTCCAGCGTTTGTTGGTCGCCCTGCGGTCAATGCGCCCGTCAAAAGCCCCGGCAAACCCTCCATGTCTGCACGCCGTAAGGCAATGGCGGCAAAGAAGCCTGCAATGCCTAAAAAGCGTCCTATGCCCATGCCCATGTCTAAACCAAAAGATATGGCAATGATGCCTCCTATGATGCCTTCTGACATGCCACCTATGAAAAAAGGCGGCAAAGCTGATAAGTCTCAAGACAAGGCTATGGTCAAAAAAGCTTTTAAACAGCACGACGCTCAAGAGCACAAAGGCGGCAAAGGCACCAAGCTGGAGCTTAAAAAGGGCGGCAAGATGGCAACTGGCGGTGTAGCTATGTCCAACGCAGGCGGCTACAAAACTGGTGGCGTTGCCATGGCAAATGCTGGCGGCTACAAAGACGGCGGTATGCCCATGAAAGACGGCAAGCCCGCTTTTGTAGGCGACGGCAAGGGCAAGATGAAAAGTGGCGGCAAAGCCATGATGATGGGTGGCTACGCTACTGGTGGTGTTTCCAACTCTAACGCTGGTGGCTTCAAGCATGGAGGCAAAACCTCAAAAAAAGCCTTCGCGACGGGGGGAACTGTTAACACAGGCAAACCCGTCGCGATGAAAGAGGGGAACAAGCCTGTTCCCGCACCTAAGACCCAGCAAAACTTCAGCGGCGTCTACAAAAAGGGTGGCAAAGTTGCCCCAAACAACAAAGCGTTGCAAAAGGTAAACGATGCTGAGTATGCGCCTACGTTGCGTGCCGCCAAAGCTGACAGCAACCTAAAATATGGTTCGCCTAAGCGTATGCAAGATGGTGGCTCTTCTTCTAGCAAAGACAAATACTATGTTGAAAACCCTAAAAAGGTTAGCGACAAAGCAAGTCGGGAGTTGGAAGAGGCAATGAACCCTTTGGGTATGGTTAAGGAGCTTTACGGCAAAGCGCGTGATGCGTTTCGCGGGCAAGGTTCTGTTACCGACAAGGAAAGAAGTATGCTTTCTAAGAAAAAAGAAAGTATGCCACCCTTAAAGGGACAGGGCGCTATCACAGAAACCGAAAGGTCTGTGACGGTGTCCCCAGCAGGAAAGAAACGCGGCGGTAGTGCTTGTTAAAAACGAGTGGGGGCTTCGGCCCCTGCTTCTAATTGGAGATTCAGAATGCGACCATTAGTACAGGGCCCGTACACGCCTGCGGAAGCCTCAACAACGGCATTTAATGCCCAAGGCTTCACTAGCACTGGTGCGGCAACAGCCCCAACCACAACAGCCACATCTGATGGCTTGGCTCACTATGTGACGCTCACATCGCCTGCACAAGCCACTTTGGCTGGCATAACTTTTACAATTCTTGGTACAGACGCTGACGGACACGAAATCAGTAATGCGATTGTTGGCCCCGCAAGTGCATCAACAGTCACAAGTACCAAGTTTTTTAAGACCATTACATCAATTCAACCGTCAGCCACTATGGGCGCATTGACGTTAGCAGTTGGTATTGCAGTCACAGCCGTCACCCCAACAATTGCTCTAACCAATTCGCCAGCGGCGGCTAGTATGACGGTTGCGGTGACTGGAACAGTTAACTACACCATGTATGAAACTTTTGCCAATGTCTATGTGCATACAGCAAATTCAGTTTCTACGGCAATCACCGCTTTGACATCCAAGTCGGCAAATACGTCGGGAACTGCCGCAGTTAGCGCAACGGGCGTTCTTTTGTTGATTAACTCTGTCTCTGCTGGTGCAACGGTTACTACTTGGCTGAATCAAAATAGTGCTGGGCTGGCTTAATCATGTCAAGCAAATCATCTTCTCAACACAAATCAATGGCGTCTATTGCGCATAACCCTTCGTTTGCCAAGAAGGATAAAGCAGAACGTTTGAAAATCATCAATGACGTAACAACTAAGCCTCAACGAATTGAAATAGTTGATAAAGTTTTTACAGGTAAAAAAATGAAAGGCGGCGGCTTGTATGAAAATATCAATGCAAAACGTGAAAGAATCGCTAAAGGATCAGGCGAAAAAATGCGTCGAGTTGGTAGCGAAGGCGCTCCAACGGCTAAAGACTTTAAGCAGTCAGCTAAAACAGCCAAAGTGAAATGAAAAAAAAAGAAGTTAATCTTGCAGTTGGTCGGGGCGAGAAGTTGCCTGTTGAAAAAGGCGCTGGATTAACGGCTAAAGGTCGAGCAAAATACAATCGTGAGACTGGAAGCAATTTAAAGGCTCCACAGCCCAAAGGCGGCGCTCGAAAAGATTCTTTTTGTGCACGTATGAGCGGTGTTGTGGAACATTCAAAAGGGGACGCACCACGCGCCAAGGCATCGCTGAAGCGGTGGAACTGCCCCGGTTGGTAATCAAGGGTCAAGATGGCTTATTCAGGAACCGTTGGAACCACTGTAATTGATGTACAAACCCTGATTGACCATGGGGCGCGTCGGTGCGGCAAATTGGCTGAGGAATTAACCTCAGAGCAAGTTTTGTCAGCCCGAGAATCCCTATACTTCTTCCTAAGTCACCTGATAAACCGAGGCATTCAGTATTGGTGTATCAGCAAGGTGGTTATTGGACTCAAGGCAAACGAGTACATCTACAGCCTGCCGCTTGGCGCTGTTGACGCCTTGAACGTGCTGTATAGGACTATGACTAGACCAACTGGCTCATATAGCTCCTCCGCTGGCGGCACTGTTGCAAACGCCTTCGATGGGGACATAGACACTTTTTGCCTGCAAACATCAGCGGCAGGCAACATTGCCGTTGATTACGGCGTTACTCTGCCCTATTACATTGGTTCAATTGGCTTTATGCCATATGTGGCGGGCGGTGGCACACAAACGTGGAATTACGTTTTTGAAAGCTCATTGGACGGGATAACGTGGACGACGCTGTACACGGGAACCTCGGTTTTGGTGACTGATAAGCAGTGGATATGGCAGGACATCGACCCCGGTGCCTATGTCGGGTACTACCGCATGCGTGCCACCAGCACTACCATCTTGGCTCTGCGAGAGCTTTATTTTGGTACAGACAGCCGCGAAATTCAAATGTCTCGCCTCAACCGCGACGACTACACCAATCTGCCAAATAAACAATTTACAGCAAATCAGCCATTTCAATTTTGGTTTAACCGCACAATTCCACTCCCTCAAATGCAAGTTTGGCCTGTCCCAAGTAGCAATTTTGTGCAGGCAACGGTATGGTATTCGCGTCAAATTATGGACGTTGGACAGCTTTATGGCGAGGTGGAAATACCTCAGCGGTGGTATGAGGCGGTCTTGATGAATTTGTCGCACCGTATGTCCATGGAGTTGCCCAACGTTGACATAGCGCGTACCCAGTATCTTGAGACCCAAGCGGCTCGATATCAGCTTGAAGCGGAGCAAGAAGAGAGAGATAATTCACCCATCTATTGGGCTCCCAATATCTCGGTCTACACAAGGTAACGCATGCCAGTTTTCCTAAACACCGAAGGGCTTACATCGCTGGCTATCGCTATTTGCGATAGATGCAGGATGAAGCGTGCTTTTGTGGAGTTGGAGAGCGACCCGAACTTCCCCGGCCTCCGCGTCTGTGGCACCGTAAGCGAAGGCTGTAAAGACAACATGGATCCCTACCGCCAAGCCGCCCGACAAACCGAACGCATCAACCTTCGTTTTCCGCGACCTGATAGCACATTGACCCAAGTCGATGATCAGTCTCCTAAATACGAAGGTAAGTACGGCCCCACGTAAAGGAAAAACATGGCACAGTCAGGCTTTACGCCAATCAAAATATATTCAAGCGGCACAGCGGCGGCACAGCCCTTGGCGGCAAATTTAGCCCTTGGCGAACTTGCGCTTAATTACACCGACGGCAAGATTTATTACAAAAACGGTGCGGGCACTGTTTTGTCAATTTCAAGCGTAGCCGCTACACCAATTGTTGAAAATGAAAATACAATTTCTGTAAACAGAACTATCACTGTTGGCAGTAATGGTGAGAGTGTTGGGCCGATAACCGTCAACACAGGCGTCACTCTCACTGTCGGTGCAAATCAACGGTATATAGTCTTTTAACTTTTTGGAGAAACAAAATGGCAGTAATTATCAATGGTAACAATACGCCACCTGCTGGCGGTATTGCCTACGGCAACTCTACCTCCGAATTAGCGTTTACAGCCGCTGGGTCAGCAGGTCAGCTAGTTTTATCAGGTGGTGCAGGAGCACCAACATTTACAACCCTGCTTGCGGTAGCAAATGGCGGTACTGGAACTGCTACACCAAGTATTGTGGCAGGCACAAACGTTACAGTAAGTGGAACTTGGCCCAATCAAACCGTCAATGCTAGTGCTAGTGGTAGTGGAACAGTTACAAGTGTCGCTCTATCGGGTGGCACAACTGGTCTGACCGTAACTGGCAGTCCTATCACTACAAGTGGAACAATCACACTAGCGGGTATATTGGCAGTTGCAAACGGTGGAACTGGCACTGCTACTCCCGCTATTGTTGCAGGCACAAATGTCACAGTAAGCGGTACGTGGCCTAATCAAACCATTAACGCTACAGCCAGTGGCAGTGGCACAGTAACCAGCGTTGCGGCAACAGTCCCATCGTTTTTGTCGGTTACTGGCTCACCAATTACGACAAGCGGTACATTGGCAATTTCTTTGTCGGGTACTGCATTACCAGTTGCCAATGGCGGTACTGGTCAAACAACTTATACCGATGGTGAGTTGCTTATCGGTAACTCCACAGGAAACACACTTTCCAAAACAACTTTAACCGCTGGGGCTGGCGTCACAATCACCAACGGCAGTGGAACAATCACAATTGCGGCGGCGGGTGGTGGTGGTGGCACAGTAACTTCTGTATCGCAATCATTCACAGGCGGCATAATTTCAGTTGCTGGTTCACCAATTACCCTAAGTGGTACTTTGGCTTTGACGGTTGCGGGAACAAGCGGCGGCATACCTTATTTCACCAGCACAAGCACTTGGGCAACGTCTGCACTGTTAGCGGCAAACGCCTTAATGATTGGCGGCGGCGCTGGAGTTGCCCCAAGCACAGCAACTACTGGAACAGGCGTTGTAACTGCTTTAGGCGTCAATGTAGGCACGGCAGGGGCGTTTGTTGTTAATGGTGGTGCTTTAGGAACGCCGTTAAGTGGAACAGCAACTAACTTAACTGGATTGCCACTGTCCACTGGCGTAACAGGATTACTTCCTGTTGCCAACGGCGGTACGGGAACCGCTACGCCTGCCATTGTTGCGGGAACAAACGTTACCGTTTCAGGCACGTGGCCTAACCAAACCATAAACTCTACAGCCAGTGGCGGTGTGACCAGTGTTGCCCAGTCATTTACTGGTGGCATTGTTTCAGTGGCTGGCTCACCGATTACGACCAGTGGCACTTTAGCCCTAACAATTGCTGGAACTTCAGGTGGTATCCCTTACTTTTCAAGCGGAACCACATGGGCAACCAGTGCGGCATTGGTGGCAAGCGCAATTGTGCTTGGTGGTGGCGCAGGAGCGGCTCCAGCCACTACAACAACAGGCACAGGTGTTGTAACTGCTTTAGGAGTCAACGTAGGCACGGCAGGGGCGTTTGTTGTCAATGGCGGCGCTTTAGGTACTCCTTCAAGCGGTACGCTGACTAGCGCAACAGGACTTCCAATTTCTACTGGTGTGTCAGGACTTGGTACAGGTATAGCAACCGCCTTGGCTGTAAACGTTGGAACTGCTGGCGCTCCTGTTATAAATGGCGGCGCACTAGGTACACCCTCTAGCGGCACATTAACTAGCGCAACAGGTCTCCCTATATCCACTGGCGTCAGTGGCTTAGGCACTAACGTAGCTACTGCTTTAGCCGTAGCCGTAGGTTCTGCTGGCGCACCTGTTGTGAATGGTGGCGTATTAGGAACACCAAGTAGCGGAACAGCAACCAACCTAACTGGCTTGCCTTTGTCCACGGGCGTGACTGGCACTCTTCCAGTGGCTAATGGCGGTACAGGTCTAGCCACACTCACAGCCGATAATGTTATTTTAGGCAACGGCACATCAACGCCATCATTTGTAGCCCCAAGCACCGCTGGAAATGTTCTGACAAGCAATGGAACAACATGGCAATCAACTGCGCCAACTGGTACAAGTTTGCTTGAAAACGCACAAATTATCTCAACAAACTACGTAATTGCGGCATTGAAAAACGCAATAGCGCTAGGTACAATAACAATAAACACTTCATCATCGGTGACAGTCGGTACGGATCAATCTTGGTTAATCTTTTCTTAAGGAAACAACATGAGTAACTTAAAAGTTCAAGGCAATGCATCGGGTACTGGAACAAGTACCTTGTCGTCTCCAAACACCAACAGTAGCGTAACCTACACGCTACCTGATACGGCTTCAGCTACGACTCTTGGATATCTTAATATCCCCCTGTCGGGCATTAAGACGGCAAGTTACACCCTTGTGGCTGGTGATGTTGGGGAATTTATTGAGCTAGGCACAAGTGGCACAGTTGTAGTTCCATCGGGTGTATTTACAACGGGTGATGTGATTAGCATTTTCAACAATACATCAGCCACCATTTCCTGCACTTGCTCTGCTGTAACAACAGTTTACAAGGCTGGTACAGACGCAGATATTTCTACTTTTAGCGTCACTACAAGAGGTGTAGCCACTATTCTGTTCATTACTGCCACGGTTGCTGTAGTTACGGGCAATCTTGCATGAGCGGCATCGTTCTTGCATTTGCTGGAGCTACTACAGGCCCAGCGCCTCCACCTCCCATTGGATCGGCTTATGGAGGCGGCTTCTTTGCTGGTCAAATTGGGGTTGGTGGCGTTGCTTCACATAATTTAATTGTCGGCCCTGTAGCATCTGCGGTAAGCGCAAGCAAACAATTTAAAACAACCAATACAGCCACAACAGGGACATCCTCAGCAATTGATGGGCCTACTAATAGCTCTAACATGAACAACGCTAGTCACCCTGCCGCAGAATTCTGCGAGGGTTTAACTATTGGCGGCTTTAGCGATTGGTATTTACCAGCAAAAAATGAACTTGAGGTTTGTTATTACAACCTTAAACCAACAACAGCAGACAACGTCACTACTTCTGGAATAAATGCAAATGCAATTCCTGCAAGGGCAAGTAATTACACGGCTGGCACACCTGCACAAACCTCTGCCACAGATTTTAGAAATACTGGTGCAGAAGATTTTCAGTCTGCGTATTATTGGTCAAGTACTCAGTCTGCTGTGTACTCGGGTACAAATGCTTACAGACAAGAATTTAGTTATGGCTACCAAAGGAATTCGGCTAAAACTAACCAGTTCGATGTTCGCGCAGTAAGAAGGGTGGCTGTATGAGTGGAATTGTTCTTGCGCTTGCTGGCGCTACTACAAATAATATTCCAGCTATTGGAGCCGCTTATGAAGGCGGTTACTTTGCTGGTCAAATTTCAACAACGGGCACTGGTGTTGCTAATTACAACCTTGTAATAGGGCCTAAGGCGACTGCTCAATTCACGCAACCTAGCAACCCCGATGGTAAGTTTTGGAAAACAACTAATACAACAACTGCTGGAACAAACTCATACATTGAAGGGGCGGCTAACAGCGCACAAATGGCTAACGCCCAGCATCCAGCGGGACAGTTCTGCGAAAACTTGACCGTTGGTGGTTACAGCGATTGGTACATGCCTGCTTTTTCCGAGTGGGGTGTAATTTATTCTAATTTAAAGCCCACCACAGGAGGCAACGCTCTCAATACGGGGCAAAATTCCTACGCTGTGCCTCCAAGACCTAGTAACTACACCAATGGCGATCCAGCACAAACTACTGTTAGTGCTTTTCAAGCTGGAGGAGCAGAAGCCCTTACTAACAACGCAAATAATCCAACAACTTATTGGTCTAGCACTGAGAATAGCGCCTCAACGGCGTGGGGTAGTTACATGGGTAATGGTCAATTCAGCGCCTACACCAAGGCTACGCCTTACGTAGCTTGCGTTAGGGGAATTCGAAGAATTGCAGTTTAATTAAGGAGATTTTTCATGTACATTTGTGTAACAGAAGTAGACGCGGTAACAAAAAACCCCTGTACCGTTGAGCCACAGCGCACAGGGCCGTCAATGCCAGCCGTCAAAGGCTTGCAAGTTACTTGGTTCGACCAGTCTACATGGCCTGTTGAATTGGCACCTGATGGCACATACTTGAGAGCGCCCAAGTATTACGGCACTTGTGACGACGATGCTGACGCTACGATTGCTGGTGTCTTACAGGTATTGACCGAAGCAAAGTTCAATACCGCCAAAGCCGAAGAGCTTGAGGCGCGTAGACCTTATCCATCATGGATTGGCTACTTGGACACAATGACTTGGGCGGCGCCTATAGCAAGACCAGCAGATGCAATTATGAACGGCGGCAATGTTGCATACCAGTGGGATGAAGCTACTCTTAATTGGATTCCACTGGCGTGAAAGAGTTCTTCTTCATCTCAGGTTTGCCAAGGTCAGGTTCAACCCTGCTCTCGGCTATTCTGCGTCAGAACCCTGAGTTCTACGCTGATATCTCATCCCCTGTGAGCAATTTGGTTACAACAACCATCAACGTCATTACAGGCAGTGAGAGCAACCACCTGATAGATGAAGACAGGCGCAAACAAATATTGAAAGACGTGTTTGAGGCTTACTACAAATCGGTCACCCAAAACACAGTGTTTGACACTAGCAGGGGCTGGACTGCCAAGACATCACTCCTCAAAGATCTTTACCCACAGACCAAGATCATTTGTTGTGTGCGTGATTTGCCTTGGATACTGGACAGCTTTGAGCGCATTGCCGCCAAGAATTCTTTGTATGGCGCATCCTTAACAGATGATGAGGCAAATCAAACCGTCACAACACGATGCGACGCCTTGATGGATGTCAAAAAAGAAGGTCAAGTAATCAAGCCCTATTATTTCTTAGAAGAGGGTTTGCTGTTAAACCCTGACATGATTATGTTGGTTGAGTACGAGTCTCTGTGCAAAAAACCTGAGGGCGTAATGCGTGAGTTGTATCAGTTCATTGGCAAACCTTACTTTGACCATGACTTTAAAAATGTTGAGTATGAGAACGAGACGTACGACAAAGCCATAAACATGAAAAGTTTGCACACGGTACGTAAGGAAGTAACGTGGCAAGAGCGCCCAACCATCCTGCCCAAGTCGGTGTGGGAAAAGTATGGCAAGGGCACAGACTTTTGGCGAACACCAGCACCAAATTTTGAGGTCAAGTCACTGTACAAGGTCAAGGGATGAAAATCTTGGTCATGGGGTTGCCCGGTGCTGGAAAGACCACCCTTGCCACCGCTTTGGCAAGGGAGCTACAGTGCGTTCACTTCAATGCCGATGAAGTGCGCAAAGAGATCAACAAAGACCTTGGCTTTAGCGTGGCTGATAGGCTTGAGCATGCAAGGCGCATGGGCGTAATGTGCGACATTGCTTCTCGATACGGCGCTCACGTGATTGCCGACTTTGTATGCCCGACACCTGAGACACGGCAAGCCTTTGGTGCTCACTTCATAGTGTGGGTAGACCGCATTAAAGAAGGTCGGTTTGAGGATACAAACAAGCTATTTGTGCCCCCAACAAATTTTGATGTGCGCGTTGATGGTAAGTTTGGCATGCAATATTACGCAGAAGAAATTGCCAAAATGATTGAGCCACCACAACCAAAAACCCGTTGGGCATATTAAGATATAGATCCAAAAACCCGCTTAACTTAAAGGAACAAAAATGGTAGAAAAAGTTTGGTTCACCTTGGAAACAGCAAATCAAATTGTTGGATATTTAGGTACAAGACCGTATCAAGAAATTTTTCAATTGATGGCTCAGATACAGAAGGCTGTAGATATCCAGCAAGAAGAAAAAAGAGCAACCTCAGCGCCTGAAGATCAAATTGATTCTTGAGTAGTATGGATAACACCGAGACCAAATTAGCCGTACACGAAGCCGTCTGCATGGAGAGATACAACAGTATTGATCGCTCTTTGCGGGACGGCGACAAGCGTATGAGCAAGATTGAGTACCTGTTGTACGCGGTAATTATCTGCGTGCTGTTTGGCCCCGGCGTGGCTGGCGAATTCACAAAGAAGCTCTTGGGGCTATGAAATCGACCCGCTCACCATCTTGCTGGCCGCTCGAGCCTGTGTTACTGCAATCCAGCAAGGTACTGCTTTGTACAAGCAAACCAAAACCGCTTTCATGGAGGTCAAGTCCATTGTTGAAGAAACTGCTGGTGTTGCCCGACAGGCCAAAAGCTTTTGGGCCAAGCTCTTCGGAACCAAAGAAGAGCCTATGGCGCAAGCGGCGCGAAAAAAGGAAAAATTCGTAGCCGTAGACGAAACAAAAGTGCTCTCGGATATTGTGAGTCAATTGAGCACTTTTTTTCGTTTGCAGGAGCAGTTAGCCGAAACAATTCGCGTTGAGGAAGAACGATCAAAAAACGTTTACGACCCCGACGCTAACCTGATGGAAGCCGCCCTCCACAGGATCATGGCCCAAGATCAGATGGCAATTTTGGAACGAGAAATAAGAGAGGCGATGGTATACGGCGCCCCAGCCGAGATGGGGGCTCTGTACAGCCGAACGTTTGCAACTCGGGACATCATTAAGGCAGAGCAGGAGAAAGCAAGAAAGAAGCGGGATGAACAATCATGGCAACGCAAGGAAAAGGAGCGCCTTTCAAGCGAAAGGCAAGCGTACCTACTAGCGACTTTGCTGTGCCTCCTGTATCTGTGGGCGCTCCTGATACTCTTAAGCAGGACTGGGAATTAGTGATGGGGTACATCGTGGCGTTAATTTTGGTAGTTTTGATGATCCCGCTTCTTGGCATGCTGTACATGGACGTGTTGCAAACAAAAAAAGAAGCCCAAGTACAGATTCAAAAAATGGAAAAACTTAGGCAAAAAATTGAAAAGGAAAGAAGAGATGATTCCAATAGTCGCAACACTCCTTAGTAGCTTAGCCCAAAACGGGTTAACACTACTGTCAAGCGCTATTCAAGCCAAGGGCAAAGAAGTAGTTGAAAAAACGCTTAACGTAAAAATTCCTGACGACCCAACACCTGAAGACGTTAGCAACTTGCGCCAGCTTCAGTTTGAGCATGAAGAACGCCTGCTTGAGCTAGGCATTGAAAAAGCCAAGATGGAGTTGGCTGAACTGGAATTGTTTGCCAAAGCCGCACAGAACGAGGACGACAACGTCACAGATCGTTGGCAGTCGGATATGAACAGCGACTCTTGGCTGTCCAAGAACATACGTCCCATGAGCTTGATTGCCATCTTTTCAGGTTACTTCCTGTTTGCCATGATGAGCGCCTTTGGCTATAACGCCAACGAGTCTTATGTATCCTTGCTTGGGCAGTGGGGTATGCTGATCATGGGTGCTTACTTTGGCGGCAGAACTATTGAAAAACTAGCAGAAATGAAAGGCAGAAAATGAGCCTAAGCACCGAACAAGCCGCATTCTTGTTGGACTTTTGCAGGCTGATCCAATACGCCACAGAGCAGGGTTTTGTTGTGACCGCTGGCGAAGTTGCCCGTACCCCCGAACAGCAAGCCATTTACTTCAAGACAGGACGCTCAAAGACCATGAATTCCATCCACCTAAAACGGTGTGCTGGAGACTTGAACTTCTTCAAGGATGGGAAGATAATATGGGACAAGGGCATCCTTGCGCCGTTGGGTGCTTATTGGGAATCTTTGAACCCCAAAAACCGCTGGGGAGGGAACTTCAAATCGCTTGTCGATTGTCCTCATTTTGAGCGTAATGTTGGTTAAAAAGGAGCCTCAGAATGACAACCGCTGTTGCCCAAACATATGACAACCTAGTCACCAGCGTCGAGGCGTATTTAGAGCGTACTGACGCCGTCACTATTGCCTACATCCCCACCTTCATCATGCTGGCTGAGCAGGTGCTTGCCGCTGACATGAAGTTTTTGGGGAACATAAACGTTGGTACGTTCTCGTTGGTTGCAACCCAGTCGATTGTTCCAAAGCCTGCTCGTTGGCATAAAACCGTTTCGATGACCATGATTGTTGATGGTCAGCGCACCCCATTGTTCTTGCGTAAGTACGAGTATCTGCGGGAATATTGGCCTAGCACCACAGCCACCGATCAGCCAAAGTTTTACGGCGACTACGATTACACCCACTGGTTGATAGCCCCCACGCCTGACGTTGCCTACAGCGTCGAGACCGTGTACTACGAGCGCGTCCAGCCCTTGGACTCAACCAACCAAACCAATTGGTTCACACAATATGCGCCGCAAGCCATGTTGTATGGAACCTTGTTGCAAGCGATGCCTTTCCTCAAGAACGACGAGCGTTTACAAATGTGGCAAGCACAGTACACGCAAATCATCAGCACCTTGAAGGAAGAAGATAAGAGACGGCTTGCTGACCGTCAAGCCATAGCGATTGACTCATAATGACTTCATACATAAGCCCATTCACAGGCGACGTTATTGTCCCAACCGACGTCAGCTACGCTTCGTACACGCTGACTGCCACCCTGCAACTGGTTTGGCCTGCAAACGGCACAGATGCAAACAATGTATGTGCGCGGATCATGGACATTCAGGCGGCAAGCTCGGTTCCGCAACTGAAGTTTCCTCCCGCCGATCAAGCGTCGGTGGGAACTGATGCCTTAATACGAAATGTTGGTGCTTTCACGATAACCGTGACCGACTACAACGGCAACACAATTGCAACGGTTGCGGCGGGAACTGCCCGATACGTTTACCTGACAAGCAATTCCACCTCCAGCGGCGTTTGGGGTGTCTTTACCTTTGGTACGGGAACCTCTACCGCTGACGCCGCAACCCTTGCGGGCTATGGCTTACTTGCCAGCGGCTTGACTCTTAATCAAAGCCACCCCGTAAGTCAACTTTCCGCAAACTACACCTTTGCAACCACAGACCGCGCCCAAGTGTTGGCTTGGCCCACCTCGGGTGGTGCAACTAACGCTTACCTGCCCTTGGCGTCAACCATTGGCAACAACTGGTTTGTGCTGTTAAAAAACAATGGCACGGGCACCTTGTTGTTAAACACTACGAGCAGTGAGTTATTGGATGGAACTTCGTCTGCGAAGACTTTTCAGCCCGGTGATTCGGCGTTTGTCATCTGTACTGGCACCTCCTACGTCACTGTAGGCTACGGCGTTAGCACTGAGTTTGCTTTTACCGCGCTCACCAAGGTAGTCACCACTGGCTCATACACCCTAACGGCGTCTGAAGCCTCCAACAGCATTCAAAAATACACTGGCGCTCTAACAGGCAACGTTACCGTTTACTTCCCACCCGTGGTCAATCTGTACGTCATCAGTAACCAAACCACTGGCGCCTTTACGCTGACAATTGGAACAACTTTAGGAACCACGGTCACGGTGGCGGCAAACACTCAAGCCACTTTAATTTGCGATGGCACTAACTTTTTGAATGCCAATACGAGCACCATAAGCGGAACAAACATTTCAATGGTCGATGGAACGGTGTCAAACCCTGCGGTGTTCTTTGCTTCGGAGACAAACACTGGCGTTTTCCGACCCGCCGCTGGGCAGTATGGACTTTCCATCCTTGGCGCTTTGGTGTTAAACACAAAGGCGGCTGGTATTGAAGTTACAGGAACAGGAACCTTTTCGGGTGGCGTGTCAGGGGGCACGTTCTAATGACTGAAAAGGTTTTTGCCCTCGATACCAAGCCGGGCATCCAGCGGGATGGAACCATAGTCGATGCAACCTGCTACACAGACGGTGAATGGGTGCGCTTCCAACGTGGTCGTCCTCGCAAAATGGCGGGCTACGTTCAGATTACAAACGACTGGGCAGGCCCCTCAAGGGG
>Ga0208966_1000267_pt1 | contig 16606 bp, 12 predicted proteins | sample GreLakmeHU45MSRF_FD_187701 | JGI IMG/M metagenome (GOLD analysis project Ga0208966, IMG submission 187701) | Freshwater lentic microbial communities from great Laurentian Lakes, MI, USA - Great Lakes metaG HU45MSRF (SPAdes) | ecosystem: Environmental > Aquatic > Freshwater > Lake | place: Great...
TGAGCGAGATTGGCAATGCAGACATCAAGGGCAAGCGCGTCATCTTCAACATCTTCCCCTCGATCGACACGCAAACGTGCGCAAAATCAACTCATAAGTTCAACGAAATTGCATCAGGCTTGGATAATACCGATGTCTACTGTGTTTCTGCAGACTTACCGTTTGCACAGGGTCGCTTCTGTGGGGCTGAGGGCTTGTCAAATATCAAGACCGCTTCGTCATTTCGTTCCAACTTTGGCTCCGTGTTCGGTGTCAACCTCACGAGCGGTGTGCTCAAAGGTGTCTTGGCACGAGCAGTAGTGGTCGCTGATGCAAATGGCAAAGTTCTGCACACAGAACTCGTCAGTGAAATCGCCAACGAGCCAAATTACTCAGCAGCAATCAACGCGCTGAAATAATCTAGATACCAAGAAAAGTGTCGAGCCCAAGGGTGAAGCCCTTGTGCTCGGCAATTTTTTTGCACGCAAGCACAACACCCGGCATAAAGCTTGCTCGATCAATTGTGTCGTGGCGAATAGTCAGTGTTTGTGATTGCGTGCCAAGAATGATTTCTTGATTGGCCACAGTGCCACGCATGCGCACAGCATGAATTGGAATGTCGCCTGGGCCTTTTGCCCCACGCGCACCAGCAATGGCTTCGTGTTTCGTTGGGTCGCTCGCCCACTCATTGCTGGCCGCAGCCATGCGCTGCGCAGTCGCAATTGCAGTTCCACTTGGTGAGTCTGCTTTGCCGTCGTGATGAATCTCAATAATTTCGGCGGTGTCAAAAAACGGAGCCGCCATCTCGGCGAAACGAATCATCAACACTGCACCAACGGCAAAGTTGGCAGCAACAATGCAGTTGCTATTTGTGAATGATTTTTTGAACGTATCGAGGTCTTGTTGTGTGAAGCCCGTCGTGCCAACCACAGCGTGAATGCTGTGCATTGCAAGCCAAGGCAAATTGATGCGTGAAGCAGCGGCAACAGTGAAGTCGACCGCGACGTCTACATGAGCGTCGGCAAGTGCGCGCAACTCTTTTGAAATGGTGATGCCTTCAGCGGTAACGCCAGGTGCAGCATCGACTGCTGCGACAAGTTGAAGACCATCGGCGGCCGCAATTGCGGCACAGACTGTTGCGCCCATACGCCCTGCGGCGCCGATGACTCCTACTTTGATCATGAAACGAGGTTAGCCGTTAACAAAAACGGCACGAACTCAATTTCTTGTAATTAGCCGTTGAATTCGCTGTCGAATTGTTCTTCGAAGCTCACCGAGACAGCGTTGTCGCTGACTGGCTCTGCTGGGCGTGCTCCACGATTTGGTTCGCGACGTGCGCTGTTGTCGCCACGGCTACTGCCGGCACGATCATTGCCACCACGACTGTTGCCGCCACGGCTATTGCCGCCACGATCTCCACCACGACTGTTGCCGCCACGGTCATTACGACCGCCACGATCTCCACCACTGCGCTCTGGACGCGGACCACGATCTCCGCGATCTCCGCCTTCACTAGGTCCGCTTCCGGAACCCTTCATTGGCTCGCCGTCTGGACCAATCAACGAGAGGCTTACTTTGCCACGGTCATCGATGTCGTCGACACGCACTTGCACTTCGTCGCCGATGTTCAAGACATCTTCAACTTTGGCAATGCGTTGTCCGTTGCCCAACTTGGAGATGTGCACAAGGCCATCGCGTCCAGGAAGGATGTTGACGAATGCACCGAACTGCGCGATGTTGACAACGCGGCCCGTGTAAGTAGCACCGAGGTCTGCTGTTGGTGGATCAACAATGGCAAGAATGCGTGCCTTTGCGTCTTCCACCTTGGCGTTGTCTGGTGAACCAATGGTGATGATTCCAGTTGCACCGTCATCGGAGACGTTGATCTCTGCGCCGGTCTCTTGCTGAATCGTGTTGATAACCTTGCCCTTTGGCCCAATCACTTCGCCGACCTTGTCCAACGGAATGGTGAACGTCACGATCTTCGGTGCACTTTCGGCAACCGTTGCGCGTGGTGCAGCAATTGCTGCGTTCATCACATCAAGAATCTTCAAGCGTGCTTCTTTGGCCTGCTGCAATGCTGCTGCCAACACTTCGCTTGGAATTCCTTCGATCTTGGTATCGAGCTGCAATGCGGTCACTGCGTCTGCAGTACCAGCAACTTTGAAGTCCATGTCGCCGAATGCGTCTTCAGCACCCAAGATGTCGGTGAGCGCGGTGTATTTGCCCTGATCAAAGATCAGACCCATCGCGATACCTGCCACTGGGGCGATGATTGGAACACCTGCGTCCATCAACGAAAGGCTTGATGCACAAACCGACGCCATTGAGGTGCTGCCATTTGACGACAACACTTCAGAGACGAGACGCAATGTGTATGCAAACTCTTCTTGACTTGGAACAACTGGGAACAATGCGCGCTCTGCGAGTGCACCGTGTCCGATTTCGCGGCGCTTTGGGCTACCTACGCGACCGGTTTCACCGTTGGCCCAAGGAGCCATGTTGTAGTCGTGCATGTAACGCTTTGATGTCTCAGGTGTGATCGAGTCGATCATCTGGTTCATCTTCGGCATTGCCATTGTCAAGACGTTGAGCACTTGTGTCTCACCGCGTTGGAACAATCCGGTGCCGTGTGCAGTCGAAATCAAACCAACTTCGGCTGATACTGGACGCAAGTCGGCTGGTGCACGACCGTCGATACGGATGCCTTCATCAACAACGCGCTTACGCACCAACTTCTTGGTGAGCGAACGAACTGCTTCTTTGATCTGCTTTTCTTGCGCAGGAAATGCTTCTGCCAACTCGGTAAGAGTCTCGGCAGTTGCTGCGTCGATGGCCTCGTTGCGATCGCTCTTCAGTGCAATGCGAATTGCTGGCTGCAACTTGGTAGTTGCTGCTTTTTCAACTGCTGCAAACAATTCTGCCGAATAGTCAAGAACTGGTGTGTACTTGAGTGGCACGATTGGTCCGCGAGTTGCAATCACGCTGGCAACGAGCTGGCGCTGCAACTTGATTGATTCTTTGATGAACTGCTTGCACACTTCGAGGCCGCCGGCGATGACTTCTTCAGTCACTTTTGGTGCGCCCGCTGCGTAATAGGTGAAACTCTTTTCGGTTCCGCCTGCTTCCACCATCATCACTGCAACGTCGCCGTTGTCGAGTTCACGACCAGCAACAACGATTTCGAATGTTGCTTCTTCGCCCTCTTCGAATGTTGGGTGAGGAATCCATGTGCCGTCCTGGCTGTAGGCCAAGCGCACTGCACCAATTGGTCCGTCAAACGGAATGCCCGAGATCATGAACGAAGCAGATGCTGCGTTGATCGCGAGAACGTCGTGTGGGTTTTCTTGGTCGGCACCAATGACGGTGATCACAACTTGTGTCTCGTTGCGGTAGCCATCTGGGAAGGCTGGACGCAATGGGCGGTCTGTCAAACGACAGGTAAGGATTGCTGCTTGACTTGGTCGGCCTTCGCGACGGAAGAATGAACCAGGAATTTTTCCTGCAGCGTATGCACGCTCTTCAACGTCAACTGTCAACGGGAAGAAGTCGATGCCGTCACGCACGCCCTTTGCGGCGTTTGCTGTTGCAAGAACAAGTGTCTTACCAACTTTGGCGATAACCGCACCTTGCGACTGCAAGGCAAACTTTCCGGTTTCGAAGGTGAGTGTTTTGGTGGTCCCAGAAATTGGTCCCGATACTGAAATGGCGTCAGCCATGTTTGTTTCCTTTCGTCTCTGGCGCGTCCGTGACGATCATCCAGAGTTTGAGGAGCAACCAGATCGATTCCCAGTCGGCAATCTCGCAACTTCAGTCCGAATTGACTGGCTGCGTTATCAGCGACTGACAACCGAATCCCGGTTGCTCGTTATGTGTTTACCGAACTGTCGTGCTTTAGCGGCGCAGACCGAGATCGTCGAGAAGTTTTCTATACTTCTCAATGTCGCGAGCCTTTACGTAATCCAACATGCGGCGTCGACGCCCAACCATCATCAAGAGACCTCGACGACTGTGGTGGTCCTTATCGTGACTCTTTAGGTGCTCGGTAAGGTGATTGATACGTTCTGTCAAGAGTGCAATCTGCACTTCTGGGGAACCTGTATCGGTTGCGTGAATCCGGTGTTTGGATATCGTGTCGCTTTTTGCAGCAATAGCCACGGTAATGCCTTTCGTTTTCTCGCCGAATTGCGAGAAGTTGAGGTCGCTATCAGTCGGATGACCAACAGCATCACACCAGAGCAGGAAGCCCCAATGGACATAACCACCCTATCGGCGCAAAATGCCCCACCAGACAACTATCCATATAAGTAGTGTGAATTGCTGTGTTCACTGGGATCGTCGAAGAACTAGGCACCATTGCCCAACGAGATGGCAGTCGCCTGCGGGTCAACGCCTCTCTCGCCCTCGAAGGCTCGACACTCGGTTCATCTATTGCGGTCAATGGCTGTTGCCTCACCGTGGTGGCCACCGATGGCTCGAGTTTCTGGGATGCCGATGTGAGCGAGGAAACGTACTTGCGCACCAACCTCGGCGCACTGCATGCAGGAGATGTTGTCAACCTCGAGCGTCCGATGGCACTTGGTGATCGATTGGGTGGACACATGGTGCTCGGTCATGTCGATGCAGTTGGAACTGTTGTGTCCCCTGCACCAGATTTGATTATTCGTATTCCACGCGACTTGATGCACTTGATCGTCGAAAAAGGTTCGGTCACTGTTGACGGCATTTCGCTCACCGTGTTCGACCTCACCGCCGACACATTTCGTGTTGCTGTGATTCCACACACTTGTGCGGTCACGACGTTGGGCGTGCGCAAATCTGGTGACGCTGTCAACATCGAAATGGACGTACTTGCAAAGCATGTTGCAAAGCTTGTTGAGCCACATCAAGCCAAGCGCTCATGGTGGCGCTCATTGGTAGGAAAATAAATGACACGCGATCTTCCACAACTCCGAGAGAAGATCGACCAGATAGACGCAGCGATTGTTGCCTTGCTTGCACAGCGCATGGAAGTGTGTAAAGAAGTAGCCGAAGTCAAAGCTGGTTCATCAACCGCAGTAATTCAGCCACAGCGAGTGCGCGAGGTACTCACCACTCGACGCCAATGGGCGATCAACAGTGGAGTTGACGCCGACTTTGCCGAACAGTTGTTTCGCATCGTGCTTTCCGAAACACATCGCATCGAAGTCGCACACGATCGTGGAAGCACGGAGCCTGTAAAAATTGCAGACACATTACTCAGCGCACTTGACACTGTTGCAGTGCGCATCGACCATGTTGTAGTTGCAGTCGTCGATCTCGCATCTGCTTCATTGTTTTTGAAAACGCTTGGCTTTGCCATAACTCCAACCGAAGATGCGGACATCATTACAGCCGATGCCGGTGGCGTCACTGTTGTGCTCGTAGGCCCCGGCAATGACCCTGCGGTGCGTGCGCACTTGGATGCTCATGGTTCTGGCGTTCAACACATCGCCATTGAGGTGCTCAACGCCGGCTTCGTACAACAAACACTCGCAGCAGCAGGCATTCCCCTACTGACCGACGTAGTGGTTGATGCAACCGGACACGAACAGCTTTTTACAGTTGTCGACCCAGCAACAGGCGTGCAGTTGGGCTTCATCAGTCGCACTGGTCATCGCGTCCCCATCAGCGGCCACAATGTGCGAGCACTGTTTTCTGCCCTCGGCAAGATCTAACTACTCCGAAAATATTGATACTGACGTCTCAAGCCGCTATGGTTGAGATCGCACGACAATTACAGGAAACTTCGCCCCTCTAACACGGTGAAGCAACTTGGTCGGGCGCTGGCAATCCAACTTCATTCAGGCCCACGGAGGGTTCAGTTGTCGATACATCAGCGCTTACTTGAAACACCCCTCGATCAGTTATTGACTGATGCGCGCGCGATTCGTGAACGTCAATTTGGTAGTCGAGTTACATATTCGCCAAAAGTGTTCATTCCACTCACCATGTTGTGCCGTGACAAATGCGGCTACTGCACATTTGCGCAACCACCAGCACGACTTGAAAATCCGTATCTTTCCGCCGATCAAGTGTTGGCAATTGCCAAGCAAGGCGCCAAGTCTGGGTGCCACGAAGCGCTCTTCACTTTGGGTGAGCGTCCAGAGTTGCGTTACGACGTAGCCGCCGAATGGTTGAAAGCAAACGGCTTCGACTCAACCGTGCACTACTTGCACGACATGGCCGCACTCGTGTTGAAAGAAACTGGTTTGTTGCCGCATGCAAATGCCGGCGCGTTGTATAAAGACGAGTTGGCAATGTTGCGCAGCGTTTCGCCGTCGCAGGGCATGATGATTGAATCGTTGCGCGACGACCTTGATTGTCATCGAGGTGCACCCGACAAAGTTCCACAACGCAGGCTCGACACGCTCGAGTGGGCCGGCGAACTCAAGATTCCATTTACCACCGGCATTTTGGTGGGCATTGGTGAAACTCGCGAAGATCGCATAAATGCGCTTGAAGCAATCGCTGCTTCACATGCTCGACACGGTCACGTACAAGAAGTGATCGTCCAAAACTTTTTGCCAAAGCCACGCACCGGCATGCAACACGAAGCACCTTGCCCACAAGACGAATACCTGTGGTCAATCGCCGCCGCGCGCATCATCTTGCCTTCAAGCATTCACTTGCAGGCTCCACCAAACTTAAGTGACGACTTTGGCATTTTGCTCGACGCGGGTATCGACGATTGGGGTGGCGTTTCGCCGATCACGGCAGACCATGTCAACCCAGAACGCCCATGGCCAGCGCTTGACAAACTTCGCGTGGTCACCGAAGCGCGCGGCAAGGCACTTGCACCTCGCCTCACCATTTATCCAGAGTTTGCAATCAACCCAACGGTGTGGGTTGACGATGCATTGCACTTCCCTATTCAAGATCGAAGTGATGCCGAAGGTTTAGGTCGCGACGATCCGGGTCAGGTGTGGCCAGAGAAAGTAACGGCAGCAGATGTGGTGCAAGACGGCGCCGAAGTTGTCTTGATTGGCCATCGCTCAACACAGTGGTATTCGGGTGCAAACAACCCACCACCTTCGCTGATCGGCACACAACACGATGGCACACCTTTTGCAGAAGTTGATGTTGACCAATTGCGCGGACCAGTCGCAGAAATCTTGCGCGGAGTAGCGCTAGGTCATCGCATTAACGAAGCCGAGATCGTCACACTCTTTAGTGCTCGCGGCAAAGAAGTGCGCGCTATTGCAAAAGTGGCTGACGACTTGCGCAAACAAGTTGTGGGCGACGCCATCACGTGGGTGCACAACCGCAACATCAACTACACAAACGTGTGCACATTTAAGTGCAAGTTTTGCGGGTTCTCTAAAGGTCCCCTCTCGCTCAACTTGCGCGGCACACCGTACTTGCTCACGCTCGACGACATCGCCAATCGCGCACGCGAGGCATGGGACTTGGGAGCAACCGAAGTCACTTTGCAGGGTGGTATTCACCCCGATTTCGACGGCGACTATTACATCGATGTCACGCGCGCAGTGAAAGACGCAGTGCCCGACATGCATGTGCATGGTTTCACCGCACTCGAAGTCACCGAAGGTGCCAAGCGACTCGGCGAGCCGCTCTACAACTACATCATGCGACTCAAAGATGCTGGTCTTGCATCGTTGCCTGGCACTGCTGCCGAAATTTTGGATGACGACATTCGCGCAATATTGTGTCCAGACAAGATCAACACCGAAGAGTGGCTCGAGTGCCATCAAGTAGCCCACGAGGCTGGCTTGCGATCCAACATCACCATCATGTTTGGATCCGTTGAGCATCCACTTAGTTGGGCCAAGCACATCGTGCGCACTCGCGCATTGCAAGCGCAAACCGGAGGCTTTACCGAATTTGTTGGCCTGCCATTCGTGCACATGGCATCACCTATTTATTTGCAGCACAAGTCGCGCCGCGGACCTACATTCAGAGAAACATTGTTGATGCATGCAATTGCGCGCATCGCCTACCACGGCCTGATTGACAACATTCAGGTGTCGTGGACAAAGATCGGCCCAATTGGCGCTGCCCAATTGTTGCAAGCAGGCTGTAACGACATGGGTGGCACATTGATGAACGAAAACATCTCACGTGCTGCAGGAGCAAGCCATGGTCAGGGCATGACCGAAGATGCGTTTCGTGCTATCGCCGAGCCAATTGGTCGTTCACTCTTGCAACGCAACACCACGTATGGTCGTCCCGACCGCGAACCCGCAGTCTTGTCGAGTTAACGAACGCGATGAAGTTTTAGTTTTAGACCAACAAAGACACCAGCAAATACGGCGATCCCGAAAACTGCCCCGGAGAGTGCAAATGCTTGCACTCCCGAAAGCAAGACGCCGACAGTGCAGCCAAGCGCAGTCATTGAACCCCAGCCAAGTAGCACGCCACCCAACAACGCGGTGAGAGAGTTTCCAACCGTGAGCTTTGTGACGGAGAAATTATTTCCGCCAAGCGCGGCAGCGAATGATGCGGCCACCATTCCGATGACTAGCCATCCATTGTTGGTAATGGCGTTGGTAACAACACCAACACAACCTTTCAACAAGTCAATGCCGTGCAACACCTCTGGAAGTTTTCCCTGACCGTCAAGAAATGTTCGCGAAACTGTGCTGAGTTGTGCAGTTACGCCCAATGGAGACACGCGAAGGTATGCGAACACGCCGATGAGCCCAACAATTGAACCCGTGATCGCGGGAGACCAACGCCGAACAAACACCATGTTGCGCACTTGCGAGAGTGACGCGATGTTCACTGGTTGCGTTTGTTCTGTGGTCGATGTATCTCTCACAAACACATATATTGCGAGTGATCCAAGCACAACAATCGTTACGACCAACGAACCGCCATAGCCCAACCAACGTGGCAGCCACCACACCGGGCTCGAACTGATTTGATTGAGATACAACGTGTTCCATGTGAGAAATCCCAAACCAAAACCGATGAGAGATCCAAACAGCGCAGGAATAGCGCGTAAATAGCCTTGACCTAAACGATACAAATGCCCGCTGATGCAAGCACCAGAGAGCACCATTCCAATACCGAAAGCAAAGGCTCCGAGAATCAGAGGAATACTCACAGGCGAGATATGTGCATTTGGCGGCAGACCTTCGCCTTTGGGATTTGGCAAGAACAAACCAAACAACACCGCATGTCCAACTGCCCCAACAATGAGCGCGGCAATTACCGAAAGAAGCGGACGGGTGACTCGCTCCTCAATCGCTTCCCTAAAAATACAGTAGAAACAAAATCTTCCACGCTCAAAAACAATTCCCAAGCTTGTACCAATCAGCAATGAAAATGCAGGTGTTGCATCACCGTTTGATCTGGCTTGAAGCACATAAGCGCCAATGATCAAACAAAAAACAATCAGCGCAGAAAGCACAGTGCGCAAGGTGTCAGATCGCGACCACCCTGAAACATTGTTGGTGGTCCCGCTTAAAGCGGGACCACCAACAACTACTTGACTACTTGGCATTAACCCTTGCCCCACACCGTGCCTGATGGGTTGCTGATAGGTACGCCAACCGAGTTGCCGTATTCAGTCCAAGAACCGTCGTACAACTTGACGTCGTAGCCAAGAATCTGGCTGAGTACAAACCACGTGTGGGCTGCACGCTCACCAATGCGGCAATAGACAATCACTTTTTTAGTGCCATCAATGCCTGCATCTGCATAAATTTTCTTCAATTCAGCTGGTGACTTAAATGAGCCATCACTTCCAACAGCAGTCGACCATGGAACGTTTGCTGCTCCAGGAATATGACCAGCGCGGATTGCTAATTCTTGAAAGCCTGCTGGTGCAAAAATCTTTCCACTGAACTCATCGGCCGAACGAATGTCAACCAATTTGGTTGTCTTGTCGGTCTTCTTCGCAATTTTCACTACGTCCGGCAAAAATGCTCGCAGCTTCAGATCGGCAGCAGTTGCTGTGAAGTTTCCCTTTTGAATTGCTGCTGGAATTGGAGTGATTGCTCGACCTTCTTTGATCCACTTATCGCGACCACCATTGAGGATGCGCACATCTTTAATGCCGTACGTCTTGAAGATCCATACACCCCATGCCGAGAACCAATTGTTTTTGTCACCATACAAAACAACTGTGGTGTCATTATTGATTCCAGCCGCACGAGCGAGTTTCTGAAATCGATCTTTTTCAACGATGTCTCGATTGACGGGATCCACGAAATCGGTGTGCCATACAAACTTGGTTGCACCAGCGATGTGCCCCTTCTCGTAGAGACCCGGATCGGTGCTGACCTCGATAATCCGAACTTTGGCATTATTGAGGTTTTGCTCCAACCATGACGTTTCCACAATCGTTGGCGTTGTCGACTTTGGTGCCGAAACAGCATTAGCCGAAACATTGGCTGCTGGGATCAAGAGTCCCGCGACGATGCATAAGCCCATCGCCGTTCGAGTCCTAAATCCTCTTTGAGAAGTGACTGATCCGTCTGACATACATATTCCTTTCAATCGGTTATTGGGTGAAACCAGTAGGTATTTACTGGTTTTCCTTGTATTGGGGGGCTCTTTTTACAAGTTCATAAGGCAAGCCTAATCCCGACCATAATGATCAACTTTATCATATATGGGCAAAATTCGGGAACCAACCCCTCGATAATCATTTTGGAATTGCGCCAGGCGCTACATAGTTGCGAGACGTGCGGCCGCAACGTCGAGTTGCAACTGCGTCTTAATTGCTTCTAATCCATCAAACTTGCGCTCGCTGCGCAAGAAGTGTTCAAACGTGACCCGCACATGTTCGCCGTACAGATCCTCATCGAAGTCGAGCAGGTGGGCCTCGAGCAGCGAGTGGTCGGCATGCTCAAAAAAAGTTGGTCGACGACCAAGATTGATCGCACATGCGTGCACCGAACCATCTTCACGCGTGAAATGACCGGCATACACTCCGTCGGCAGGCAAACACATTGCGTTAGGAACTTCAACGTTGGCCGTCGGAAAGCCAATTGATCGACCCCGTTTGTCGCCGTTGACAACAACTCCTCGCACCTCATACGCACGTCCCAATAGGTTCGTTGCAATTTCTACCTGTCCACCGGCAAGTGCGCGGCGTATCGATGTTGAACTCACTGGCTCTTCCACCCCATCAGGTCGTGCAATCAACTTGACCGGTTCAACTTGAAAATCAAATTGCTTGCCAAGTTCGCGCAGCATTGCAACATTGCCACCTCGATTAAAACCAAAATGAAAATCTTCACCCACTACTACCACTTCGGCTCGCAAAGCATCTACGAGAACTCGCTTCACGAACAAGGCTGGGTCTTCGGTTGATCGCTCTCTATTGAACTCAACAATCAAGGTGGCATCAATGCCCGTTTGTTGCAACAATTCGAGTTTCTGATCCAGATCGGTAAGCAACTTTGGTGCAGACTCTGGACGCACAACCGAGGCAGGGTGTTTATCAAAGGTGACAACAACGCTTTGGCAACCCAACTGCTGTGCTTCTTTTCGTACTTGGCCGATCACAGCCTGATGACCACGATGCACACCGTCATACGCGCCGATCGTTACCACCGAACGCTTCGCGCTATTGCTCGGCTGATTCTCGCGGATTACGTGCATGGCTTTTTACGCTACCGCTTCGGCTAAAACCACAGTGGGCTTGGCGCGTGTGACATCCACCTGACCATGACTTTCGAACACGTCGTACACACCAAGCAATATGCCTTGCTCATCAACGATTGCCCAAGGTGCATTTTGTTTCCATGCTGGCAGCACTCGCCCATGTCGCACCATGTCGGCAGTTGGGGCATCGACAACAATTTGAGTCATTGAGCGCAACGCAGTTATCGGAGACAACAACACTGCAGATTCTGGTGAATGCGCTTCGCTAATCGTGAAATCACCAATTGAGGTGCGCTTGAGGTTTCGCAAGTGTGCACCACCACCGAGCAGTGAACCTAAGTCGGCTGCAAGCGTGCGCACATAGGTGCCAGATGAAACGTTGACGACTATGCGCACAACAAGTGGATCATCTGTTGGTAGCACATCAAATGAATGCACCGTCACTGGCCGTGGTTTGCGCTCGATCTCAATACCTTCTCGGGCGAGTTCATGCAATCGCTTACCGTCGACACGAATCGCCGAAACCATCGGTGGTATCTGCAGGATGTCTCCAGTGAGTTTTTCGGCTGCAAATCGCACCTGCTCAATGGTGATTCCATTCATGTCATGACGCACAGTTACCTCTCCAGCCGAGTCGAGTGTGTTTGTCTCAATTCCAAAAACAACTTCGGCCTCGTACGTTTTATCCATGCCACTCAAAAACTGCATCAGTCGCGTTACATAGCCCACTCCCACAAGTAACACACCTGTTGCATCTGGGTCGAGAGTGCCAGCATGACCAATTCGACGCTCGCCCAAAATTTTGCGCATCTGATTCACCACATCGTGACTCGTCACCCCGGCTGGTTTATTAATGATTGCCAGACCGTGCACGATTGGCGGGCGGCGGCGTGCCACGACTACTCGCTGTCAAGATTGCGCGTGCGCATTGGGTCATTGCGCAATACTTCATCAATGCGGGCAGCAGCACGAATACCGTCGTCTGGTCGAAACTCAAGAATTGGCGTTCGTCGGGCATGGATCTGTTTGGCAATTGCAGACTGCAGACGTTTGCGATTTTCGTTCAACGCATCCAAGATTTGTTTGTCGCCTTCTTCGCCCTGCAAAGAGTCGTAATACACAATTCCGCGATTCATTTCCGAATCAACATCGATTGAGGTCACCGTGACAAACGCAAGACGATCATCGTCAATACGCACGAGTTCTTCTGCAACGACTTCTCGCACTGTCTCACTAATGCGTGCTGCGCGCGGGTAACTGTGCTTGCGGCTATTCGACTTGCCGGAAGATTTTCCGCCAGATTTGCCTGCCGATTTGCTGCGTGACTGACCGCCAGACTTGCCGCCAGAGCGACCTTCGACCCCACCGTCGCCGCGACCACCCGAACCACGTTCTCGTCTTGTCATCGTGATCCTGCCTTTTGCCTCTCCATTGAAACCATGCTTCGCTCATCTACGATACGGAGGCGATGTCTGCAAAACCCCCAGCCCAAAACGAGCCTCAAACCGCCAGTGGCGCAATAGCGGGCAATGACCCAACGACAAAGACACCTGTATTTCGATATACCGCCACGTTGGCGACCCAGGTTGAGACTAAATGGCAAGACATTTGGGAACGCGAGGGCACCTTTGAAGCGCCAAACCCTGCTGGTCCACTGGCCCAACCAGACAAAGTTGCAGGCCGTGACAAATTGTTTGTTCTCGACATGTTTCCATACCCATCGGGTGCCGGCCTGCACGTTGGTCACCCCCTCGGCTACATCGCCACCGATGTTTTTGCGCGCTATAAACGCATGGATGGATTCAATGTCTTGCACGCACTTGGCTATGACAGTTTTGGATTGCCAGCCGAACAACACGCCATCGTTACCGGCATTCACCCACGCATCAATACCGAATCAAACATCACAAATATGCGTCGTCAATTGCGACGCCTCGGCCTTGGTCATGATGCACGCCGCAGTGTGTCGACAACAGACGAGTCGTTTTACAAATGGACTCAGTGGATCTTTTTACAGATTTTTAATTCGTGGTATGACGAAACCGCACAGCGCGCCAGACCAATTGCCGAACTTGTAGCCGAATTTGAAAGTGGCAAGCGCGCAACGGGTTCGGTTGCGTGGTCAGAGCTCAGCAAAGTTGCGCAGCAAGAATTGATCAGTCAATACAGGCTCGTCTATTTGTCGGATGCACCAGTCAATTGGTGTCCGGGGCTCGGCACGATCCTTGCAAACGAAGAAGTTACTGCAGAAGGTCGAAGCGACATTGGTAACTACCCCGTTTTCAAGCGCAACATGCGGCAGTGGACAATGCGTATCACCAAATATGCAGATCGCTTGCTTGAAGATCTTGATCGTCTTGACTGGCCAGAGCCAATCAAGTTGATGCAACGCAATTGGATTGGTCGCAGTGTTGGAGCAAAGGTCCACTTCGCATCTACTGCCGGAACAATCGAGATCTTCACCACGCGTCCCGACACATTGTTTGGCGCAACATTTATGGTGCTGTCACCAGAGCATCCGATGGTCGATTCACTCACCACGCCAGATCACAACAGTTCTGTAAGCGCATACCGGGCAGCCACTGCTGCGATGCAGGATGAAGACCGACGTGACGAAACCCGAGTCAAGACTGGTGCATTCACAGGCTCATTTGCCACCAACCCAATCAATGGCGCACAGATTCCTGTGTGGATTGCTGACTATGTATTGATGGGCTATGGAACTGGCGCAATCATGGCTGTACCTTCTGGCGACCAACGCGACTTTGATTTTGCTCGCAAGTATGACTTGCCGATTACCGCAACGCAGATGCCAGATGATGAATGGTTCACTTCCCGCGATATTGCAATTTCAGATGACTGCAGCACCTGGCCGCAGGCTTTTGTTGGCGAAGGTACATACGTCAACTCCGCAAACGATTCGTTGACCCTCAATGGCAAGCGCACGATTGAAGAAGCAACACTGCTGGCAAACACGTGGCTTGAAGCCAATAAATGTGGATCCAGTGCTGTCACCTACCGATTGCGCGATTGGCTATTTTCACGTCAGCGCTATTGGGGTGAGCCGTTTCCAATTGTGTACGACGAAGACGACCAACCGATTGCAGTTCCTACGCATTTGTTACCGATCAAACTTCCAGAACTCGCCGACTTCAAACCGCAGACACTCGATCCGAACGATCAGACCTCCGATCCAATCCCTCCACTCGCCCGTGTGGGTGAATGGGTCAACGTCACTCTCGACTTGGGAGACGGGCCGCGCCAATACCGACGCGAAGTAAACGTCATGCCGCAATGGGCTGGATCATGTTGGTACGAGATGCGATACCTCGACCCAACCAACAACGAATCATTCATTGACAAAGACGTTGAAAAATATTGGATGGGACCAAAACATGACGGCCACACTGGCGGCGTGGACCTCTATGTAGGTGGTGTCGAGCACGCAGTGTTGCACTTGCTCTACAGCCGCTTTTGGCACAAAGTGTTGTTTGATCTTGGTCATGTCTCGAGCCTCGAGCCATTTCATCGTTTGTTCAATCAGGGTTACATTCAGGCATACGCATATCGTGATGATCGCGGACAGACCGTGCCCGCCACTGAAGTCACCGAAGTCACCGGCGGATACGAATGGAATGGCGAAAAGGTAAAGCGCGAATACGGCAAGATGGGCAAAAGCCTTAAAAATATTGTTACGCCAGACGAAATGTATGACGAGTTTGGTGCAGACACTTTCCGGCTCTACGAGATGTCAACTGGACCACTTGAGGCAAGCCGCCCTTGGAATACCCGTGATGTTGTAGGCATGCAACGATTTTTGCAGCGCGTATGGCGCAATATGGTTGACGAAGACACCGGCGCACTGCATGTGAGCGATGACTCAGCACCGCTTGCATTGCAACGCGAACTGCACAAAGCAATACATGGTGTTGGCAATGATCTTGAGCACCTGCGATTTAATACTGCCATTTCCAAGTTGATTGAACTCAACAACGCGCTGACCATTTATGTCAACGAGGCCGGCTCTACGCCACGCGAAGTTGCAGTGCAGATGACACAAATGCTTTCACCACTGTGCCCACATATGGCCGAAGAGATCTGGCAGCGACTTGGCCGCACAGAGTCACTGACGTACATGCCGTTTCCAAAAGCCGATCCACAGATGCTGGTGAATGACACCATTGAGATTCCCGTGCAAGTCAATGGCAAGATGCGCTCCAAGTTGTCGGTTGCGGCCGATGTTTCAGATGACGAATTGCGCGCGCTTGCCATGGCCGACGAAAAAGTGGTGCAGATGCTCGCTGGTGCAACACCGAGCAAGATCATCGTGGTGCCAAAGCGCCTCGTAAATATCGTTTTGTAGCGAGCGCTTTATATCTAGCGTTTTATAGCGAGTCGTTTTGCGTCGGGCACACCGCGCATCAGCAAAATTATTTTGTTCACACCCTCGCTTGCCAGTTCTTTACAAACAGCAGAGGTCGGATCTAACAACGCTTCGTCAAACCAATCCCACACCGAGACGATGAAGTCAGGCTTGCCAGCAGCGCTTGCGGCGTCTCGCGCGACTCTCAAAATCTCGGCGCGCTGCGGATGACTTGATCGGATATTGACACCATCAGTCCGCATACCCGCAACTTTTGCGAGCGCCGTGCTGTTCACTCCAAGAATTCTTGGTGGCAACTTGCATGGCATCTCAAATGTTGCAAATTTTTTGTCTCGAGTCGGCGACCATATTTCGTCCAGCACATCAAGCGTGTGCTCAAGCTTCACATGACGCTCGCCCATGGTCGCCGGAAGCGCGATTCCAAGCGCCAATTGCTCTGCAGCAAATGTGCTCGTTGGCGAAGCACCTGCACCGAGACCCAGCACTAATCGCCCACCAGAAATATTTTGCACTGTTGCGGCAGCACTTGCAAGCACACCTGGGTGCCTGTTGCCGACATTGGCAACAAGTGGTCCAATGTTGATCGTTGAAGTAATTGCGGCCAATGCGCCAAGCAAAGTGAAGCACTCTGGCATCGACGGGGCA
>Ga0208966_1000268_pt1 | contig 16593 bp, 6 predicted proteins | sample GreLakmeHU45MSRF_FD_187701 | JGI IMG/M metagenome (GOLD analysis project Ga0208966, IMG submission 187701) | Freshwater lentic microbial communities from great Laurentian Lakes, MI, USA - Great Lakes metaG HU45MSRF (SPAdes) | ecosystem: Environmental > Aquatic > Freshwater > Lake | place: Great...
CTTTTGCCATTTTATTCCTCCTATTAAATTATACCAAAGACACTGTGCCAGAGTCAAAGATATTTAGTGCTGCCTTAATTTCTTTTTTTGATGAAACAATTTGAACTTTTACTCTGACTGATGTAGTCCCAGTTTTTAAAAATGAATATGAATGTTCTTTTGATTTCCCGTGATAAGCAAATTCCCCTGAATCAAACTTAACAAATACATCGTATTCTGGAAAATCATTTTCATCTCCCCATACAGCCGTAACAACGTTCCCTGTCTTAGATACTGCACCACTGGTTGCAATAACATTAGTTCCATCAGAGTTATAAATTGGGGACCAGTGTGATGTTCTGTTTTTATCTTCAGAAATAAGTCTGTATCTTGCATTATATTTTAAAGTATCGTGATCAATTGCTGGTAATTCTGACTTTAAAATTCTTGTTTTTTTAATATTTGCATCAGCCATTATGTTACACCAATAGAAAATCTAAACTCAATATAATTACTTGTATTTGGTGATTTGATAATGGTTGCAGCAGTATCATTTTTAATAACTGAATAACCAGTTAATCCGTATAATGGATTTGTTGTTGCAATATTTTCAAGTCTTAATGCATCTAGTGCAATATAATAATCTGATGAAGGAAATGGTCCAGCAGTTCCATTATCCTCAAGAACACAAGCATAAATCTTAACAACGTTAACTGCTTCCCATGTAAAGTTTTGAGTTGTATGAAGTTCTTGTAGTTGTTTCTTAACTACAAAATATCTATTTGTTTCAAAATCATATCCATCAAAATTATTTTCAATATCAACTTCAAACCTTGCATAAACATCTGGATCTGCAACATCTGTACCTGCAAAATCAATTAATATTCTAATTGTGTCTGGAACTGTTACAGAGTCTCCATCTTTATTAACTAAAGAAAATGCAAACCTTAATTCATCTGTTGGAGAGTTTTTAGAAAAATCAACATTTGGTGCAGTTAAGTGTATATGATTTGAACCATCCTCAACAACAATATTGTCAACTCCGCCAGAACCACCACCATCTAAGGTTAAGTCTGAATCATCTCCTTGAATTAAAATAGTATTATTTAAAAACCTTGCACGTTCATATCTTTCAAGACGATTTGTTTTATAAAAAATAGAGTTATCTGCATTTGTTTGAAACACACCATCTGTTGCAATAACATTATCATCTTCTGGATCATCTAGAGGTGAAGATATTGTTGGTATTGCTGTGGCTGCAGAGGCCGTATGATGAATCCAGGTTTCTCCCTGTGCAAAAGAAAATACGGTTTTGCTATCGTTAGCACCAGCAGATGGGTTTGATCCTGCAGAGTATAAACCTACCTCTGTTATTTCATATCTTTCTTCTGTTGGTAGTTCTGCTGTTAGGACTATTTTATCAATACCGTTTTCATTTATAAATCCTCTAGAAGAGATGGGAACTCTAAACATTTCAAAATCTAGGTTTGTTTTTGTTGCAAAGTCGTCTGCAACATCTTCTGTCTGTAACGGTTGCGGTCCACAGCCAATTGCAAGGTATGAGGCATAGGCAGGGGCCTGACCAAGCATATACTTTCCAATTATGCTCTTACCTTTATTAGTTATCATGACGTGGTTGCTCCAAAGTTCGCTTCATATATTGTACCATTTATAGCAATTTGAATCTCTATCTGTTCATCATTATTCATATTAACAGTCTCAATAATTAAATCACCAGTTTCTTCTTCAATATAAACGTTTTCACCATTAACCCCATTTCCCTCAAGAGGCACCTTTTCTTCAAACTTAATTGCAAAGTTAGCAAAATATGTATCTGATGTTGACTGTAGTCTTAAAATATTATTTGGGTTGTATCTTTGCTGGACTAAGCCCAGATTTTTAATTGGCGAATAGGAAACTCTTTGACCATTTATAATGTCGTTTCTAGAAACACTTAATAACTCATGACCACCAATATCTTCAAATATTAAATCTGTCATAATTTCTATAGACATCGATTGATCATCAAAGAGAACAGTATCTATTGGGGCAGTCTTTGTTGGGGCTGGAGAGTATGCGTTTACAACTGTTGCGGATGAGGGGGTTTCTGGAACTGGAGATACTGTCACTTTATACCTCACTCAAATAAATTGTCATGCTTGGGCCACTTTCTGATCTTTGATATTCTATATTATAAACCACAAACCTAGAAGAATTTTTAGAAACTAAATCTAAACCAGATAAATCTTTATAATCTATAGTTACAATATCACCAAGTTGTAATGTTGGAATACTAAATATATTTACTCCAACAGATTTTTTAGGTACCATTAATTTATTTATAATCCAATTCATGATTGCATCTGCATCATCTTGTGTTTGAATATAAGGACTATCAATGCTAAACTCGTTTTTGCCGTAAGTTAATCTACTTAATTTTATTTCATCATACCTTGATTTTTCAACCAATGGAGAGTACGTTAGTGTGCTTCCAACTAGTTCTGGATCGGATAAGTTTCCACGTTTTTTAAAGAATTCATCTACAGTCAGTTCATGAGTTGTATCTTGTGTAAATGTAATTCCTTGGATTCTTAAAAAATTTCCAGTTGTTTCATCTAAATTTAATGCTTTATCTGTTGAATTAAATATTAAAAATTCTGCACCATAAGAGTCTGCATAAAATCCAGAAGTAGTATATCCTTTTATATTATTAAATGTCGGTGAAAGTTTTGCATAAAGTGCTGGGTATGCACGATCATATTTAATGTCAAAGTATGCACATTCACGCATAATAGATCCAAACTCTTCAAAATAAATATTATATTTTGGTGGTTGTTGTGCGCTAACTCCAGATAGGTATGTTGACTGAACAACACCACTTATTGCATACTTTCTAAAAGATTCTGTAACATCAACTTCTTTATCTCCAAAAACCTGACCTAAAGTATCATTGACAGTAAACACTGTATTTTGGCTATAGTTTTTAGATAAAGCGTATATGTTTTCAAACATACACTTTGAAGAACCACGAACAAATAATGCCATATTATTATATGTTGGAAGAGGATCTGTATCATCTACAACCTTTATTAATTGGTTATTTATATATAGATAAAATCTTCTAGTGTTTCCAATATCAATATATTCTACGGACAAGTCATATACTGTTGAGTTTTCTTCTCCTGCAAGTCTTTGCTGTCCAGCAAATTTTCCATCATCAACAATAATTTTTGATAGCCCACCCCAAAGTTTTACTGGTATTGCATTTGAATTTGATGAATCTTTTTTAATTTTATAAAATACAACATTGTTTACTGAAAACTGTGCATTATTGTTTTCATCAACCTTAAGGTATGAGTTTATATTGTCTTCAGTAAGTGCAACAATTTCAAAATAGTATCCATTATTTGTTTCTGGATTTAATAAAAATGCTAAACCGCCAGAACCTCCACCTATATTTATATTTTGGTCTGGCTGATTTCCAGATAATTGATAGTATGTAATGCTTCCATTTGGAGATTGTGTTCTAGTTGTATTATTTTCAATTTTACCAATAATTCTTAATCTAGTTCCAAAATGTTTATATGCATTGTCTAAATCTTTATATACATACGATACAAAATTTAAAGGAGTTTCTGTTGTTTTAAAAGATGGACCGTTAAAGACTAAAGCAGATGATTGAATTGTTCCTGTTTGTGTTGATGGCAAGTTGTTTACTTCTGTTTCGCTTAAATAACTTGTAGCCATAAAATTCTTTATAATGCTATTCCTTGTTGATTGCTTTGCAACAGTATTACTTATACCTGCTGCAGCAACAGTTGTTGCGGGAAGCGTAGATGCAAGATTAGCATCTAACTTTGTGCTAAATAAATATTGAGACTGCATATTTAATCCACGAACATTATCGTTGTTTGTCCAATAACTATTTATTCCAGCAAAATGTGAAACTATCTGGGTTCCAAATTGTCCACGTCCATGATCAACAACTGGGCCATTTTGTAATCTTGTTATTCCATCTATTGTCTCATAGTTTGGCGTTGCATAAATTCTTACAATACCTGTAGGATATATTTTTCCATTAAAAGGTATTGATGAAAAATACTTTTGGTATTCTTGATTACTACTAATCCAAACTTTTCCAGTTCCAGTAATGTCAAACTCTGAAGCATCATACCTAATTACTTCCCCATTAGAGTATAGATATCCATTATATCTTGTTAGCCAGTAAATATTTTCTCCAAGGTCTATTACATTATCTGTAAGAACATTTCCTACTACAACTGGTGGAGTTCCAACTAAGTCTGAGTTTAGTGGCATTGCTCCCAATACATAACTACCCTGCTTTGAAGCAAGTTCATTTATTGTTTTTGTATTTTCTGTTCCACTAACTTCCCACAAAAGAGATGGCTTATATATCCAAGTTTTTTCTTTATCAATCATTGTTGATTGGCGTATTGAACCATAAGATCTTTGAATATATCTGGTTGTATAATTAATTTTTCCATCATTATAAATTTTCTTATCTTGTGAGGCTATAGAAATAATATTTGGAAGATTTCCAGAAGTAGCATTTTCAATTACACCAGAATCAATTTGATTGTTAGATCCAGATAAAACAAAATCTGTTTCTCTTTGATCTAATGTAGGCATTAAGTAATCTTTGCTCATTACTACAAAGTTATTATATTCATCAAAAAACATTGCACTCTGAGTTGATACTGCTAACTGGTTTAAAACTTCTGCAACATTTTGATCTGGAGCAACAAAAAAATATGGGATGATTGGTTCTGATTCATCTGCTACACGTTTAAATGTGTAGTTACTAAATCCAATATAATCAAGAAGCATTGATACTGCATAACTAAGTGATGTTTGTGTTGTAAGCAATCTTGGTGCTGGCATTGATTCTAAAAAGAAATAAAAATCTCTTAACTCTATTGATAGTTTTGCTGCAGTAATATCTGCTTGTGGAAATCCTTCCGAGTATAGTGTTTTAATTGGAACAGAGTATTCATCACCTACAACATCTAAAATTGATTCATAAAAGATAAACTTAATATTTTTTCTAATATAGTCAGCAACAATACTTGATGCATTGTTTTCATTAAATGCTTGATCGTCATCAAATAAAGAAAGCGTTCCAGTAGAAGCAAGTAATTGTCCAACAGGAAGAGATGTGGTTCCTATGTCAGATAATATTTTTTTAATATTAAAATCAATAACTTTATCTGATATGTTTACAACTAGTCTAGGAGACATCTCAATTAAATCAAAAGTTGAGTCAAACTTATTCATTGTTTCTACTATAACTCTTATACCACGAATATAGGCAAATTCTCTATATGTAGTTTGATTGTTTGCATCGTTTGTAAATAGTTCTGGGTTTGTTAAATCTGTAATAAGTTTTGTTGAACGATTTAAAACTCCAGGACCAAGTATCCATCCATATTCTGGAACAAAAGAATCATATTCTTCGTTTGATCCATTCCAAATATAAAGTGTTCCACGAGTATTTGCGTTTTCAACCAATAGATACCCATCCCCATTAAGAGATTGCTCTGGTAGCAAAGTTGTAGATGCTATTTTTTCAATAAAGGTGTATGATGATTTATAAGCATCTGGAATTTTTAGTCCATACTCTAATTCAACATAGCCGTCTTCTGCAATAATTGCGGTTGCATCATCACGAACAGAGTTTTCATCAAAAGAATAAGCATCAATCCAAGCATTTTCATTTAAATATTGTATCTTCCATCTTGTTGGAGTAGTCTTATTTGAGTCTCCATAAAATGGATCACCAGTTCCTCCAAGTTGTGTACTTAATGGTCCAAGGTCTGCAGTTCCTACGTTTGTTTGCATTTTTACTACAAGTCTATTTGCTGGTACATTTTCTTTATAAACTACAAAAGGAACAGCGTCATCAATATAGTTTAATCCGTTAGATAAATTTTTTGCAATTCCTCTTTCAATATTATCTTCTGTTCTAAATGATGACCAATATCTAAATTCATCATACCTTGAAGCCATGTAGTATCTTGGTCTTTCTGCAAGGGAGGCACCAGAGTTTGCAAAATATCTATTATTAAAGTAAGAGGCTTTGTTAATTCCAGAACGTGGTCTAAAAGGCTTTATACAATCTTCTAAAGAATATATCATTTTCATTTTTTCTTTAGTTGATGTAAATAGTTGAGGTACTCCAGAGTTATCAAACCCTCCATCTACAACAACGTCTGCATCTGTTGCACCTGTATAGTAGTTACCTAAATCTAAACTATCAAAACTTAAGGGAAGTGTTCGGTATTGAACATCTGAATCAGTAGGCCTATATCTATAGTTGCCGAGTTTATATATATTATCTGGCATATTCATATTCCACTCAGCCAGGACTAACGACTGTAGGCGTACTGTTGAAGATGTTTCTAGATGTGTCTTTAATGTCTCACTAACAAACATTTAGACCTCTTCCAGTGTTACCGAAATATTCCAAAGATCGTGATTTGACCCACCACGTTTTACAACAGAATAATTAAAGTCTGCAATATAGACCTGCATGATTTGGTTATATTGAGCAAGATGTCCATAGTCTGCATCGGCCTTACCAAAGTTTGAGTACTTATCATATGCCATAAACATCCAAAAAGGACCTGTATGGTTTTCATACCAGTCAAGAAGTTCTACTCCGCCTGCTCCACCATCTGCTGTAAATTCACCTGTTGTTTTTTTGTCAGGGGATAAACCAGTAGATAAAAACCCTGCATCTTGAAAGTATGCCCTTGATGGCAAATTACTCCAGGAAACAGACATAGTTAACTTATCTGCTATATGGTATGAACGCATACGTCCATTGATAGTTCTTTGTCTTTGTTCTATTCTTGTTGGTGTAAAATTTAATTCCCCACGATTATGGTCTGAAAGAATAAGAAATTGATTAATTAGATCTGTATCTGTAGATGCAGCAAAGTTGCCTTGTACTTCATAGCCATCTGGTAGGTATACCCCATTAACGAGTGTGCCAGGGTTCTCAGACCACAACAGGGCCTGGGGGCGTTCATACCTACGTCTACCTGTTAAATACGCTGCTGTAGCCATTTAGCCCCTCTGTGCCCTAATTCTCTGTGAATCAACTTGTCTAATTTGTGTCATAACGACTCTTGCAATATCTTCTGGATTTGCATCAGATTTAACATTGACGTTTAGATTATAATTATACACCTTCTCGCCATCGTATGATCCGCTATTGATTGCCTTCATTTTATCAACACCGTATGAGTCAACTGCATACTTACTCATTACAAATTCTCCAGGGGTCAGCATTGCTGGAATAGTATCTGTTCCTCTTGACATTCCACCTACCGCAAAATATTTAGGAACCATTCCGCCATAAGACATCTGCATAGGAATTTTTTCACGTGCAGGCTTGTAGCCAGCAATACCACCAGCAGCCATGTACCTAGGAACCATTCCACCAGAAGACATAGCCATCATACCAAAACCACCACTACCTCCGCTTCCTATATTCGTTGGTAAATTATTTATTCCAGTAGCAATATCATAGTCTTCTAGGGCGCTGGCAAGTAATGCATCTTGTTCTGCTTTTTTCCTAAGCAATTCAGAAAACTTAGCCCACTCGCCCTTATCTGCTGCATCATCAAAGGCTGCTGCTGCAGCGTCCGCTGCTGCCTGTGCTGCATCTAATGCTTGTGCTGCTTTTATTGTTGATGCTAATAGTGCCTCAGATGCTGCATCAACTGCTGGCGGTACATAAGAAGTTAACTCATCTCCTCCAGAAGGAACAAATGCACTTGTTGGAGAATACTTAGAGTTAGATATATTTGCAAGTGCTGCAGCGATTGAGTCAACAATATCTTTCATAGTCTTAAGTGGACCATTATTAATTTCTTCTAACTTAAGTTTATAAGCATCAAGTTTAATCTGTATAGATTCCCAACCTAATTTTTCTTTATCAATTGCAAGAAGTTTTGCATCAAGTATTTTTTGATTAGCCTCAAGTATTTTCTGATCTCGATCTAGTTCTTTTTGTGCATTAAATAATTGATTTGCCTTAATTCCATCAATTACAGTTTCAACGTCTCTAATTGATAGAAGTTTTGCTTCTCTTAATTCTGTTATATTATAAACTTGATCTTCTAATGAAAGAATCTGTGTTTGAATAGTCTTTCTTTGTTGTTCAAGGGCATAAGACTGTTGGCTAATTCTAAATTGTTCTGCTTCAATTTGTACTCTTGTCATACCGCTTGCAGACACAAGGGCTTCTGTTTCAGCCTTTCTTGCTGCTGAAATAAACTCTCCAGATCTACGGCTTGCTGCATCTGCTGCAGTAGAGCGCATTTCATTTGCTAGTTGTGCTGCTGCAGAAATATCACCTTGAGATAATGCATCAGCAAGAGAAATTCTTCTTTGCTCTTGTGCAGCAATATCTTGATTGAGTTCAGAGATTGTTTGTAATGCTTTTTCTTGAGCATCATACTTCTCATTAATTGCTTCTGTAGCCTTATCAATTAATGTTAAGTCATTTGACAATACCGCTGATCTGTCAGACAATGCTTGGAGCGGTCTATCAAAATCAAACTCCATCTTTCTTTGGGCATCATTAATGTTTTCCTGAATATCATCAAGAAGGTTTTGACCAATCTTTGAATCGTACTTAAGTTCAAAGTTAATCTTATCAATCTTATCTTGCTTATCTTGAATGTCATCATTTATTTCTTTAATAGCATTTTCTTGAATAACTATCTTTGCTTTTAACTCAAAGTTTTCTAAATCAAACTTATTTTGTAATGTCTTAGCCTGTAAATCAAGTGCAGAAATATTTGCATCGATGGCATCTTGTGTTTTTTGTTCAAAAGTTTTTGTTTGTTTTGCAATTAACTCAAGAAGATCAGAATACTCCTTTGTCTTATTTATTAAATCACCAAACTTATCTTTAGTATTTACAGTTGCATCGGCTGAAGCAATTGCAAAAGCATTATTCTTATCCTTTAATATTTCAAGAATAACTTCATGTTTTACTCCAGCAGCAGTAAGCCTCTTAAATGCCTCAACTTGCATCTTTGTCTCTGAAATATTGTCATTAAGTTTTATTGTGCTTAATTGATAATTAAGATTAATAGTCTTTTGTATTTCTTTATTTAACTCTTCTTGCTCTTCTTTAGTGGCTTGCAATCCACCCTTTGCTGCAATTGCTGCAGTCAGTGTTGTATTCTGTAATATCTTTTGAATTTCAATAGAATTATATGTTAATTTTCCATCTTTATTTTTTGCCTTTGACAAAATATTATAAGCATTAACTTGATCTTCAATTGCTTTACTTGAATCTTTTACATCTTGAATAAATCCACCAATTGTGCCTACACGGAATCCTTCGTTAATAGTAGCAAAAACATCTGTTAACGCATAAATTTGTTTACTATCTTTGCCAACCTTAAACAAGGTATCTGACCATAACTTAAACTGTTCGGCATCTAGACCTCTAATAACATCCATAAAATCTTTATCTATGGCTATACCAATGTTTCCAGCAGCATCCTTATATTTTTTTGCTGCTTCTTCTATTCTTTTAATTGCTCCGTCTTGTTCGCCAAGTCCTGGATTTACTGACTTCTTACCGCCCTTATCAAGAAATTCTTTTAAAGATCCTAAAGGATCAAGTGCATTAAATGCACTTTCCTTAACTAACTTAAGTCTTTGAGCAAGATCATAAAGGAAGGAATCATCCCTCTTTGGTCCATCCCCTGCATTGCTTGTTGGACCGCCTGGAACATCACTATCGCTTATTCCAGTACCCTTCCATTCAAGACCCATTGCCTTAAGAGCGTCTGTATATGCCTTTACACCTGCTGTAGATTTTCTCCATGCATCATACTGTGATGCTGCTGCTGTTCTTGCTGAGTCAACATAAAGCATTGCTGGATCTTTTTGTTCAGCCTTTTTCATAAAGCCTACTCGCAAAGTCTTTTCAATGTCTGCCTTAATTGAGTCTGCATCCTTTAGCATTGTAAATGCAAAGATTGCTTCAAATCTTTTTTCCGCAGGAAGTTTCATAAAATAGTCTATATTGCTTGTAACATAATCCAAGGTAGCATTGGCTGGCATTCCTGCTCCAGCAAGTTCTGTTTGATATTTTTGCAATAACTTAACATCAAACTTTCCATTAGGGAAACGTTTCTTAATTGCATCTATTTCTTTTCCAAATACAGCAAGACGATCAATATCGCTTTTATCAATTTCCATTCCCATGTTTACTGGGATTGAGTCTGGAGCCTTTGCATATTCTTCAAGTGCTGTAAGAACATTCTTAAGTTTTGTTGGATCATCACCAAGTAATTGGTCTGTTAGGTTTTGGAAGCCCTTTTGCTTTGTAGTAGTTTCAAACCTTCCAAGAAGTGTTGATATTCTTCCTAAAGTTTCTGGATCAGTATTTTCTAATGTAAATCTAATAACCTGATTTATATCTTTACCATTTCTTTCAGCAATGTCTTTAAGAAGCAACATCTGCTCTGGAGATACAGTCTTTGATTCAACTAAAAGTGATATTCTAATAACATCTTCAATATTCATTCCTTGAAGTTGTTGTCCAAGAAGTTTTGACCCTATGCTATTATTCCATGATTCCTGCATTCCAAGGATTGCAGCATCCATTATTTTATTTAATTGTTTTTCTTCAGTGGTGTCAAATCCTAAGAATCCCCCAAGAGGGTTTGCAAATGTATTTCCAACTGATTGCATTGCGCTTGGATTTTTAACCTCGTCAATAACTCCTATATACATATCCAAAACTTGTTGTTGTTGCTTGGCAAGTTCTTTTAATCCTGCTGTTCTATTTGCTTCAAGTGTAGTAATTCTTGAAGTAATTTTTTCAATTTCTTGTAGATTAGTAGTTCTATCTTTTTCAAGAGACAGATTTGCTATTTGAATATCGTATTGATAATTTAATGCATCTGCAGATTGCTGAACTGCTGCAAAGTTTTGTGCTGCAACACCTTGAAGAGTTCCTGCTGCTGCCCCTAATGCTTCTGCTTCTTTACCTGTCTGGAATATTCTTGTTGCTATTGTTCCTAGTGCTGCGCCTGCGGCAATAATTCTACCTACAGGAATTCCCTTCATTGCAGCACCTGCAACACTTACTGAATTACCAGCAAGTTGGGCTTGTGCTGCAACTGACATTAAAGATTTGCTGTATGCATTTGCTGCTATCGCTCCACCAGCAAGTGCTCCACCAGCAAGACCTGCAAACTCACCCTTGCTAAACATTCCTAACTGGTCTGATGCAACAGTTTGGAAGTTTTGTGCTACAGCATCAAAGCCTGCTTTATTTGCATTTATTAACTCAAGTTGAACCTTTAAAGGATTTTTTGCAAGGTCTTTTCCATCTGGGCCAAGAATTTTCATTAACTGACCCTGCATCTGATACTCTAGATTTGGATCCTTAAGATCTCTTGCCATCTTTGTAATAATTGATTCTGCTTCTAGATAAGACAAAACTCCTTGATTTACCGCAGATGCTAGTTGTGCAGTAGAAATTTGTCCAGCAACAGCAGATTCATATTCTTGTGAAAGCCTTGTAAAATCTTCTTTAAACTTTTTACCAGTCTCAGATGAAAGGAAGTTTTCTCCAAATTCTTGGCTTGCAGCACCTGATACAGCAGTTCTTCCTAATCTCTGTTGTTCTGCAACCTGAGTTCTTGAAACCGTTCCAGTTATAGCGCCAAAGTCTTCTAGTTTTTTACTTGTCATAGAGAATGACTCAGCAAGTTTGTTGCCCTCTATAATTGCCTTTTTAATTTGTTTAGATTGCATAATTAATATACCAGCATATCCTGCAGCAACGGAAGCAAGAAGTTTTAATGGTGTATTTAACATTGGGGCAATCATTGCTAACATTGCAACTCCACTTAGAGTGCTTATGTTTCTTGCCATCATACCGTCGGGATTTGTAGAAGCCTGTGCCATACCCATCATAGGAAGCATAGAGGCAGCCATTCCAAATCCCATGTTCTTGCCCATGTTGTTCATTTGCTTTAACTGACGAGCATTCTTTAACTCTTCCTTAGTCATTGCTGTTCCAACTTGAGCATTCTTTGTTGTGCTATCTGCTGCATCTCCAGCACTCTTTCCAAGATCTGCAACTCTTGGTGTTGCCAAAACTACCTTAGCAGCAAATTTATCAATTGCTTTGAAAAATCTGTTTGGGGATTTTGCTACAGAAGCAGGTGTTTGTTGAACTGAATCTACTATTGGCCCTGCATACTTTCCACCAGTTCTTAATGACGCTGGTCGTCCATCCCATTCAACATTTGATTCTGCATACCCTGGAACATTGTCAGCAATCATTGAACGAATAAGTGGCATATACTTTGCAGATTGCTTTGCAGGAATTACTGCTTCTCCTGGAGAAAGCATTGCAGGCTGAATGTCTCCAGCACCCTTTGGACCAGGAACTGAAACAATACCTTGGGCTAATTTAAGAGGAGTTTTTACTCTAGAGTGAACTGCATGTAACTTGGTCCAATCAACATCTAAACCAGCCCTGAGTCTATCAACCATTCTTTGATATATAACTTTTTCAATTCCTGTTAAACCAAAAGAAGCAATAGTTTTTTCTAGTCTTGGGATAGTAGCATTAATCTCAGCAAGCATTGCCTTTTGATATTCTGCTGGTGTCATAGACCTTGCTATATCAGCAGTATTTTCAGCAAATGCTTTTCTAGCACCACCCTTTACCCCAAGAAGATTTATCATTGCCTGCTCTTCTAGGGATGGCATCTTTAAATTAAATTCTCTTGCTCCTGATGCCTTGCCAAATACTCCAGCAGCACCTACGTCTGCTACGTTTGATCCAAACACGTTTGAAGGTGATAAGTCTTTATCCCCTCGCAATGTTGAGGCAAGAAGTTGAGTAAAATACTCTTCCTTAGAAAACTTAGTTCCACCAGTTGCAAATTTTGGATTGTATGGAGATTCAAGAACAATAATCTTTCTCTTGCCAGTAAGATCTGTTGGATCAACCATGGTTCTAATTGTTTGTTCTGGAGCGTCTAGACCTTTGTGAGCCCCTCTAACAATTGCTGTTGCTCTTTGTTCTGCCAATGCTGCTTTCTCATCAAGAACTGGCTTAACAACAACTACCTGCCCATTTGGTTTTCTATAAACTCCGCCGATGCCTGGTATTGGAAAACTATGACCTGTAAACTCTTCTAACTTTACTCCAAAGTTTGTTGGCGGAGTATCTCTTAGAGAACTTGATCTTACACGAGCATCTATCTGTTGTGCAATTGCTCTATTTTTTGCAATAACCTTAAATGGTATTGGCATTCCTAGAGAAACTACGCCACCTGCAAGTCCAGGAACACCAGTTCTTGGTAATTCTGCTATTTGAGCATTTGTTAAACCAGCATCTTTTAACAATGAAAGTTGATTTGTTTTTGCACCAAACTTTTCATAATATCCAGTAGATAGCCTTCTGTCTAGTGTTGCATGAACAGCCTTTTCAACTGCAGATCTTTGTGATAATGGCTTATCTAAAATCATCTTAAGTGCTGCTTGTGCTTGATCTCTTCTAGAAATATGCATTCCACCAGCAGAAGTTTTTGCTATGTTTTGAAAATATGTATTAAAGAATGATTGCTCTTCAAACACATTGCTTGGAGCATTTCTCTTATACTGAGTTAGTGATGAAAGTTCGTCTACCTGTTTATCAGTAAATCTATGGCTAAGTGCTGGAGAGTATTTAAATTCTTTAGCCCTATTACCTTGGGCACCTTGAACCGTCATCAGTTCTTCTTCTGTTAATCCATAAGGATTTGGCTTAGTCTTTGCAATTAACTTTAATTCTTCAACTTCTTGTTTATGAGTAGCAACAAGTTCTTTATAAATTGGTGAATCTTTATATCTTGCTCTTAAAGACTTAACTTCTTTTTTAACTTCTCTCTTCTTGCTTGCATCATATTTTTGCAACTTTGAATAAACTAATTTTGGTGTTAAGACCCCACCTCTTTCAGCAATCTTTTCTTGCAATCTTGTTCTTATTGCATGTTCAAGTTTTCCTTCAGTTGTATCAGCATACCCCTTAACTGAACTAACAGGACCACCAGGAAGTCTACCTTGTGATTCAAGCCATGTTTGATTTTCTGTTAATAAATTCTTTAGTTCGGGAACACTTTCTTTCTTTACCTTAAAAGACTGTGACCCTACTGATACAGTTACTAATCCATCTATACCCTCATCAAATCTAATACCAGAAAGTCCAGGCCTTCTAACTCCAGAAGAGATTGAAATAACTGGTGCAGCATTTGGAGATAGCCCTCTACGAGCAGCATCTCTTGCTGCATATCTTGCTTGTTGTGCTTCACGGAATGCTGCAGGGCCTGCTGATAATGCTCCAACTTTTCCAGCCATAAAACCTGGAACCTTGTCTTGGATAATCTGATTAATAAACCCTGCATACTTTTGTGTCTGCTTTGTTGGAATAACAGACTCTCCAGGAGAAAGCATTGCTGGGATTACATCCCCTGCTCCCTTTGGTCCTGGTACTGATGCTGTTCCTCCCGCAAATTTCTTAGGAAGCATAATGCCTCCCCTAGGCATAAACATTCCTGGGTTACCTGCTGCAAAGGCTCCCATAGAAGCGTTAGCCTTGGTGTATACACTTGTTAAAGATGTTAATGCAGATGCCTCTAATGCATAGGCTGCAGATAGTTGTTGATGCTTAGAATAAAGAGCATTACTAATAGAGATATTTTCTAACTCTTCTTGTGATAAATACTGTGTCTTTAATGCTGCATCAGTTGATCCCGCTGCAAGTTGCTGATAGCCTTTACGAAGAACCTGAATACCCTTAACTGAGTTTGCCACGGCGTTTGCAAGCAAACCGAATGTCATTAAGAATAGCGGTCCTAGTCCACCGACTACAACAGTTATAACTCCAATAGCCTTCTTTATTCCATCTGGAAGATTGTTAAACTTTTCAGCCATTCTTCCAATAAACTCAATTACTGGTGTAAGTATTTTTGAAAATAATTCTCCTATTGGAGCAATGGCCGCCTTTAATCTTTCTACAGATCCAACAAACTTATTCATTGGTGAATCGGCTTGAATCTTTAATTCTCGTTGACTTAAGATTGCAAGTTCTTCAACAGAAGCATTGGTTAATTGAAGTACACGGGCAGCCTGTGTTCCTTCTCTTCCTATGTTATTTAATAATGCAGAAATTCTAGCAAACTGATATTTGCCAAAAACCTTTTCAATTACTCTTGATTTTTCAAGATCTGTAAGTGGTTGTAATGCTTTTGCAAAACCAGTTACTGTATTTCTTAAGTTACCTTGGTTTGCTTCAACAATACCCTTTATATTAATTCCAACTGCTGCTGCTGCCTTTGATGCTGCTTTGCTTGGATTAATTAATGATGCAAGGCCAGACTTGAGTGCGTTTGCGCCTTGGGCTGCAGATATTCCACCTTCTTGCATTGCAGCCATAAAGTATGCAAGGTCTTTTACATCTCCACCAAGTTGCTGAATAACTGGAGCAACCTTTGGAATTGCTTCTGTTAAATCATCAAGTGCTACGACAGTTTGGTTTTCAACAGCGTTAAGGAAATCAATTGTTCCAGCCATTGCTCCAGTATCAATCTGGAAAGCATTCTTTAATGCAATTGTAGTCTCTAATGCTTTTTCTTGTGTTACTCCACCAAGTACTGCAAGTTTATTTGTTTGCTCTACAAGATTTTCTAATCCCTTGCCAGAAAAACCTGCTGCTGCAGCATCTGCAGCCATCTTGATTGTGTTTGAAACTGTAAGTCCATACTTTGTATACTCATCAGCAAGGTCACGAATATTTTTTAAAGCAGCGTTTGTTGCTCCCTGGTCTGTAAAAATATCTCCGTAAACCTTTTTAAATCTAATTGTCTGTGTTTCAATTTCCTTAAATGTTTTAATTGCCTGAGCGCCAAAAAGCATAAGTGGAATTGTAAAACCAACCATAAGTTGGCGACCTGCCCACTGAGTATTCTTACCAAAGTTTAATAGTTTTGTTGAACCATCATCAATAAGTTTATTTAATATTTGTTGTTTTTGTGTTGCCATCATTAACTGGGTAGTTAAATTTTGCATGTTCAGGGACTTTGGAGTAAACTTCATGGCGTTCATTGCGCCTTGGGCATCTCGTCCTAACTGAACGTATTGCTGTTGTAGAGTCTTTACACGCTTGTCTACAAGTTTTCCAATGGTGTCAAATTCACGGCCAAAGAACTTTCCAAAAGTCTTGGTAGATGCTGCACCATATCTAAAATATTCTTTAAGTGATAGTCTTTGTCTATCTAGGTTTGTAGCAAACTGCTCAGATGCAGTGCTCATTCTTGTCATTGATGCTGTCCACTGACCAGTGGCATTTACATTGTGTAAAAGAGATTGTGCGTATTTTGCTTGTGCTGCTGCTGCAGTCTTTGTTCCAACGATGAGGGAGCGGTTAAGAGCAGTGAGTTCCTTTTCAAGAAGACGCAGTTGCGTCATTGCTTGTGAGGTATCAATATTTATAAAAATATTGCTATTTGTATCTCCTGCCATTAACCGCTAACCTTCAACCGTTAAAGTTCTTCTTGT
>Ga0208966_1000269_pt1 | contig 16508 bp, 20 predicted proteins | sample GreLakmeHU45MSRF_FD_187701 | JGI IMG/M metagenome (GOLD analysis project Ga0208966, IMG submission 187701) | Freshwater lentic microbial communities from great Laurentian Lakes, MI, USA - Great Lakes metaG HU45MSRF (SPAdes) | ecosystem: Environmental > Aquatic > Freshwater > Lake | place: Great...
GATGCCCAGCTTGCGCTTTCGAACATTGTACACCCAGATTTCAGTGGCTTTCAGAATGTCCACCGGGTCAATGCTGGTCAGCTGGAGAGCAGAGTCCTGGGTCAGGAACTTGAGCTTGCTCACCATTTTCTGGGGAGTCTGCCCTTTGCGGACCTGAGGCTTGCGATTGGCTGCCTTCAGAGTGCCGTAGCTGAAGATCTGCTCAATCACAGTGTTGAGCCAGTCAATCATCCAGCCAATCTGGCGCTTGCCAAAGTTGGCGTAGCCTTCAGTCAGCTGAGCGTCAGTGCCCTGCTGCACCTGCCGGAGTTCTGCCAGCTGAGCATCCAGTTTTTTCACCAGCTCACGCACTCGAATCTGCGGGATGTTGTGATGAATCAGCAGAGCCATTGCAGCAGGTTTGTCTTTGAACCCGCCCTGAATAAAGTCATCAAATTGGCCTGCAATTTCGCCCTGACAGTCAGAAATCTTCTGATTGATGTGATCCTGAATGTTGGGCTTGCGCACCAGCTTGGCCTGAGGCTGAGGCTGGATCTGCATGTTCAGTCCCAGCATGAACACAGTCAGAGCCTGCTGAATTTTGCGCAGGTCCTGCATCCTGAGCTGATATCCCATGCGAGCACTGCGGCACAACCAGCCCAGGGAGGAACTGAAATTGCCCTGCTTGCGCACAATCTGAGACAGCTCACGCCGCTTGGGACTCTGCTCCAGCCATTCGGCTACGAATTCATTGATTCGTTTGGTATCCTGAGTCAGATGGTACCAGTTGAATGCCTTGCCCAGTGCCAGATTGTGCTGCCGGGGAGGCCAAGCCTGCTGGACTTCCACTTCAGGCCATACCGGCTCTGATGCCCCCACCATCTGTGCATCCACTCCTCGGTAAATCAAACCACGAATCTTTGGAGACTGTGCTTTACTCATATCACTATTATAGCAATAAACAGCTGACTAGTCAAATTTTTATTTCCAATGAAATCAACAGGTTAGACATAAATAATTGTATGCGCATACAGGAAATTGTTGAATCCCAGCTCATGATGGAAACCAGTCTGACGGTGGCAGAGTTATCCAGAAAGAATGGTATCTATCTGGAAATACTGACCCAGATGGTGGAAGCTGGGGAAGCACTGGATGTGGATCCCAAGGATCGGGACAAGTGGGGTGATACCATTCAGATGGATCCCAGCATGCTGCCTGTGATGCAGCAGGCTCTGGCTGATCGCGAAAACATTTCCAAAATTTTGCCCAAGAGGTTCACCATGCTGGATGATCAGGGCCTCTCTGTGCCCGACATCCCCTGGGGCACTCTGTTCAAGAGTGGAAAATTCACCGGCCGAGCTGGAGCCAAAACCTACAATGCTGGGCACCTGAGTGAACTGTTCATGGGTGTGGCAGTGACCGGCAAGTTTATCCTCAAGGGCAAAACCAGCAATCATCAGAGTGTTTTCAAAATTCTCCAAGAAGTTGCCGATTCGGCTGTTGTTGCAGACAACAACTACAGATTCGCCCTGAGTCGCAAAGTCAAGTGGCCCAACAAGGATCAGTCAGATCAGATAAAATTCAGCGGTCTGGTGCCAGCCAAATCAGCAGAGTCACTGATTGAACAGGTGCAGTCAGGAAAACTAGCAGCCGAGCTGGATGCTCTGTTCAACAGTGCTATCAGATACACCAATGAAAGCAGCACGGTGGCCGCGGCGTTGGACCGAGTGCAAAATCAAAAAAAGTCAGCTCAGATTGATGTGCTCACCAACGGTACCAGTGAGGGCAAGAGTACCAAAGCAGATATGACTCTGCAGATTGACGGAGAAAAAACCAATCTGATCAGCTTGAAAACCTACAGCAGTATCACATTGGGACAAATTTCCGGCTTGGGCTATGCCCAGTTGAGCAAATGGTTTGGCATGAGTTTTGGCATCCAGATTGATCAGTTCCAGGATCTGCTGGATCCTGCATTGCCCCGTGAGGAAATCTATCAGAATCTGCTGACCAAAATCTACGACGATTATGTGATTGGTCAGGTCAGAAAACGGGTACAGAATCAACGACCTGGCAAAGAAGCCCAGATTGTGACACAACTGGCAAAAAGTGCCCAGTATCATGCTCGTGGAGAGCAGCTGGAAGACGTTGAAATTGTCAAGCTGAATGACCGGATCAGTACTGGCGGTTACAAGATTTTGAAATTCAGCGATGATCTGAAAGATGCAATGAGTCATCTGGATCTGGAAGTAAAGTATCTGGACCGAGGTCAGAGTCGTACTATTCAGATCTGGGTCAAACCGGAACCTGGTGAGTCGGTGGGCAAGGGCAACAAAGACATGTTGTGCCAGTTCCGTACCACCAAGATGGGCCCCAACTATCGTAACTATTTTGAAACAGGTCAGATGCTGGAAAAACTGACTCAACAGGAAATCCAGACTGATGCTGAGCAAGTTTCATATGCACCTGTGAAAAAAATCCAGGCTCGTTTTGCACCTGAAAAAGTGCAAGTGGGTCGCAACAAGCGTTAGTGAAAATTTTTATGCCAGCTGACCTGTCGAGCCAGCTGAATGCCCCGTCGGCGAGTATCAGCATCTGAACTCTGCTTCATCCTGTTGGCTCGACTCTGCTGGCGCTCCAGATCACTGGCTGTGATTTTCTCGCCCTTTTTCTTGCCAGCCTTGCGACGTAAACTGCCTGGACCACTGCCGGGTTTGGTCTGTTGCTTGAAGTGCTCAGCCAGATCAGTCTGAGGCAGCTCAAACACCGGACCTGAAATCAACCGATTCAGCCCCTGAGAAATCAGGCTCTGTTGTAGTCTTTGAATCATGGCAGAGGTGAGGTTTCGTCGTCGCATGCCCAGCGGGAACAGATGAGTTTCCACAGGAGCATCGCCCTCCAGTTCCAGTATGGCTTGCATACGATGCCGCCCCTCGTGACTCTGAACCCGAGCTGTTTTTGCCAAATCCCCTTCACTCCAGGCGGCAGGAATATCCAGACTCAGCTGCGGAGACCCTATGGCTCCTCCGCTCTGGATGAAATCACGCATTCGTGGCAAACTCAGGCTGTGACCCAACGGTGGTGCTAATCTGAGAAAAACACTGGGTTTCATCCTGACTCTCAACCCCAGGTAATCCACTTCGTCGTTGTTGGGTGTGCTGCCTGCTCCAGATTGGTTGTCCATGGTGACTTCTGCTAGTGTTTTGCCAGCCGATTGCTGCATGATGTCTGCACTGGCTGAATCAGCCAGCAACTGCTGCATACCCGGATGCAGAGGACTGGGCCACTGCCCCCAGGGGACCCAGGAGTATCCCTGTGTTTCCCAATTCAGTTCAGGTGCAAACTCAGTGGGTACCACTGCCAAAAAGTTGTAGTAACGGAACGTGCCTGTGGGTGCCCGAAACACCAACAGGGGTATCAGCTGCATGGCGCCAGTGTATTCAGTTTCTTCTGCTACTTCACGACGCACCGCTTCAGCAGGATTTTCGCTCTGATCAATTGCTCCTCCCCAGGTGCCCCAGGTGCCTGGTTCCAGTACTGCTCTGCTGCGATGAGCTATGCAAAATCTGCCGGTGTCTTGTGCTAGAAAAACACAGCCAGCTGCCTGCCGACCCCAGAAGCCAGTTTTCTTCAGAGTATCCCAGTGATCGGTATCACTTTCTGACACTGGTGGTCTGAGTTTGCGTGGGTGTGACTGGTGTTGAAATAGCTCATTGAGCGTCATGGTATGGCGTTCTCCCTGCCAGCCGATTGCTGTTCCTGAAGTTGAAAATAATCTGGATTCTGATCAGCAAACTGTCGCATCATGATTCCAGCCTGAGCGTTGGCCTGATTCTCAGCACCGCTGCCGGTGTTGCCACTCAGCTGGTTCAACTGACCGTTCAGCTTTTGCTTATAGTGTACCAGTTCATGAGCCAGAGTTCGCATGATATCCAGAGGATGTCTGCCAGCAACTCCTATGTGAATCTGATCAGTCTCAGTGTCAAAGTGTCCAAAGGTGGGGTGAGCTTCTGGTGTTAGGTTGGTAAAAAACTCTATGGGTGGCAGTCGCTGCAATTTCAGGTGCCCACAGGCAAACCGTAAAAACCCAGCCAGCACATCACCAGCTGGCTGACTTTCTGTCAGGGGCTCAGGGGTATTGTAATGATCAATATCATAACTCAGATTGTTTATGGCCCAGCCCTGAGCCGTTGACTTCTGTCCCTGAGCCCAGGATCGCCCAGAGCTGGTGGCATTGTCCAGTTCTGCTGAGGTGCCTGTTTTCACTGCCTGTTTTACCTGATCCACACTGACACCGTATTTTTGTGCCAGATCGATAATTTCCCATTTGAGTTTGACCTGGAGTACAAATTCTTTCACAGACAGTTTGTTTCGAGCCATCAGCTCAATCAGGCGAAGTGCATGCTGATAGTCTGAGGTACTGGGTCTGCGGGCATTACTGAGATCTGTGTTAAGACTCTGAATCCGATCCCGAACCCAGTTGGTTCTGACCAGATCGGATTTTTCCCGTTTGGCTCGGTCACTCAGCTGTTCTGTGCTGGCTTTGTACCAGAGTTCCATCCAGGGAGCCAGATAGTTTCTTTTCGGTCTGGTTACCTGAGGTTCTATTTCACCCTGAGCCAGAGGCAGAATTTCCTGAATGCTCAGTGCCCGGGCCTTGTTCTGAACGATCCAGGCCCGGCTGTTGCCATAGACCCAGACAGGCAGACCCTGTCGTTTGCACAGGATCAGAAATTTTCTCAGCAGTGGCCCATCCTGGGATGCCGGATGAAGCACAGACATATACACATGAGCCTCCAGGATGTTTTCTGCAGGTATAGAGGGCTTTTTGCTGAACACCCGATCTTCCTGTTCACTCTGACCCCGTGATGATTGCTCCTGACCCCAGTAGTCCACTGGCCCACTCTGATACCGACGATTGAACCAGCTGCCGTCCAGCTTGAACACCACTCGACCTGAAGTGGCATGTTTGGCGTGAAAGCTGCCTGCTCGACTGCGTGTGGTGCTGAAAAAGTAAGGATGCCCTGGTGGTTGCAGAGTCTCCTCCCATTCTGCTCCCACTGTGGAGCTCAGCTGAAACTTTTGGGTTTTCATAATCTTCACAGCATTATGCAGGTGGGTGGCGTGATACACAATATCATGCACTCGTTCTGACAACGGTGATTCAAAAAATTCTCTGAGTATCATGGGATTACAGTCCTCGTTCCTGGATATAATCCCCAGCCAGCGGAGAAGTCACTGTCAGATCAGCCGCTGGGAGAGATAGGGCCGGCTGTTCAGCAAGGGGCTCTGCTGGCTGGCTCATGGCCCCGGTGTCATCACCCACATAGGGTGGCCGCGATTCACGTGCTGCCTGAACTTTTGCACCAATGCCGCTGCGCAGCAGCAACTGAGTCCAAGCAGCCATGTTACGAGCAAAAATTTCTATGTGTTGCTGAGTACGACTATCAGATCTGATGTTGTTGCGACCCTGGCCTGTGCTGACCACCACACTGTCAGGCGGAATAGTGAAGCCCAGGTTGGTGGCAAAATTGCACAACAGGCCAGTGATCTGCTGAAATCCATCGTCACTGCCGCTGACAATAGCACCAAAAGTCTTGCCATACATGGCACAGATGTCAGTGCGTATGGCAAAGTCATCATAGTAGCTCATGCGTTCCATCAGAGCCTGAATCAGGCTGCTGTGAATGCCCCACCAGATGGGAGTGGCAAATATCACACAATCGGCTGCCAGTATTCGGGCCATGGCCAGGGTCATGCCGTCAGCCTCACCGCTCTGAGTCTTGTTGCTGATGCCAGGCTCATAATCCAGCTGGGCCAGATTGAACAACTCCACTTCCTTGAAGCCACGCTCCAGCAACTGTTTTTCCACCTGCTGAGCCAGATAAGCACTGTTGCTCAGGCTTTGTTTTTGTTTCAGTGATCCCAGAAATATTATGGCTTTCATGTTGTTATTTATACAGACCGGTAAGAAACTTAAATGATGTGCTGACGCACATCAGCGTCTTCGCTTCCGCAGTCAGCTCGACGCGATTTATGCAGTCCAGGTGTTGAACACAATCTGCCGTAGATTCAGCCATACTTCGCCCGGTCAGGGGCGAAGAGATCAAAAACCTGCCATGAGTTCTTTGACCAGTCAATACAGAAGTTTTTACGGAGGCGGTTGGCCTGTACCCCCTGCTTCTACTTCGTTTCGGCATACTTTGGACCATCAGGGTAAACTCACTAAATCCTGCTCAAACAACACGAGCTCATATGCCAAATACCAACGGAAACACACTGGCACAGTATTGACATGTACCAGTGTGCTGGGCGGTTGTGTCTTTTTCACAGAGCCGCCATCATTTGTTTAGATTCGTAACACGCAAGATCCGACGGCTGTGTTTCAAGCAATCTCAATGCGAGTCGAGCAACCTCGACCAAACAGCGTTACTGTGTTTTTACCAACAGAACAAACCCTGAGTCAGACTCAGGGTTTGGCTACATCTTTATTCTGATGTTGATATGCAATTCCAAAAGTCCATGCAGTACGATTCAGAAAACCACGCTGTAGTTCATACCCAACCACCACCGCAACTGCCGGAGTCAGATGATAATCTGCACCCACCCGGCGCACATTGTACTTGGCATCTGAATTCTGGCGCACACTGTTGCTGAATTCATATCCTGCTCTGGCAGTCAGAGCACCCAGTCGAGCTTTGACACAGGGTTCCACCAGAAACCCCGGATCATTGACCTGACTGAAAATCTGACGGTAACCGCCTCTGAGGTTGATTTCCACACCAGAAAAATGTATCAGCCGGTGTTTGATCAGCGACACACTGGCCAACGCTGGGGTATTATGAGCAGGCGATAAAAACTGCACGTTCTGCCAGTAATAGGGTTTCAGAACACTCTGACTTTTCACAGTTTCCAGACGAACTTCGGCTGACAGCTGATCAGGAATCAGACCAAAAGTATTGGTCAGTCGGATACCCTGGGTCATCTGTTGAATCCCATGATCATTCATGCTGACTGCTTCCACTCGAGTCTGATGATCCAGAGCCAGAGCCTGGAATGTGATCAGACAAAATAACAATGACTTTTTCATGTTTACTCCATTATTTGTAGGGATAATAAGTGCTGACGCGATCCGCAATGCCCAGCTTTACTGCATCACGAGCTTCCAGATAGACATCACTGGGTGGGATCAGATGCTTGCGGATATCGTCATCGGTTTTTAGCAGAGTGCAGGCCCGGATGTGGTTGAGCATTCGTTTTTCAATCCGATGCACTTCAGTGTTAACAGCCAGGAGTTCATGGATTTTGCCACCAGTGTACCAGCTGAACTGATGACTCAGAATGCAGGTATTGGGAGTGATGGTGCGATGGCCCTGCTGCCCAGCCATGAATGCCAGCAAAGCACTGCTGGCAATGGTGCCAATGCCCACTGTGTGAATGGGAATCTGACTGCCCTTCATGATATCAATCAGCCCAAAACAGCCATTGAGATCACCGCCGTCACTCATGAACATCAGTGTGATGTTCTTGGGTTGTTTGTGTGCAGGCAAGCAGTTTTTGTTCAGTATGAATCGGATGCATTTGGCAGCCGAGGCATAGGTGAACTCTTCAGAAAAAACATAAACACCGTTCTGGTCCAGTGCCGAGGATCCACCCAGATCCAGGTCAACCGATTCCATATCATCCAAAAAATCTCCTGAATCACCGTCAGCTTTTTGTTTCTTTGCCATGGTATTTTTTATTGACCTCCTTGATTTCCTGTTGTTGTATTTGAAAACACTGTTCACACTGAGTCTTGAGCCAGCTGCCGTACCGGCACAAATTGGCTGGAAATCCCCCGCAGTTTTCGCAGATGGTCAGACTGCGCTTTTCGTATTCTTTGATCAGATCCCAGAACTGGGCAGTGAACTGATCATCCGAAGTATGGTCCAGATGCACTCTGAGACCACCAAACTTTTCTTTGACCTGGAGCACTCGTCCATCCCAGCCCAGGGCAAACAGCTTTGCAAACAGCTCTCTGAGCAAATCATTCCAACCTGCATTCACTGTGCCCTGATTCAGAAATTCGTCAATGGTGTATTCACGAGGATTGGCCGGATAAAGTACAAATTTGATCTGGTGTTCAGTCATGAGGGGCCAACTGGACCTGGTACCACCGATCAGGAAAAATCTCCATCTGACATTGGTTACCCACCATGCGAGTGGGTCGGCCACTGGATCGGATCATGGACTGGCATATCTGTGTCAGGTCCTGGGGACCAGGGTTCTTGTGATAAAACAGACTCCAGGCCGAATACCCAAACACAGAAACAGCAGCCAACAGCAGCAGCATGGTCACGTCGTTGGTGTAACGATGCATCCAATCCACCCGGCCTAATGATCTATTACTCATAAATTTTTCCTCTATACACTCAATTGATTCAAAACAGACCAAGTAACTTTGCATGCAAGATGCAGCCATTGATCCTGATGGAAATCAATATTGCCATTGCTTTTGCTATAATCAATCACCAGATGCATGACAGTTTCACACAACCCCAGACTCAGACTGGAAGTAGCCAAAAACACCATGCTGCCGTGAATAACGCTGTGAGCTATCAGACACCAAACCCAGGGAATCCCTGGCAATGGTTTCAGATGATTTTTGCCCTGTGCCAGAAACTCTGTCTGGAATACATAGTCAGCAAAAAAGTGCCCAGCAATCAGCCACCACAGAGTGTTAATCATGGGGTGCCTTTTCGAAACAACGACGCACCAGCAGGATTCCTGCTGTCACAGCAGGTGCCATCAGGGGCATCAGCTGTGACCATCTGGCAGGTGACAGAATGCCATGCACTGGACAAAACAGGAATTCAGTGAGGTCATTCAGCATGCAGATATTTATTATTTCTTGATGTGTTCTGTCACAATATATTTTCGATTCATACTGCCATTGGCTTGATGGTACACTGTGTACACCGTCTCTTCAGCGAGTTCGTCCAGATAGGCCCGGCGAGTTTCGATAGTCAGCAACCCGCCCTGCTCCATGCTGATATTGGTTAGTTTTTGATTGGTTTCCAAATTGATCCGAATCACACTGGGGGGAGGAGCGGTCTGCGGTCTTTCACGCATACGACAACCCACCAACATCATACAGGCCAAAAAAATTATCTGTTTCATTCTGATTCCTCCAAGATACACAGACTGATGAAATTTTCATAATTGCGAGCACCAGCTCGGAGGTATTCGCGACCACCGTCCACGAAAATTTCCCCACACTGGCATCTGACATAATCGTGACGATGCACACTTTCAATTATGTTGCCGCACAGTTTGCACTGAGCTGCATTGTGAATAATTTTGGATTTAGGTTCCATGAAGGTATTCTTTACTAATTTTGGTAGCCCCAGGCTGATTCGAACAGCCGACACTGCGGGTAGAAGCCGCATGCTCTATCCACTGAGCTATGGGGCCACAGGGGGACCTGGGCCGTGCTGATGGATACAGATCCTGCAATTTTTTCAATTGCTGAACTGTAATCACGTTATTTATCAGAGAAACCACAAGTCCAAACATTTTAAATACAGTGTGTTGGCTTATCCCACTTGCTGAAGAAACCCCAGAGGATCTGGTTTCCAGTATCAGGTGCTGACTGATCAGCCAGCTTGAGCACTGCGGCTTCGTTGGCCCTTTTGCGATTGTACTGATCCTGGTGATGGGGTCTGACAGTGGCGGTGTCGATCACCTCGCCATCTGCTGCCACCAGGATGGCCGTGGTGCTCATGCGATTCTGAGTAATCTGGCGACTGCGCTGAAAGAAAGTCACCGGAACGGGCTCGCGTCGAAATTCAATTTGGTAAATCTTACCGTTGATGTTCATCATGTGTGTGTCCTGGTGTGAGTTTACTACAAATTTTTAGTGCCCCAGCGGGATGGGAATTTGCTAGATACACAGGGAAGTTTCGGCGTTGCGGGCAGCTGTTAGTGCAGCATCAAAATTCCAATTGCGCCAGCAGAATTCATGGAGGTTCAGACGATGATCTCGGCCGCGAGATGTGATGGTCACGGTGCGGTCGGTGATGGCTTTGATGGTGCCAGTATAGCTGAGATTGTAACTGTCATATTCAGCCAGGGCACCCATTTGAAATTTTGCAGCCAGAACACCCTTGCGGTAAGTCTGAATGCGCTGGCCCACCACAATATCAACTGAATATTCAGTGGCTGTTGCAGGATGGGAAACTCCTTGACGTTTGCGAGCTGGTGTCATCACTGTGATTGGCATGGTTTTTCCTTTACTCTTTTAGTATAGCAAACATTCAACAGCATGTCAACCGTTTACCACTCTTTGTGGCAGAGGGACTGCTCATTGTGCTGATAGCCGGCCATATACTCAGCTGATTCTGCGTGTGACAGGTCAACAACTGAGTTACCCACCAGGGTACCTGCAGGGTACCAGTGCGGTGCAGGATCACGTTGGTAGTAGCTGTCAGCAGAGCCACGATCATACAGACTACCATGTGCTTCACGATCAAATTGAGGAAGTGTGTGGATCATTACTCTTATATGATAGCAAATCAGACCTGCCGAGTCAACCATTTTCTAGTAAATTATCAATAACAAATATTGATATATTTGTTGACTTATAATATCCAAGGCCGACCCTGAATTAATCCTGCAGCATGTGATTGTGTAGTGACTGTGTTGCCGGTGTATCGTGTGGGCAGTTGCGTGATATCTGCTGTGTTACGGGCTCTATAACCAGGTAATCCTGTGTTGGCAGTAACAGTGATGGGAGTGACGGAAGTCCAGTCAGGAACACCATAACCACTCAATCTCATATTAAACAAATTACCACTGCTGTCGTCAAGATAGCCACCTGCTGTTGCCACTAACAACAACAATCCAGTGTTGGCATCAGATGTTAACGCAGTGGTGCCTGGGGTAAATGTTGTGGAATATCTGGCTGTGCGACTGATGCGCAGGTTGGTAACATATCCAGCAAAACTGTTGGAACTGTTGAAGTTGCCCCAACTGCCAATGGTCAAGAATCCAAAACTTGCTGGGCCGTCTGTTAGTGTGGCTGCTCTGGAAGTTACAGAAGCAAACCCGTTGGTGCTCTGCTCTGATGTTGCTGTTTGTAAAACACCGTTGACAAACAATTTCACAGCGCCTGCACTCACACTCACTGCCACATGATACCAAGTGTCCAAGGATAATGAAGTATTTCCATACACACGCTTGTAGGGATTGGCACCGTCGTCATACCAATAAAATGTCAGCTTGCCACTGGCGCCTGTGCGAGTATCAACCAGCAATGACCAGTGCATGGTAAAACCAGACGCATCACCGATGATTGGCCCGTTTTGATATGCTGATAATTTGATGCGTGCTTCAGCAGTAAATGTGCTGGTACTTGTGATATATGGTACACCCATGATAGTGGTTGCACTGTCAGCTGGTGAATATACAACATCGTCCTGGCCGCCAAACAGCAGACTTCCGGTGGATTCTTTGCCGCTATACTTGGTTTGAGCTAGGGCCAGTTTGGCCAGTTGCTTTGCTTGTTTAGTTGCTAGTGTGGATATTCCGTTTGCGGCCATTATTTTATTCCTCTAGCAGTATTTAGCTTAAATGCACTATGATAAACTTACCACCCTGGGAAAAACTAATAGCAGAACTCAAAAAACGGCAAATATCAGGTGTTCAATGACCCTGTACAGAAAAAGACAAGCCCCGCTCCATACCACATCAAGCACATTGTGAATTGGTGTTCAAACGACCACTTGGGAGATAGCATAAAGTTCTGCTTCAGTCACTGACACCTCCTATCAAACGAGCAAACAAACAGGGGTTTGAGATCCACTGGATTGCATCAGGGGTCTGTCGCACAGCTGCCAGTTGTACCTCAATCGTGGGATCTTTGATGTAATAGATCGCAACACCGTTCTGCCCCACAGCCGCCAGTTGCACCTGTTCTGTGGGGTTTGGGATCCACTGGATCGCATCAGGGTTCTGCTCTACAGCCGCCAGTTGCACCTGTTCTGTGGGGTTTGGAATATGCCGGATCGCATGGCCGTTCTGCTCCACAGCTGCCAGTTGTACCTGAGCACTGGGATTTGTGATATACTGGATCGCATGGCCGTTCTGCCCCACAGCCGCCAGTTGCAGCTCAGGTGTGGGGTTTGGGATCCGCCGGATCGCGTCAGGGTTCTGCTCTACAGCCGTCAGTTGCACCTCAGGTGTGGGGTTTGGGATCCGCCGGATCGCATGGCCGTTCTGCCACACAGCCGCCAGTTGCACCTGAAGACTGGGGTTTGGGATCCACTGGATTGCATGGCCGTTCTGCCCCACAGCGGTCAGTTGCACCTGCAGACTGGGGTTTGGGATTAGCTGGATCGCCCAGCTGGCCTGCTCTACAGCTGTCAGTTGTTGTGCCTCAGTCACTGAAGTCTCCTATCAAACGAGCAAACAAACAGGGGTTCTGGATCAGCCGGATCGCACGGCCGTCCTGCTGCACCGCCGCCAGTTGCACCTCAGGTGTGGGGTTTGGGATCAGTCGGATCGCACGGCCGTCCTGCCGCACCGCCGCCAGTTGCACCTCAGATGTGGGGGTTGGAATATACCGGATCGCAGCACCTTTCTGCCCCACCGCCGCCAGTTGCACCTGAAGACTGGGGTTTGGAATCAGCTGGATCGCATAAGGGTCCTGCCCCACAGCCGCCAGTTGTACCTCAATCGTGGGATCTTTGATGTAATAGATCGCATCAGGGTCCCGCCCCACAGCCGCCAGTTGCACCTGGAGTGTGGGGTTTGGGATCCACCGGATCGCCCAGCCGTCCTGCTTCACAGCCGTCAGTTGCACCTGGAGACTGGGGTTTGGAATATGCCGGATCACAAGGCCGTCCCGCCGCACCGCCGCCAGTTGTGCCTCTGGTGTGGGGTTCTGGATCAGCCAGATCGCATGGCCGTCAGTTGCACCTGTAATCCAGTTGTCCATATGATTAGCAATCTGATTGCAATTGATCTGCACTATACCATGATAGCAACAGAACAACTGGATGTCAACTCAGCTTTTCTGGTGCCGACCCAGTATTAAATCAGCCAAAACCCACATGGACCAAATCCAGATCAAAGCAAAACCAGAACGAATTAATGATGTAACCAATTCTGACTCAGCACTCAGATGCTGAGCCAGATGATAACCTGCTGTGAGCCAGACAAACACAAATATTGTGGCCAGTATTATTCTCATGTGCTTATTTATCTGGCCATCTGAATAAATATAGTCATGGACGACGCATTCAAACTAATAGCAGATCTGGGGTTTCCCATGGCCATTGCACTGGCTGCTGGATACTTTATATTTCTGGTGCTGAAATTTATTCTGGACGGGGTCAAAAGCAGTATCAAAGGGCTGAGCGGTCTGATCGTGGCACTGGACAATCGGGTAAAAACCATGAATTCGGACGTAATTCGCATTGACACACTGATGAGTAACGCTTTGGGTGTGCATCCTGATCTGGACCGCATTGCCAGAGCTGACGGCAAGAATGATGCCAGAAAAGACTAATTTTTCTAAAAGGAAATTCAAATGGGAAATTTTGTTGAACTGATAGGAAAATATGGGTTCCCCATTGTGGCAGCTTGTGGTGCTTGTTACATGGTGTATTTTACCTGGCAATGGGCTACAGAAGACATTGATCCGGTACTGACTGAAGCCAACCGAGTTAGCGTGGGTCTGATTGATCGGATCAGGATGTTGGATAATGATCTGCTGCGTCTGGATATGAAACTAAAGACAGTGCTAATGATGCGTGAACTTCGAGGAGCCAAACCAGACGGGTCCTCCATCCAGCAGAAATAACTACTTGGTATTGGACCGATATATCCCGTCCCAATCGGCTGGCAACTGAGCTTGCCTGAGATCTGATATGCGATTCAGCATCATGTCATAGTAGGAATCCAACTGGCCTTCAAAACTGCTTTTGAGTGCTGCAATTCTGGTCTCTGCTGAGCTCCATTGCTGTTGTGCATAGGCCTGCAACATCAGATTGTGCCCCTCCAGAGCAATCTGATAGTCTCTGGGTGCATTCTGCACAGTGTCCACCACAGTGAAAATCTCCACTCCCTGCTGCTTGCCTTTGACTGCAATGTCATCCAGTTTGACCAGAAAAAACCAGTCAGCAGTTTGAGCAGCAGTGGCAGGACCTATCACAATTTTGACACCATAGGGCTTGCTCTGGCCCTCCAGTCTGGCTGCCAGACTCACACTGTCACCCAGCACATCATATCCAAACCGAGTACGAGAACCAATGTTGCCGATCAGTGTGATGCCGGTGTTGATACCCACACCCATGCCCACTGGTGGTCGGCCCTGAGCTGCCAGTTGCTGGTTAAACTGAGCCACAGCCTGCAACATATCCAGTGCAGTTTGCACCGCATGGACTGCATGGGCATCATCGTCCAGTGGTGCACCGTGTACATGCAGGCTGGCATCGCCTATGAACTTGATCAGACACCCCTGATTCTGCATGATGGGCTCAGAGATGGCAGTCATGTAGCTGTTCATGGTGTTGGTGAACTCGGTCACACGATCGCCATAGCTTTCACCCAGTGCAGTAAAGTTACGCATATCAGTCATCACAATGCTGAGCTCACGACTTTCGCCGCCCAGCCGGATCAGTTGGGGATTTCGTTGCAGGCGTTCCACGATCACCGGACTCACATATCCACCAAACTGACGTTTGATCTGCTGTTTCTGCAGGAACTCACTCACAAACTTCACACCATAGGCATGCAACGCCACCAGAATCACAGCAAGGGTAATCGCAGTGGCATCAAACAACCACAGATGTTGATGATAAAGCCAGCGACTGCCTGCTACACCAGCCACAGTCAGCATCATGGTGGTGACCAGTCCGGTATAGGTCCAGTGAGTGAGCAAAATCAGCAACACGCCACACAGACCCATCAGCAGGATCTCAGCTCCGTCAGCATAGTCGGGTCGCTCAATGACCACACCGTTGACCAGAGTGCCAATCACCGCAGCCTGCAGCTGTTGTGGCCACACTGAGCCCTGTGCAGTGGCCACAGGATTGGCAACGCCCGGCGCTGTGACCCCCACAATCACCACTGCACCCTGAAAGTCTGCTGGCAACTGATCCAGTGTGGCAGTCTGAGGCTGCTGACTCCAGTCTATCCAGACTCGACTCAGATTGTCGGTGCTGATGGCACCAAACTGTGGTATTCTGAGTTTCTCCACACCGCTGGGTTGTAGCCGGATCTGGAAATTGGGATCACCAGACCTCACTCTGAGAGTTTCCAGCGCCAGGCTGGGATACAATACTCCGTTGACTGCTGACACCAGGGGCATTCGCCGAGTAACACCATCCAGTTCAGGCAGAGTGTTCACAGTGCCCACACCCACTGCGTTGTTTTCCAACACTGGCACAGGGGCAATAATACCCGGATACTGAATCAGCTGATCCTGATGCTCTGCATTGATTATGACTGCTCCGGGCTTTCTGGCAGCGTTTTTGTTCTGATCACCAGTGGTGCTGACCAGAATTACCGGATATTTTTTCAGTGTGGCAGCCAGCTGATGATCCTGACGCATGCGATCAGCATCAGCCATCAGCACATTCAGCACCACCAATCCGGCCTGGCGAGCATACAGGTCCTGGATGATTTTGCTGTATTGCCCTCGTGGCCACGGCCACTGCCCTCGCTGAGTCAGAGCGTGCTCATCGATGTTCACATTCCAGATGTTGAGGGTCACTGGGGGCCTGCTCAGTATCAGTGTGTCAAAGTATCTGAGTCTCACGCTCTCCACAAAAGCAGGATCTGCAATTCTGACCAGCAGCATCAGGCTCAGAGTAATCAGTGCAGTCCAGGGTGATAGTAGAAGTTTTCGGAACATGCTGTTATTTATTGATCAGGGTTGTGAAACAATTACTCCGCACCCAGCAGGGTTAACACAGGTCTGGCTGATGCTGTAGACCTGACCCAGGGATAATCCTGTCTGAGTCAGTGAGAAATTCACAGCACCGCCAGCATTGATCAGTTCCACAGTGGCACGATTCTGATTGACTCCTTCCTGAACCACATTCACTGTGTGAGCATCACCCACCAGATTCAGATCCAGCAGGTGATTGCCAGTGCCTTTTTGCATCACCTGTACCAGATTCTGATTGCCCTGCAGGTTCATAAACAGCAGTTTGCCTGTGTTGTCATTCTGGTGCAGAGTCACTGAATTATTGCTGCCCATCAGGGAGGTTTCCAGATAATGACTGCCTGAGCCAGCATTGATCTGCTCAACAGTGACTGAGTTCTGATTGCCCACAACACTGACCAGCTGGTAGTGGCCTCCGGTGCTCTGCCCGCCCTGCCCCAGGCTGTTCACTGCCTGATTCAGATTCAGCTGATTCACACTGCCAGTGACCCTGAGTTCAATCTGATTTTTTTCAGTATCAGCACCGTTCCAGCCCTGGCGCATGGTGACGCTGTTGGTGTTGCCCCGAATCTGTGCGGCTGTCTGACCCACACCACTGACC
>Ga0208966_1000271_pt1 | contig 16471 bp, 15 predicted proteins | sample GreLakmeHU45MSRF_FD_187701 | JGI IMG/M metagenome (GOLD analysis project Ga0208966, IMG submission 187701) | Freshwater lentic microbial communities from great Laurentian Lakes, MI, USA - Great Lakes metaG HU45MSRF (SPAdes) | ecosystem: Environmental > Aquatic > Freshwater > Lake | place: Great...
GTAGCTGAGTTGTCATTTCTCTGGTCGCTAAATCATCAAATTATGACTCCACCAGGATTAGATGAGCAGTGGTTAATAAGTTTGGCCCATGGACAAGATGAGGTTGATTTTATGGTTAATGATTTTAAAGAGCTTGCTAAAAATCTTCGCGGCTAGTTTTAAGTATTTTGCGGGAAGCCTAAATTAATTCCACCATGGCTAGGGTCTAACCAGCGAGAGGTAACAACCTTTCCTCTGGTAAAGAAGTGAACTCCTTCTGTTCCATGTGCATGAGAGTCACCAAATAATGAGTTCTTCCAACCACCAAATGAGAAGTAAGCCATTGGTACTGGAATAGGAACATTTATTCCCACCATTCCAACCTCAACCTCATTTTGAAAACGTCGTGCAGCTCCACCATCATTGGTAAATATTGCTGTGCCGTTTCCATATTGGTGATCATTAACTAATTTAAGCGCTTCATCATATGTTTTTACCCGAATTACACTAAGTACTGGACCAAAGATCTCTTCTTGATAAATACTCATATTTGCCTTTACATTGTCAAACAATGTTGGCCCCAGCCAAAAACCTTCCCCATCAACCTTTACATCTCGACCATCAAAAACAATTTTGGCGCCCTCTTTTTCACCAGCTCCAATATATGCAGCAACTTTGTCACGGTGAACTTTGGTAACAAGTGGACCCATATCAGCACCTTTTGTGCCATCACCAGTTTTAATCTTTAAAGCTCGCTCTTTAATCTTCTCAATTAATTTATCTGCAATTGGTTCAACTGCAACAATTGCTGAGATTGCCATGCACCGCTCACCAGCTGAGCCAAAGCCAGCATTAATCGCAGCATCGGCGGCAAGATCTAAATCAGCATCTGGCAGAACAATCATGTGGTTTTTTGCCCCACCTAATGCCTGCACCCGCTTGCCAGATTTTGTGCCAACTTCATAAACATACTTTGCGATTGGAGTTGAGCCAACAAAGGAGACAGATTTAACTCCTGAATGCGTAAGCAAAGCATCAACAGCTACCTTGTCACCATGCACAACATTAAATACGCCATCAGGTAATCCAGCCTCTTTCCAAAGCTGTGCAATTAACATAATTGCACTTGGATCTTTCTCAGATGGCTTAACAATTACCGTATTTCCACATGCGATTGCAATTGGGAAAAACCACATCGGCACCATTGCCGGAAAATTAAATGGGGAAATAATGGCAACAGCTCCAAGTGGTTGCCTAATGGAGTAAACATCAACGCCGGTTGAGACCTCTTCAGAAAATCCACCCTTTAACAGGTGGGGGATTCCACAGGCAAACTCCACTACCTCAAGTCCGCGGGTTACTTCACCGAGGGCATCACTTAATACTTTTCCATGCTCCTCAGTAATTATTGCTGCTAACTTTTCCTTATTTTGATTTACTAATTCGCGAAAGGCAAATAGCACCTGAGTTCGCTTGGTAAGTGAGCTGTGGCGCCACTGTTCAAATGCCTTACTGGCGACATTAACAACCTCATCTACAGTTACAGTAGTTGCAAAATTAACATTCCCAGAAACTTTTCCAGTTGCAGGATTAAATATCTCACCGCTGCGCTCTGATTTACTCTGCGAAATCGCGCCGTTGATCCAATGTGAGACAATTTTCATATCTGTACAATACTTCAGGTTTACTCACCTCTCTACTCGACTTACTACCAAAAAACTCGCATAGGTGATTAGATTGGCCACGTGGAGCAAGGGATAGGAGAGTGTGTGGAGCAAGGGATAGGAGAGTGTGTTGAATAGCCCAGAAAATAATCCAGATAAGGCAGCGAAGGTATTTGCTGATGATCGGGCTAATGTTTTCCACTCCTGGTCTGCTCAAGCCCAGATCTCTCCGATGGCAATCGCAGGTGGCGCCGGCTCATACTTTTGGGATTTCACTGGTAAAAAGTATTTAGATTTTTCCTGCCAATTAGTCTTTACAAATATTGGCCATCAACATCCAAAGGTCATTGCTGCCATTAAAGAGCAAGCAGATATTCTCACCACAATTGCGCCACAACATGCCAATGAGGCGCGCAATGAAGCAGCAAAGCGGATTCTTGAAATATCTGGTGATAACTTTAAAAAGGTCTTCTTTACAAATGCTGGGGCAGATGGAGTTGAAAACGCAGTAAGAATGGCCAGACTTCACAGCAATAGACACAAAATTCTCTCCACATACCGCTCTTATCACGGCAATACCGGCTCTGCAATTAATGCAACTGGAGATCCAAGACGTTTTCCAAATGAGTTCGCCTTTGGCCATGTGCATTTTTGGGGGCCATATCTTTATCGCTCAGCTTTTTGGGCAACAAATGAGGCAGAGGAGTCACAACGCGCACTTGAGCACCTTGAGCAAACAATTATTTTTGAAGGACCAAAAACAATTGCTGCGATATTAATAGAGGGTGTTCCTGGAACTGCCGGCGTATTAATGCCACCAGCAGGTTATCTGGATGGATTGCGCGCACTATGTGATAAATATGGAATTCTTTGGATATCTGATGAGGTTATGTCAGGCTTTGGGCGAACTGGTAAATGGTTTGGATATCAACACTCAAAATCTACGCCAGATTTAATTGTTTTTGCTAAAGGTGTTACCTCTGGCTATGTTCCATTAGGTGGCGTAGTTATATCTGAACCAATTTCTAAAAGCTTTGATGAGCGAGTATTTCCAGGTGGACTTACCTACTCTGGCCACCCACTTGCTTGCGCAACAGCGGTTGCCACAATTGATGTTATGAAGAGTGAGAAGATGGTTGAAAATGCTGCAAGCATCGGTGAGAAAATTCTTGGCCCAGGCCTTCATGAGTTAGCTAAAAAACACCAAGTAATGGGTGACATTCGTGGTGCTGGTGTTTTCTGGGGAATTGATATGGTCACAGATCGTAAAACACGTGAGCCACTTGCCCCATATGGCGCTTCTAGTCCAAAGATGAATGAGATTGTGGCAGCTTGTAAGAAAAATGGCTTAATGCCATTTAATAACTTCAATCGAATTCATATGGTTCCACCATGTAATATCTCTGAAGCAGATACAAAATTAGGTTTGGAATTACTATCTAAGTCACTTACAGATGTTGGTATGTAGTTTAAATACTGTATGGGCGTCTTAGTTGTTGGAAGTCTTAATATAGATATTGTTACATATTTAGAGAGAATGCCTGCGCCTGGTGAGACAGTTTTAGGTGATCGCCTTGAGATCTTTTCTGGTGGAAAAGGTTTAAATCAAGCAGTTGCTGCCGCTCGTTCAGGCGGTGAGGTAACAATGGTTGGTGTATTAGGAAATGATGCAAACTCAACAACACTACGTGAGGTTTTAATTAAGGAAGAAATCAATCATAAGTATGTTAAAGAAATCTCTGGATTTTGTGGCACTGCCGTAATCGAAGTAGATAAAAAGGGACAAAACAGAATTATTGTTATTGCAGGTGCTAATTCAGAGCTAAAAGCAGAGTTTGTTACTGATGAATTATTAAGCAGTATTAAAGATAAAAAGATACTTTTAGCACAACTTGAAAGCCCTATTTCTGAGCTAGCAACAATATTTAAAAGGGCAAAGGTTATGGGTTTTTATAATATATTAAACCCTGCGCCAGCAAGTAAACTTTCAAAGGAGTTTTTAAGTACCGTTGATTTATTAGTGCCAAATCAATTTGAAGCTGAGTTTTTAACCGGCATTAAGGTTATTGATGCTGAGAGTGCTTCTGCTGCCGGCAAAATGTTAATTGACCAAGGTGTAAGTTCAGTATTAATTACTAGAGGCGAAGAGGGTGCTGTTTTAATAAGTAAAGATGGTAAATCTGTTTTTAAGGCATTTAAGGTCTCACCTGTTGATACCACCGCTGCAGGTGATGCTTTTTGTGGCGCCCTTGCTGTTGCAATTAGTGAAGGAGTTGATTTAGATTCTGCAATCCGCTTTGCCTGCGCCGCTGGCGCCCTTTCGGTACAAAGCGTTGGGGCTACGCCTTCCTTACCAACGCGTGAGCAGATATCATTATTAATCCAATCTCAGAAGGAAATCTAATGTTAAAAAATGGAATTATTAACGGCCAACTTGCCTCAGCCCTTGCTCGTTTTCGGCATGTAAATACATTAGCGATTGTGGATGGGCCATTTCCAAGTTATCCCGGAGTTGAACTTATTGATCTTGCATTAATAAAAGGCTTTCCAACTATCCCAGATGTATTAGATGCCATTTTGCCATTATTAGATTTAACCGGACTTTACTTAGCTAATGAGTTTTCTGAAAAAGTTGATGCAAAAACAGTTGCCTCATATAAGAAACATTATGAAAATATTCCAACCATCTTAATTCCACATGAGGAGTTTAAGATTAAGGTCGGACAATCTCTTGCGATAATTCATACTGGAGATGCCATTCCTTATAGCAGTGTGATTTTAAAATCGGGGTGATGAAATAATGATTAAAGTTGGAATTATTGGCACCGGTGTAATGGGTGCTGGGCACGCAAGATTTATCAAAGAACATGTGCCTGATGCAACAGTTGTTGGACTCTCTGATATAGATACAAAAAAGATTGCTGAGCTATCGGCAGAGCTTGGGACTGTTCTTTTTTCAACTACTAACCCCGAGGAATTAATGAATGATTCAAGGGTTGATGCCATAATAATTGCATCCCCAGATCCGCTGCATGTGCCACATTTAAGGTTAGCGATTGCTTCTGGAAAACAAATTTTGTGTGAAAAGCCAATTGCTACAACCTTAGAAGATGCACGAATGATCTCTGCTGAGATTCGCACCTACCAAGAGCGGGTGGGTAAGAAGATGATTAATTTTGGTTTCATGCGACGTTTTGATCCTTGCTACCAAGAGGTTCGTCGCCTCATTGCAACTGGTGATTTTGGTCCCCCTACATTCTTTAGAACTGTAACTCGAAATGTTGCATCTACTGGAGCAACCACTACTGGGCTATTCACAAATATTGCAATCCATGATTTTGATATTTATCGATGGTTATTTAAGGATGAATGGGAATCAATTCAAAGTTTTTATCCAAGGCGCTCATCCCTCTCACCAGATGGATTAGCTGATCCACTAATAATCATCGGCCGCCTTAAAAGCGGTGTAACAATGGTTGGCGATGTGGTTGCTTTTAATAATTATGGATTTGATTGCAGAGTTGAAGTTATTTGCGAAAAAGGTTCAATTCAAATTGGAACTCATGGGGATGTAATTACGCAAGTAAACGGGGTTGGTGGCGCAACCAAAGGTGGAAAAATGGCTAATAACTGGATGGTTCGTTTTGAACCTTCTTATATTGAAGAGTTAAAAGCATGGATTCAAGAGGTAAAAACTGGAATTGTAAATCCAGACCTAGCAACTGTTGAGGATGCACTTATTGCAAATGAGGTGTGTGCAATAGGTATATCTTCGATTAAAGACCTAGCAACTGTTGAGGATGCACTTATTGCAAATGAGGTGTGTGCAATAGGTATATCTTCGATTAAACCACAAAAATAATTAATCATCAATTTCTACCCTATAGATAAATAAAAGATGCCGATAGTAATAAATACAGTTGAAGAGGCGCTAAAGCGTGTAAGAGATTTACAGGCAAAAGAGAGTGAAAGAATTATTATTGGGGTGGTAGGAAAACCTGGCGCTGGAAAATCAACTCTCACATCTTATTTATTAGATAACTTAGCAAAAGATAAAGCAGTTTTAGTTCCAATGGATGGTTACCACCTAAGTAATAAATTATTGGCAGAGCATGGAAGCTCTGATCGCAAAGGCGCCTACGACACATTTGATGCCACAGGTTTTTCCGAATTAATGAAACGTATTAAATTTGATCTAAAATCTGATATTTACTTCCCGATTTTTCATCGCGAGATTGAAGAATCGATCGTAGCTGAAGGGGTAGTATTAAAAGATACTAAATTAGTGCTAACTGAAGGAAACTACTTATTACTTGATAAGTATGGCTGGCAAGATGTCAGTTCTTTTCTTACCGAATCTTGGTATATCGAAATCAATGATAATTTAAGGTGGGAGAGGTTAATGGCGCGCAGCATAAGGTATGGCCGATCTCCAGAATCTGCTCACGCTTGGACTCATGGTTCTGATGAGGTTAATGCTAAGGTGGTTGAGTCTACAAAAAATCGAGCCGATGTAATTTTGAATTTATCGTAATAGTAGATATGTAAATTAACTTACATATCTTTAGATGTAGTAACTGAGCATGGAGGAAAAATGAAGCCAGTCAAACTTGCTGATTTTGGAGTAACTGAGGAGTTTGGCTATTTGCCAACATCTGATCCAGCTCTTTCGCTATCTGCCGGAAATGAAGAGTGGGATCAATTTGGTAAGGATCTTCCTAAGTTATTAATGAGTACAAACTTTAGAGCAAAGGTAAAAGCCCTTCCTAAATTTAATATTGATAAATTAAAAGGTGAGGCCGAGATTCAAAGGGCAATGTTAGTTTTAAGTTATATCGGACAGGCTTATCAGTGGAGTGATAACACCGCTGCAACAGTAATGCCAGCAAATTTAGCTCTGCCTTGGTATGAGGTTGGAAAGTTAGTAGGAAGGCCACCAATTCTTTCCTATCAAAGCTATGCATCAGATAATTGGCGCCGATTTGATAAAAGTGGACCGATTGAGTGCGGCAACATTGGGTTAGCGCAATGTTTCTTAGGTGGCCAAGATGAAGAGTGGTTTATTTTAATTCACATTGAGATTGAGAAAAAAGCTGGAAAGGCGTTAAAAGCAATTGAGGATGCGCAGCAAGGGGTAGTTGATAATGATGCCGAGAAGGTAGAGGAAGCAATTACTAAATTACGTAACGCTCTTTCTGCGATGTATCAAGTATTGGGCAGAATGCCTGAAAGATGTGATCCATATATTTACTTCCACCGAGTTAGGCCATATATCTTTGGTTGGCGTAATAACCCATCACTACCAAATGGTGTTGTTTACGAAGGTGTAGATGCATATAAGGGAGTAGGGCAAACCTTCCGTGGTGAGACAGGTGCACAAAGTGCAATTATTCCAGCGATGGATGGTGTCCTAGGTATTGAACATGAACGCGATGAGTTGCGAGAGTACCTAATGGAGATGCGCACCTATATGCCACCAAAGCATGTTAAATTTATTGAAGCGGTAGAGGCAGGTCCATCAGTACGTAACTTTGTTACTACAACTAAGCGAGCAACACTTAATGCAGTATTTAATGAGTGCGTTGAGTTAGTAGCAAACTTCAGAGCGATGCATCTTGAGTACGCTGGAACTTATATTCATGCCCAAGCCCAGGCAACTCCTGGTAATCCATCAGCTGTGGGTACTGGTGGCACACCATTTATGATTTATTTACGTAAGCACCGAGATGAGACAAAAAAACAAACTGTTTAAATAAATTAAAATCACCTCTTTTAACCTTAACCAGATGGATAATTTGCAGATCACCACCACCGTTGGCGCAAGTTCGGCATACATACCTAATTAGATTATCCTTATGCTCATGGCCGCCCGTGAGTATCAAGATGAGATCGCAAAAATTGATAACACCCTGCAATCAATTGAACAGGTGCTAAATCTGCCTAAATTAATTGCTGCAGCTAGTGAACTTGAACAACAAGCAAGTGCACCAAATCTTTGGGATGATCCAGCTGCTGCTCAAGTAATAACTAGTAAATTATCCAGGGCGCAATCAATTATAAATAAGGTGGGTGCTATCCGCTCCCGTCTAAATGATCTACCGGTCATGCTAGAGCTTGCCGATGGTGATAGTGATAAAGCGGCTGCATTTAAAGATATTGATAAAGAGTTAGATGAACTAACTAAAGTAATAAATGATCTTGAGGTGCAGACATTACTAAGTGGGGAGTATGACGAGCGAGATGCGCTTATGACTATTAGATCAGAGGCCGGAGGGGTAGAGGCTGCTGATTGGGCGCAGATGTTAATGCGGATGTACTTTAGGTTTTGCGAACGCCACAATTATAAAACTGATGTATTAGAAACCTCCTACGCTGAGGAGGCTGGTATTAAATCAACCACATTTCGCATTAGTGCGCCATACGCATATGGCCGGCTCTCAGTTGAACAGGGCACACACCGGCTAGTTCGGATCTCTCCCTTTGATTCGCAATCACGCAGGCACACATCATTTGCAGGTGTTGAGGTTGTACCGGTAGTTGAACAAAGTGATCATATTGAAATTGATGAGAAAGATTTACGAGTTGATGTTTATCGATCCTCAGGTCCTGGTGGGCAAGGTGTTAACACAACCGACTCAGCGGTTCGAATTACTCACACACCATCTGGCATTGTGGTCTCCTGTCAAAATGAGAGATCGCAAATTCAAAACAAAGCAACTGCAATGGCAGTTTTGCAATCAAAGTTATTAGAGCGGCGCCGATTAGCAGAGCGAGCAAAGATGGATGCATTAAAGGGTGATAACTCAGGATCTTGGGGTAATCAAATGAGGTCTTATGTATTAGCTCCCTATCAAATGGTTAAGGACCTGCGGACAGATTATGAAGTAGGAAATCCATCTGCGGTTTTAGATGGTGATCTTGATGGATTTATTGAGGCTGGTATTAAATGGCGTAAGGAGAGAGAGTAACCTCATACTTAGGCTTAATTCACAGCGATAATTATCTAAAATTACTGCTAAATCACCGAACTTCGGTGATTAGTTATCTAAACTATCCCTATCTAAATTAATTATTATAGGAAGGCTTGCCCACTGTGATTCGGTTTGAAAATGTTACCAAGTTATATCCGCGGCAAGAAAAACCAGCCCTAGATGGGGTTAATCTTGAAATCACAAAAGGTGAATTTGTTTTCCTAGTTGGCTTATCTGGTTCTGGTAAATCAACATTTTTAAGATTGGTATTACGGGAGGATCGGCCAAGTGCTGGAGTGATTCATGTGGCAGGCAAAGAGTTAAATACTTTAGCCGATCATAAAGTTCCAGAGCTGCGCCGGCAGGTAGGCACAGTCTTTCAAGATTTTAGATTGCTACCAAATAAAACAGTCTCTGAAAATGTTGCCTTCACCTTGCATGTGCTTGGCTACTCAAATAAACAAATTAGCCGCGAGGTACCGGAGGTACTTGAGTTAGTTGGACTTGAGGAAAAGGGAGACCGCCGGCCAAATGAGTTATCAGGAGGTGAGCAACAGCGAGTGGCAATTGCTCGAGCCTATGTTTCTCGGCCAACAATTTTGATTGCCGATGAGCCAACTGGAAACTTAGATCCAGCCACCTCAGTTGGCATTATGAAACTGCTAGATCGGATTAACCGCGAGGGAACTACTGTTGTGATGGCAACTCATGACTCCGGAATTGTCGACCAGATGCGAAAGCGTGTTATTGAGTTAGAGGGCGGTCATGTAATACGTGATCAAGCCCGTGGCGTCTATGGCTATACCGGTTAATTGAGCAGATGAAAAAGATAGGGTTGGTAAATGCGCGCTAAATTTGTAATCAGTGAGGTGGGCATTGGCCTGCGCCGAAATTTGACTATGACCTTTGCGGTAATGATCACTGTAGCAATCTCACTATCTTTACTTGGTGTTGGATTACTTGCTAACTCGCAGGTGCGGGTAATGAAGGATTACTGGTATGACAAGATCGAGGTCTCGATATTTCTCTGCGGCTCATTATCTGATGCTCAATCATGTGCGAATGGAATAATTACCCAGGAGCAAAAGATTGGTATTCAAAAAGATCTGCAAGCACTTCCTGCGGTGGCAAATGTTTATTATGAATCTCAAAAAGAGGCGTTTGAGCGTTTTCAAGAGCGATTTAAAGGATCAGCAATTGCCCAAAATGTAACTGCAGATCAGCTGCCAGAATCATTTAGAATAAAACTTAAAGATCCAACTAGATTTGCAGTAATTGAAAGTGCATTTGCTGGCCGGCCCGGGGTTGATATTGTTCAGGATCAGCGAGCAATCCTAGATAAATTCTTTAAATTATTAGCAGTATTACGAAATGGTGCATTAATTATTGGCGCCGCCTCTGTCTTCACCGCCTCACTACTTATTAGCAACACCCTTAGAATCGCTGCCTTTAACCGAAGGCGTGAGACTGGGGTAATGAAGTTAGTTGGCGCTTCAAGTTTTTCTATTCAATTACCATTTTTACTAGAGGGCATATTTGCCGCAATCTCAGGGTGGGTAGTATCAGTTGGCGTCTTAGCTGGCTTTAAATATGTTATTGATAGTAGGGTCTCACCGCTTTTAACCTTCACACAATTTTTCACATGGAAAGATGTTTGGGTTGCCAGTGCCTGGCTACTGTTGACTGGACTAGTTGTCTCTAGCATCGCATCGGTATTAACTCTTCGCAAATACCTAAAGGTTTAACAACCACCACAAAAAAGATTGGGGGGTTGCTTTGGTTAAGGAGTTAGGCAAGAAGGTTATTGCCCAAAATAAAAGCGCTCGCCATGATTACTTTATTGAAGAGGTTTATGAGTGTGGTTTAGTTTTAACCGGTACTGAGGTTAAATCATTAAGAGCAGGCAGAGCATCCCTTACCGATGGCTATGCGATGGCAAAGGATGGCGAGATCTGGGTCAGTGGTATTCATATCCCTGAATATAACCAAGGTAGCTGGACCAACCATATGCCACGTCGTGATCGTAAGTTGTTACTACATAAGCGTGAGATTGCTCAGATTGCCGGGGTAATTAAACAAGGCGGCTTAACCTTAGTTCCACTCTCACTCTACTTTAAAGATGGCAAAGCCAAGGTTGAGATTGCAGTTGCAAAGGGTAAGAAAGCACATGATAAACGCAATACTTTAATGGAACAACAGATGAGCCGTGAGACAGATCGTGAGTTATCAAGGCGTAAATCAGGTAAAGCTACTACCAGCGGTAAGCGCAAAAACTCTGATCAAGATTACGATTAGTAGTTGAATTAACAGTATTTAAAAATAGCCTGTAAAATAATCCTTTCAAACAACTAAATATTGAAATAGTAATTCGCTTAACTCTTGGGGGTGAACGGTCTCGACTTTAGTCGTTACTTCAAGGCAAGCGGGCCGAGGAAGCCGTGATGATCTCGTTAACCACAAAAACATGGCAAAATATAAGCGCAAGTAAAACTGCCGCTGATTATCAACTAGCTGCCTAAGCTAGCTCTGTTATCCGTTACCCGAAGTTTGTTCTCGCCTTCGGATCTAACGTCGCTAGAGGACTTACCCCTAACCGTGTTACGGAGGTTAATGGGGACATAAATCTGTAACTGAGTCCGCAAACTACTTGTGCATGTGAGAGTTTGGACTGAGAAAGCGTTAATTGCACTACGCCCGTAGAAACTTTGAAGCAGTGCTAGAGGACCCGGGTTCGATTCCCGGCACCTCCACTTATATATGTATTAAAGCTTTGGAATAACTTTTATAACTCTATATATTGCAATGATCCCAGTTGCAATTCCAATTACTCCCATAATTAATGCCCCAATTGAGTTCACATTTATGATCAACATAATCCCAACCACAATAGCTAGTAATGCAATTGCACAAGTAAGAATCTTAATTACTACAAGGGAAAGTAATCGCTTTGGCAAAAAGGTTAGTACTAATGAGATTGGACCACCTAGTACTGTTAGCGAGATAAGAAAAACAGCAAGTATGGCCAGTGATTCCATAGATTAAGGGTATCTCTCCACTGCTTTAAACCATATACCAATATATATAACAAAAGGACTGAGATTTCTCCCAGTCCTTTCACAAGCCCTAATTGCAAATTACTTAAGCATATGGCTCTAATACGCTTAAGGTGAGATTGACTAACTCAATAATAATATAGCAGAAAATCTGATTACTTAATACTATTGAAAATTACTCAGAGTAGTTATTTTAAGTTCTCCACAGATTAAATAAATCTTACATTTCAATCATTCTTATAAATTATATTTGCAACGCACCTCTGTAGCTCAACGGATAGAGCCCGAGATTGACTAACTCGGTGATATGGGTTCGAATCCCATCAGAGGTTGATTGACGGAAAACTCGGAGCCCTAGTCAAGTTCCGAGTTTTTCTAACTTTTTTATCCAGAGCCTTCAGTATTTCCAGCCTCAGCTGCAGTTACATCATGAATCTGATACTTACGAATTGCATTATTAATTGTTCTCTTCCTTACAGAACCATGTTTAGCTAATTGTGAGAGAGCTGCAATCACAATTGACTCTGCATCAACCTTAAAGTGACGGCGAAGTGCTCCTCTGGTGTCAGATAAACCAAAGCCATCTGTTCCTAGTGAGTAGAAAGGCTGTGTTACCCAAGGGGCAATCTGATCTTGAACTGATCTCATAAAATCACTTACTGCTATTACCGGGCCCTTCTGCCCTTTTAATTGCTTAGTAATAAATGCACTCATCTCTTTACCTGGATTTAAAAGATTATGACGGTCAACTGCTAAGCCATCCCGGCGCAGCTCATTCCATGAGGTAACAGAGTAAATAGTGGCAGCAATCTTAAAATCATCATTTAGTAATTTCTGTGCTTTAAGCGCCCAATTTACTGAGACACCTGAGGCAAGGATTGATACCTGCTTGCGGCGGCTTTCAATTGGTTTTTTAAGCAGGTAAATACCTTTTAATAATCCATCAACATCAAGTGCCTCAGGCTCAGCTGGTTGTTGGTATGGCTCGTTATAAACAGTGAGGTAGTAATAGATATTTTCAGAGTTTTCACCATACATTCTTCTTAGGCCATCTTTAACAATATGGCCGATCTCATATCCAAATGCTGGGTCATAACAGATAACCGCTGGGTTTGTTGATGCCAATAGATGAGAGTGGCCATCCTCATGTTGCAAGCCCTCACCATTTAATGTGGTTCGCCCAGCTGTTGCCCCTAATACAAATCCTCTAGTTAATTGATCACTAGCTGCCCAAAAGGAGTCACCAGTTCGCTGGAAACCAAACATGGAGTAGAAGATATAAATTGGAATCATTGGTTCATCATGGGTGGCGTATGAGGTACCAACTGCAGTAAAGGAAGCAACTGAGCCCGCTTCATTAATGCCTTCATGCAAGATCACACCAGTAGTTGATTCTTTGTAAGAGAGCATTAACTCTCGATCAACAGAGGTGTAACTCTGACCATGTGGTGAGTAGATCTTTAAGGTTGGAAATAGTGAATCCATACCAAAGGTGCGAGCCTCATCAGGAATAATTGGCACAAACCGCTTGCCAATCTCTGGATCTTTAAGTAAATCCTTTAATAATCTAACAAATGCCATAGTGGTGGCAACCTCTTGGGCCCCTGAGCCACGTCTTACCGATTCATAACTCTCATCACTTGGTTGGGCAAGTGGTTTTGATTTCGCTCGCCGTGATGGCAAAAAGCCACCTAAATCTGATCTGCGCTGCATTAAATACTTATACTCAGCAGAGTCATTACCTGGGTGGTAGTAAGGCGGAAGCTTTGCATCGATCTGATCATCACCAATTGGAATCTCAAGTCGATCTCTGAAATTAATTAAATCCTCTAAGGTCATCTTCTTCATCTGATGAGTTGAGTTTCTTGCCTCAAAGTGTGAACCTAATGTCCAACCCTTAATAGTCTTTGCCAAAATAACAGTTGGCCTGCCATTGTGATCAGAGGCTGCTTTATATGCGGCATATAACTTCTTGTAATCATGACCACCACGTTTTAGATTCCAAATCTGATCATCACTCCAAGATGAAACCATCGCAGCAGTTCTAGCATCTCTGCCAAAGAAATTCTCTCTAACAAAGGCGCCATTCTCTGATTTGTATGTTTGAAAATCACCATCTGGTGTCTTATTCATTAAATCAACTAGAGCACCCTCTCGATCTGCAGCTAGTAGTGGATCCCACTCTCTGCCCCAAACCACCTTAATAACATTCCAGCCGGCCCCTCCAAATACTGATTCAAGCTCTTGAATAATCTTGCCATTACCTCTTACTGGTCCATCTAATCTTTGCAAATTACAATTGACTACAAAGGTTAAATTATCTAATCCTTCACGGGCAGCTAGTGAAATAGCACTTAGCGTTTCTGGCTCATCAATCTCACCATCTCCTAAAAATGCCCAGACATTTTGATCACTTGTATCTTTAAAGCCACGTGCGTGTAGGTAGCGATTAAATCTTGCTTGATAGATTGAGTTAATTGGACCAATTCCCATTGAAACAGTTGGAAACTCCCAAAACTCTGGCATAAGACGTGGATGTGGATATGAAGATAACCCACCACCTTCATGGGATAACTCTTGCCGGAAACCATCTAATTGTTTGCTGGTTAATCGGTTCTCTAAATACGCCCGGGCGTACATACCAGGGGAGGCATGTCCTTGGAAAAATATTTGATCTCCACCTCCTGCATGTGATTTACCACGGAAGAAGTGATTAAAGCCAACCTCATATAAGGATGCACTGGAGGCGTAAGTTGAGATATGTCCACCAACACCAACACCAGGTCGCTGCGCACGGTGCACCATAATCGCTGCGTTCCATCTCATAAATGCTCGAATGCGTCGTTCTAATGTTTCATCCCCAGGAAAAGATGGTTCAAGAGCTGGTGGAATTGTGTTTATGTAATCAGTTGTGCGAAGGCCTGAGACACCAACATTTTTCTCATTTGCTCGCTGTAGTAGTGAGAGCATTAAGTAGCGAGCTCTAACAGGTCCTGCGTTTTTTAAAACCGCATCAAAGGATTGTTGCCATTCAGCACTCTCAGCCGGATCAATATCAACTAATTGGTCCACCAAGTGGTCTGGGGCCTTAAAGTTTTCACTCACAGCCATATTCTCCCTCCTTAAGGGGTGTTTGGTCATATTTGCTGCCTGATCTGAGGGTGATCTGGCTTATTGGGGATAAAAGTTGCACCTTACGCCAAAGTTGGGTGGACTACTCCTAATGAACTCCGCACAGGGCCCAGCGGCCACCGTTGAACGGCTTGGCATAATTAAAGAACAACTTATCCTTGAGGTTGGCTTTGATGAAAGCGATTGTGATAAACCATTACGCGATAGCATCATTGCAAAATCTGGCACACAATTTTTAGATGCAACTGCGCAAGAGGTAGTGGATGCGGTAATTCTTTGGTGGCGAGATGGTGATGGTGATTTAGTAGATGAGTTAGTAGATGCACTCACTTATTTAACTGAGGATGGTCCAATCTGGTTATTAACCCCAAAGGTGGGCAGACCCGGTTATGTTGAAGCGAGTGATATTCAAGATGCAGCCCCAACCGCCGGCATGTCACAAACCACATCTTTTCCAGCTAGTACTGATTGGAGCGCGACAAGATTAGTAGCACGGCATGCTGGTAGTAATAAAAAGAAATCTAAGTAAGTTCAAACTAATAGAGGAGATAAAGTAAATGGCGCTCGCAATAGGAAATGCTGCCCCTGATTTTGAGTTAGTAAATCAACATGGGGAGAAGATCTCACTAGCTTCATATAAGGGTAAGAAGAATGTTGTACTTATCTTTTATCCATTTGCCTTCTCAGGTATCTGCACCGGTGAGCTTTGCGCACTGCGTGATGATCTATCTGCTTTTCAAAATGATAATGTTGAATTAATCGCAATCTCATGTGATCCGATGTATGCAAATAAAGTATTTGCCGAGCAAGAAGGTTATAAGTTTCAAGTGCTCTCTGATTTTTGGCCACATGGCTCAATTTCAAAGGCTTATGGCACATTTGAAGAGAGCAGAGGATGCGCCAAGCGTGGCACATTTATCATCGGCAAAGATGGAAATCTAAAGTGGCAAATTGTTAATGGTCTTGGGGATGCGCGAAATATCTCTGAGTACAAAGCAGCACTTTCAGCCTTATAAGAAGAGATAATTGGGAGTAATACTGATCTACTAGTAATATTCCCACTCTCACCGGGTGGTTAGCTCAGTGGTAGAGCGCCTCGTTTACACCGAGGATGTCGGGGGTTCGAAACCCTCACCGCCCACGTAATATATTTAACTAGAATTAAAACGGATTTGATGCCCAGATTGGGGATTTGATGAAAATCACTGATGTGCGAATTACAACTGTCACAGTTCCCCTCAAGTCAACAATACGACATTGTGTTGGTGCACATTGGGGTCGGATTGTAAGAACTATTGTTGAGATCGAGACGGATGAAGGTATATCTGGATTAGGTGAAATGGGTGGTGGGGGCGAAAGTGCCCAGATGGCCTTTGAGAATCTTAAAAGCTATCTAATTGGTGAGAGTCCATTTAATTTGGAAGGATTACGTTTTAAAATTTGTAATCCAACGGCAAGTTTATACAACAATAGAACGCAGCTATATGCAGCAATTGAATTTGCTTGCTTAGACATCATAGGCAAAAAACTAGGAATACCTGTTTATGACATCCTTGGAGGGAAGATTCGTGACGAAGTAGAATTTGCAAGCTACTTATTTTTTAGTTATGCCAATGAAAACTCAACAACAGGTGAAGTAAAAAATTCTAAACAATTGGTCGAAAGTGCCAAG
>Ga0208966_1000278_pt1 | contig 16300 bp, 13 predicted proteins | sample GreLakmeHU45MSRF_FD_187701 | JGI IMG/M metagenome (GOLD analysis project Ga0208966, IMG submission 187701) | Freshwater lentic microbial communities from great Laurentian Lakes, MI, USA - Great Lakes metaG HU45MSRF (SPAdes) | ecosystem: Environmental > Aquatic > Freshwater > Lake | place: Great...
ATTAAAGGTGTTCTGCAAGGCGACATGATGTTCTCTAAAGGAGATATCAATACACAAACAATTGATGGTGAAGAATACATTACGTTTCAACCAAATACGATTGTGTATGCTGTACCATCAGATTCAAAACTAGCCAAAGCAATGACCTCTGCACAGATGGGTATTGTCTTTCACACTTCATATACAGGTAAAACATTCTCTGATATGAAGGCATCATTCAACATCGATATCAATCACCTGAGTACAACTAAAGACGTTTGGTTCCGTGATGCATATTTTGTTGATGCTTCTGGTACTGTTACATTCACAGAACAAGAAACTAAGGTATTGAATTCACACCTGTCACTTGCGGGTACCACATTTCAATCTATCAATGCACTAACACTTAATAGAATTGCCGCAAGTGAGATAGTACTCACTTACATTAAGACATTTAATAATACCAAAGTGCGTGAAGGTATGGAGATTAAAGATACTACGGCACACACAAACGACTTGATTCGTTGGGTTGAGGCCAAGTTAAACAAAGATATCTCTGATGCCAAAAAAGAAGAAACAAAACAGAAACGAATCAAAGAGAAGACTGAGATTATGCGATTCTTCCGTGGTTCAGCCAGAGACTTAAAGAACATATTTGATTTGATGAACCACTTGGTTGCATCCAAGAATATGATTGTTGGTAAGTTACAGCAAATGAAACAAGTTACCAATACATTCTTACGTACAGATGATGGTTTTAAAATTACTAATCCTGAGGGGTTTGTGGCAGTATCAAAAACTTCTGGTGGCGCCGTGAAACTTGTGGATAGATTGGAATTTGCTCATGCGAATTTTAATGCCGCAAAGGCATGGACTAAATAAGATATGACGACAAAAATAACACTAACCAATATCGATTCTACTGGTGATTACTCAGAACTGGTGGACGCAGCCTATAATACGGCCAATGCAGCCAGTTCTTATGCTAACTCTGCATACACTCAAGCAAACACCGCAACAACAAATGCGGCCACTGCTGACCAGAGAGCTGTAACTTCTGGTGTTTATGCCAACTCTGCATACTCAACCGCAAACTCAGCCGGTGTATATGCTAATGCTGCATTTGCCAAGGCCAACACTGGATCATCTTCATCTTCAACAAATAATGCAAGGACTATGATTAATGCATATGTCTTTGGTTCTTAGGAAATAAAAATGCCATTAAACCTAGCCAATACAGTAACGATAACTGCCAAGACGGCACTAGTCAACGTTACAACTGTTTCTGCAAACGTACTTAGTAATGCAACAAGTAGTGGACAGATTCACAAGATTAACACTATTATGTTTAATAATTATAGTGCCGCTGTTGCAACTGCAAATGTAACTATCAATCGTAGTACTGGTGATTTCTATGTTGCTAGATTAGTAACAGTTCCAGCAAATTCAATATTGACAGTTATTGCCAAAGATAATGCAATTTATTTGGAAGAAGGTGACACATTACAAGCATCTGTTTCCGCAAATTCAGCATTGCACTTAATTTCTGGTTTCGAACTTCTGAGTTAATATGAGAACAAGATCAAATTACGGTGTAACCGGTGTTGCAGTAACACTATCTGCTTCGAGTACTGGTGGTTATTTTGGTTCAGAAGATTTACGTTTAGCTAAAATCAATGGTGTTTGGCCAGTGGGAGCAGTGGTAGTCGTTGGCACACAGAAAGCTATATTTGGATATGGATATACTAATACTAATGTATCAATGACCAACCTAGTTTCAAACACTGGTGTTGTTTCTAATGATACAACAGGTGTTGGTACTGCTAGACATGCATTAGCAGCTGCTGGATATGGAACAGATAAAGCTATATTTGGATATGGATATACTAATACTAATGTATCAATGACCAACAAAGTTTCAAACACTGGTGTTGTTTCTAGTGATACTACTGGCGTAGGTGCTGATAGAAACTTTTTAGCAGCTGCTGGGTATGGTACAGACAAAGCTATATTTGGATATGGATACACTAACACTGATGCATCAATGACCAACCTAGTTTCAAACACTGGTGTTGTTTCTAATGATACAACAGGTGTTGGTACTGCTAGAGTTGCACCTGCAGCCGCAACATATGGTACTGATAAAGCTATATTTGGATTTGGTATTACTTCAGTTAATGTATCTATAACCAATCTAGTATCAAATACGGGTGTAGTTGCTACTGATACTGCAGGTGTTGGTACTGCTAGACGATACCTTGCAGCCGCAGGTTATGGAACAGATAAAGCTATATTTGGATATGGATATACTAATACTAATGTATCAATGACCAACCTAGTGTCCAATACAGGTGTTGTTTCTAGTGATACTACTGGAGTTGGTACAGGTAGAAATGGATCAGCAGCCGCAGGGTATGGTATTGACAAGGCTATATTTGGATATGGCAACGCAGGAGCGCCTCTATATTCATTAACCAACAAAGTATCAAATACAGGCGTGGTTGCTAGTGATACAACTGGTGTTGGTACTGCTAGATATGCATTAGCAGCCGCAGGATATTCACTCACATAAGTTCACACCACCAGCCTAAATATAACAATAAAGAGAATCTAGATGCCTTTAACGAATATTAAACTCCGTAAAAAGACCAATACGCAAACCAATTCTTATACTGGTGCGTCTGGTGAAGTTACTATTGATACAGACAAACAAGTCATTGTCGTACATGATGGTTCTACCGCTGGTGGTATTCCATTGGCACGTGAGTCTCAGGCTAACACAGCAATTTCGGATTTTAATCCTCTAGTATTTCTAACATCAGGAATGTAAAATGGCAACCTCATTAAAAGTTTTGGGACAAGTTAATCCCGCATCGGCAACAGATACAACATTGTACACGGTACCTTCTTCAACATCTGCCGTCATCAGCACAGTAAACATTTGTAATCAAGGTGCCAATGGTGCTAACTTTAGAATTGCTGTTAGACCTGCTGGTGAAACGTTGAATGTTAAACACTATATTGCCTATAACACAGAGGTAGCTTCAAACGATGCTATCAGTTTAACAATTGGTATGACTTTGGCACAGACCGATGTTATCACAGTATATGCTAATACAGCATCAATAAGTTTTAATGCCTTTGGATCAGAAATTACATGAGTTTAAAATCACTAAAAAACCAGACACTCAGAAATAAATCAACAATCAATAGTGTTAACTTAACCGGTGGTGCTTCTACTGGTCCTGTTATCACATCGATTATTGTTACTGATTCTAATTACAACAACTTAGATGATACTGCACTACTACCGGCAGGTGGTTACGCAAAATTAATTGGTTCTGGTTTCGCAAGTGGTTGTTCTGCATACTTTAATGGTTCTTCTGTCACAACAACATTCGTTAGTGCAACAGAAGTTCGTGTTGTTATTCCAGCAACTACTGCTGGTACTTACAATGTGATGTTGTTTAACCCAAGTACGGCTGGTGCCATCTATTTGAACTTGGGTATTTCTTCTGCACCAACATTTACAACATCTGCTGGTTCTTTGGGTACATCATACGAAACAACGGCAGTCAGCACATCGATTGCCGCAACTGGTGATGCTCCAATTACCTATGCCTTGTATTCTGGTTCACTGCCAACGGGTGTCACACTGGCATCAAACGGAACACTCTCTGGAACATCTCCAGTAGAAGCATCAAGCACGACATACTCATTTGTTGTACAAGCGACCGATGCACAATTACAAGACACAACCCGTTCATTCAGTCTCACAATCAGTTCCGACATTGTGACTTGGAGTACTCCTGCGGCAGACTTTGCATATACATTGGCGGGTAATGAAGCAATGTCAAACGTATCATTGTCTGCGGCATCAGCAGCTGGTTATAACATCACATATGCAGCCAACACATTACCAACTGGTGTATCTCTATCTGGCAATACAATCTTTGGAACACCAACAGTTGAACAAACAGTTTACACAGCACTGACTGCAACTGCCGAAACAACTGGCCGAAGTGCTACACGTTATGTTTCGTGGTCTATTGCTTTGGGTGATGCGTTCTTTGAGTATAATACACTATTGTTACCAGGAGCAAGCACAACATTCGTAGATGATGCAAGTACAAATAACTTTGCTGTAACCATTGCAGGTGATACTAAACCAAATAGTTTTAACCCATACACACCGGGTTATTATAGTAACTATTTTGATGGTAATGGTGATTATTTAACTACACCTACTAGTGCAAATCTTGTATTACCGAACAATCAAAATTGGACGGTTGAATCTTGGGTATACTTAGTAGGATATAACACTGGTGGCAACCAGATACTATTTTTAGGTAATGGTAGCGGTGGATGGACAACTACATTTAATTGTGATTTTGGTATTAATTCTAGTACTGGATATACATATCTTGAATACGCCAATGGCGGAGTTAATGGAACTGCTATTGCTGGTTCAACGGTAGTACCACTCAATAGATGGATACATTTAGCTTGGGTATATAATGGTACTGCAAAAACAGTGACTTCATATGTTAATGGTATAGTGGATATAAATGCCGGCTCAATGTCAACATACTCTCCGCCGGCGGCAACTGTATATGCAACTATCGGAAGAACTGACCCGGTGGTTACTACCCCAACACTATATTTCTGGGGATATATGTCTAACACTAGGATCGTTAAAGGCACTGCAGTATATACATCGGCATTTACTCCACCTACTAGTCCGTTAACTGCTATTTCTGGTACAAGTTTATTGACCTGCCAATCTAATAGATTTATTGATAACAGTACAAACAACTTTACTATTACAGTTGCCGGTAATACAACAGTAAATTCATTTGACCCTTTTGTGCCAAACAGTAGTTATAGTACCTATGGTAGTGGATACTTTGATGGTACTGGGGATTATTTAAGTGTAGCAGATAATGTAGCATTGCAATTTGGTACAGGTAACTTTACTATTGAAATGTGGGTGTACTTGAATACCTTAACAGGTGTTCATGGATTTTTATCTAAGGGACTAAACTCAGTTGGTTGGTCAATTGTACAAAGCGGAACAACTTTATATTTTGAATATGCCGGAACCAATATTACATCAAGCACACCTTTAGTTGCAAACAAATGGACACATATTGCTGTAGTCAGATCAGGTACTGGGACAAATCAAACAGTAATTTATGTAGATGGTGTTTCTGCTGGAACTGGAACAGTAACAACAAACTTCAATGATACAAATGCATTACTAATAGGAGAATATCGTCAATCTGGATTTACTATTAATGCATATGTAACCGATGTTCGTATAGTTAAAGGCACAGCAGTATACACAACTACCTTTACCCCGCCATCTGCACCACTAACTGCAATATCTGGCACAAGTTTATTAACACTACAAAACAATCAACCAGTAAACAATAATGTTTTCTTAGATAACAGTACAAATAACTTTTTAGTGACACGCAACGGTAATGCTACTCAAGGAACATTTAGTCCTTATGGTGGTAACTGGTCTAATTACTTTGGTGGACAAATGGTTTCAACATTAAGTCCATCTTCTACTAAATTTAATTTGACTGGTGATTTCACACTTGAAGCATATGTATTTCTTACTGCGTTACCTGGTGGTGATTGGGGCATTTTAGATGCAAGGACCGCAGGAGCTAGTCCAACATCATGGTTATTTGGATTCAATGGATCCGGTAAAATGCAATACTATGATGGAACCGCACGTGTTGGTGCAACCACAATTACTCTCAACACTTGGCATCACGTATCATGGGTTAGAAATGGTTCTGTATTACGTGCATATTTAAATGGTGTTTTAGATTATTACAACGGATCATATGGTACAAGTGCAATTAGTCCGGGTTCAACTGCTCCGGTTATTGGTACTAAAGATTATGGCATCGGTGCGGCATGGGGAACAACAGGTTATATTAGTAACCTAAGAGTTGTTAATGGTACTGCTGTGTATACTACATCATCAACAACAGTTGGTACAACAATATTTACACCAAGTACTACACCATTAACACCAATTGCAAATACAACTTTATTAACATGTGCTGATAGTAGATTTATTGATGACAGTTTAAACAACTATACTATCACACCAAGCTCATCTACAATTTCAGCACAACGATTTAGTCCATTCAATCCATCATCAGTAACCCCAACAAGTTATAGTGGTTATTTTGATGGTAGTGGAGATTACTTAAGTGTTGCAAATAATACAGCACTTACCCTTGCCGCAGGAGACTTTACTATTGAGTGTTGGTTTTACATCACTGGAAATTCTGCATCAAATCCAAGCTCCGAACGAAGCGGACAATTAATAACAAAAATTCAGAATTCATCTAATTACTATTCTTTGTATGTGTTAGGAAATAGCACTACTACTGGTAACGCTTTAAGATTTGAATATGCAGTTGGTGGGACTACCGTAACAATTCAATATACTGCTACTATTTCTCAAGGACAATGGTATCATGTTGCTGTTGTAAGAAACGGTTCTAGTTCAAATAATGTAGCGATGTATCTAAACGGCAATTCTGTCGCAACAGGGACAATCACCACAACCGACAATAACACAGGACCTGTATATGTGGCATATTATGGATACCCATCATACGATAATTATTTTTATGGTTATATATCTAATGCTCGCATAGTTAAAGGTACTGCTGTATATACTGGTAATTTTACACCAAGCACAACACCACTAACTGCTATATCCGGAACACAATTATTAACATGTCAATCACCCACATTTATAGATAACAGTACAAACAACTTTACGATTACTGCATTTGGTAATAGTAAACCAACAATACAAAACCCATTCGGGTTTACTAGCGCAACAACTAATGGCTATACACCAAGTACAATTGGCGGTAGTGTTTACTTTGATGGCACCGGTGATTCTTTAAGTATTCCTGCCGGTACGTACCTGCAATTTACAGGTAATTACACTATAGAATTTTGGATATATTTTACAAGTGTAGCGGGTGTACAAGATTTGGTTGCAAATTATGTGTCTAATGCAGCTCCAGATTGGACTATTCTTATAGCCCCAACATTCCAATATTATCCTAGTAGTGCCGCATCATATGTTAATGGACCTACTCCGGTTGCAAATAGATGGTATCATGTTGCCGCAGTCCGATCTGGCACAACCTGTTCAATGTATATTGACGGGGTATCAGTTGGCACGCCATTAACTTTCTCAGGAACATTGGGAGATGCTACAAGACCAGCATACATAGGTTCAAGAGGTGGCAGTATCGATTTTACAAATGGTTATATGTCAGATGTTCGAATTACAAAATCTGCAGTATACAACAGTAACTTTGTCCCACCCTCTGCACCACTACTCGCAGTACAAAATACAGTATCATTACTTAATATGACCAGTGCTGGTATCTACGATGCCGCAATGATGACGAACATGGAAACTGTTGCTGATGCTAAACTAAGTACAGCAATAAGTAAGTTTGGCGGAAGTAGTATGAGTTTTGATGGTACTGGGGATTGGCTAACATTACCTATAACCCCGCAAACTAGTCTCGGGCCTACATTCACAATTGAGGCATGGATATACCTTGCTAACACTACCGGGACTAAATCAATTTATTCACATTCGGCTGCTATAAGTGGGGCATACGGATATTTTATTTTTTATATTAGTGGCACAAATCTTGGTTTTTATGTCAGACCTTCAACTAGCGCCGCTGAGACTGGATTAGTAGCTGGGACATTGTCTGCAACAACTTGGACTCATGTTGCTGTTTCTGTTAATAACACCGCTTGCCGACTATTCATTAATGGAACACAAGTTGGTTCTACAACCACTGTTAGTACAACAACATACACACCTGTTTATTCAACAGTGGGTGCTGATATTGGTCAAGGATATCCAATGAACGGTTATATAGATGATTTAAGAATAACAAGAGGTTACGCACGATACACTTCCAACTTCACGCCGCCAACATCAGCTTTACAAATAAAATGACAACTAAAGTAAATACACCCAATTTAAATGCCACGTTCCTCGGAACACTGGTAAAAATTAATGACACTCAAACAGTCAATAACAAAACGTTTAACTCACCAACACTTGTAACTCCAGCACTAGGTACTCCAACATCTGGTGATTTCAGTGCAGGTACATTTACTTGGCCATTGTTTTACCAAGATATCAAAGCAAATGCGGCCTTTGATAAAGCAAACTCAACATTTGACCATGCGACCAGTTCATACAATGCAGCTAATACTGCAGACCAAAAGGCCGTGTCTGCTGGTTCTTATGCTAACTCAGCATATGCTTTAGCGAACACTGCAAGTCAAAGTGGATCATCTTCTGGTACATATGCCAACTCAGCCTATGCCGCAGCCAACACTGCTGACCAACGAGCTGTAACGAGTGGTGTATACGCTAATGCGGCTTTCTCTCAAGCGAATACGGCCACAACAAATGCGGCTACTGCTGACCAACATGCAATCACATCTGGTGATTACGCCAACTCAGCATACACTTCGGCCAATTCAGCATCTTCTTATGCTAATGGTGCTTTCTTGGCAGCCAATACTGCTGACCAACGAGCAGTAACATCTGGATCATATGCCAATGGTTCTTATCTCGTTGCTAATTCCGCATCAAGTTATGCCAACGGTGCATTTGCTGTTGCTAACACTGGTGCAACTAATGCACTATCTGCTGGTTCTTATGCCAATGGTGCATTTACGACTGCCAACACCAAGTTTAACTCCACTGGCGGTACAATCTCCGGTGATGTTGTTGTTACTGGTAACCTAACTGTATCTGGAAATGTAACATCGATATCAGCAACGAATCTAAGCATTGAAGATAATATGATTTATCTTAACGCTAACAATACTGTTTCTAATCCTGATATTGGTTTAGCTGGTAATTATAATGATGGAACATATCACCACACGGGTGTATTCCGTGACGCAACAGACGGCACATGGAAGTTTTATTATAACTATGATCCTGAACCGGATGCATCACCATATATCGACACGGCACATGCTACATTTAGGATTGCTAATCTAACCGCCAATCTAATTACTGATGTTGCGACTATCCGTGGTTATGATCCGATCAATCATGCTAATGCTTCATATGCTCACGCTAATGCCGCATACACTGCAGCTAATAACTCGGTTGACACATGGGTTCGTGATGCCGCTAACTCAGCATCATCATATGCCAACTCCGCATACACTACATCAAACACGGCCGCCACAAATGCACTGTCTGCTGGTTCGTATGCTAATGGTGCTTTCTCGGCTGCTAATACTGCTGACCAAAAGGCAGTATCTGCTGGTTCTTATGCTAACTCAGCATATGCCGCTACTAATACTGCGGCAACTAGTGCATCCACTGCTGACCAGAGAGCAGTCACATCTGGTGCATATGCTAATGCAGCTTACACTCAAGCAAATACTGCCGTCACAAATGCTGCTTCTGCGTCATCATATGCAAACTCAGCATATACGACTGCAAATGCCGCAGTAACATTAACTGGTTCACAAACATTAACAAATAAACTTTTATCTGATAGTACAACTTCATTCATTGATGAAGCAGATGCAAGTAAGAGGATGCAATTCGAGTTATCTTCTGTGTCTTCTGGTGCAACTAGAATTTTAACTGTACCAAATTATAATGGCCAAATTGTAACGTTAAACGGCACTGAAACATTGGGGTCTAAAACATTAACAACTCCAATTATTAATGGTCCTTTAGTTGCATCACCAAAAGAAAAATTTATCACCGGTAATGCTCCATCATCAACATTAAATTTATATATTGGTGATAATACGATTCATTATTACACAAGTAATGCCACAAATAATTTTACATTAAACATTGCAGCATATAATGATGTGTCTTTGAATACTTGGTTGGCGACTGGTTCTTCAGTTACTTTTGTGTTGATGGTAACAAATGGATCAACTGCCTATTATCCAAATGTATTTCAGATTGATGGTGTCACCGTGACGCCTAAGTATACTAATGGAATTGCTATCACTGCAGGCAATGCAAGTGCAATTGATATGTACAACTTTACAATTTTTAAAACAGCTACGAGCACATACACAACAATTATGTCTCAAACTAAGTTAGCTTAAGGATTATATTATGCCGTTAAGAACGATGTTGACCAGTTTTGGTTTACATTATAGTGGACCAACCACACCATTAAACACTGTTGCGCCTGCAATTACAGGAACTGCAACTTCTGGATCCACATTAACTTGTAGTACTGGTACTTGGTTAGGTGTGCAACCAATAACTTTTGCATATCAGTGGTATAGAGATTCTGTATTGATGGCTGGTGAAACTAACAACACCTATACAATAATTTCAACTGATATTGGTTTCTCTTTTGTTTGTACAGTTACTGCAACAAATTCTTTAGGTTCTACTAATGCAGATTCAAATTCAATTTTGATAAATGCAACTATTCCGGCCGGCACAATTATTATGTATGATGGTGCTGATCCTAGTATATCTGGATGGACATTATATTCAAACACAACTAATCGATACATCAGAGGCACAGGAACGCAAGGAAACATAAACACGACTTATGCTAACACAGGTAATGTTTCTGGCACAATTGCGTTTGGTCCAGGTGGCGGCCATGGATCTATTTCTGGCACATTTAAAACTTCTTGGATAGCTTATCCTGGTACTTTCGGTTCAAGTCAAGCATTAACATCGGGTACAGCTGGCGCTCATGTTCATACATCCACAATTTCAAATAAACCTGTTACTAATGCTCTACCTTGGACATCCGATTTTACTTTTTTAGTTGCTTCAACCGATCAAACAGTTTTTCCAGCAAACACAATACACATGAGGGACACTGCAATTTCTGGTTGGACTCAAAAACTTGCCACAAATCCAGGTTCACCAACATTCAACACCGTTCGTAATATTCGTGGATCTCCAGGTGCTACAACACCTACTGAAACCTCTTTGACTACTGCACCAATATCAGGACCTATAATTACGTCTTTTGATGGATCACATGACCACTTTGTTGCTGATACTGCATATCGCAATCCAGCAACAGGCACCAGTTTAGGTGGTTCAAGTTATCTGCCTCCATCACCATCGTTTGTTGGGAGTAATCCTGCACCTTCACCGGACGGTCAATCACACGCACACACTGTTACGTCAACATATTATTTAAAATCTTTACAATCTAAAGCAATGAAACTTTGGGTTGCAGCTGCACAGACCGGAGTTCTAAGTAATACTATGTGTTTATATTCTGGCACCTTAAGTTCTTTGCCTTCTTATTGGAAAATTTGTGATGGGTTTGATGGAACACCAAATATGAGTGGTTTTTATTTGTCACACTCATCATCATCTGGAACATCTCACGGTGCAACGATTAGTAGAAGTTCTGAGATGCAAGCTACGGCTGCACCAGTTTCTTGGACACACCACCATGGATATGGAACAGCAAGTGTTTCAAGTGGTGGTTATGCAACTAAAGATTATTGGCACACCTCTGGTTCATCAACACATGGTCACTCTTACGCATCAACGCCATCCATAACTGATAATTATAATCCAGAAACAGTCGAGTTGGCATTCATTCAATATACACCTGGATCAGGTTCTCTATCTACTTATTCAATTACTCCTTCTGCTAATAGTGTTGTCGAGGGAAATACAATGTCGTTTACAGTATCTACGACAAATGTTGTTGATGGAAGCAGTTTGTCGTGGGTAATAAATGATATTACTGCCAACGGAACGTCCGATTTGGGTACAACTGGTGGAACTGTTACAATTAATTCTGGAACAGCAACAATTAATGTGTCGCCTACTTTTGATGGAAGTACTGAAGGAGATGAAACATTTAGTGTTTCATTAGTCCGATCAGGTTCAACTGTAGCTACAAGTGCAGTCGTTACAATTGTTGATAATACAAGTTTGGTATTCACATCAACATCTAGGGTTGCAGCTAGTGCTGCACTTGGTACCAGAACAGATTTTACTCTCGGAACTCTAACACCAAGTAGTTACGATGATGGTTTTGCCGGTCCATATACAAATGTTATGCCAGCTGGAACATCTTGGTTTATGAATAACACTGCATATAATTCATACTATGTCAGTTCGAATGGACAATTACTTTTTGGTTCTGGATCTGCCGCAACCACACTGCAGGCTTTGTCTATTGGTGCTTGTCCAGGTGACCAATATTGGGGTAGAAATGGAACAAATAATGGAACTAGCGCACCAGCCGGCATGGCTTATAAATTTGGAACAACATCATCTGGATATTATTTCTTCTCCGTAAACTTACAGGGTTGGAAGTACAATACCAGTTACGCTGATAGAACTTGGCAAGTAAATTGTTTCTGGAATGCAGCTAATTCTATACAATACATTGAAATTCTATACGGTCCACAGTTCTTTCAAGATTACACCGGTACAGCTGGTGTACATGGTGGTTCAGCGGTCACATATTCTGGTTCAACTTACGCATTACCCAACAAGAGCATGGCATTTAGTAGTATAGACAAAGGTATTAATTGGACATTGCATGGCCAAGGTTCTTGGAATGGAGTTGGAACATTTTAACAATTGATGGAAATAAATTATGAAAAAACTGAATGAATTAAATGATTATATTAAAGTGTACAAAGGTGGTATATCAAATGAATTGTGTGATAGAATACTGAATGAATATAAAAATTGTGATGGTTGGGAAGAAGCCAGAATAGGTGGACATATTGTAGATAAATCTATACGTAATGTTAGAAACATCAACATATCACATTCGGAAATTATACAACACAACCACGATACTAGAAGGCAGTTAGATTCCGATTTATATGAAGTGGTCGCAAAACTTTTGGCAAATTATACCGAGATTGCACCACACACAACAATTGTGAATGATAGCGGATACATATTATTGGAATATTCTGAAGGATGTTTTTACACTCAACACACAGACCATTTTGACAGTAATCCTAGATCCATATCTTGTTCTTTAAATTTGAATGATGATTACACAGGTGGTGAGTTTACATTTTTTGATGATGAATTGTCATATACTTTAGGTAAAGGTGATGTTATAATGTTTCCTTCAAATTTTATGTACCCACATGCTATTAAACCCATTTTAACCGGTACAAGATATTCAATCATAACTTGGTTTAATTAATAATATGAATGATGAATTGATAAAAAACAGTTATATAAAATTACCAAAGTTTATTTCAGCTGAACGTGCCGATGAATTGAGAACTGAATTTACTCAGTTCGCTAAGGTAAACAATCTTTGTGGTGATGGACAAGCACCAAACTCAGGTGTTTCATATAACTATAAAAGTTTTTTGGAATTGTTGTGTAATAAAACTGCAGAATTGTCTGAAATTGTTGAGAGTCAATTATTACCAACTTACACTTATGCCAGAGTTTACTATGAAAAAAGTGTCTTAGATAGACATGTTGATAGACCAGCCTGCGAGGTGAGTATCACATTGAATTTGGGTGGTGATGAAGAATGGCCTATTTACATTGAAACACCAGAAGGCAAAGAAGTCGAAATGAATTTGGAACCAGGTGATGCAATGTTATATCTCGGATGTGTTGCACCACATTGGAGAAATGAATTTTCTGGCAAAGAATATTGCCAAGCATTCATGCATTATGTACAGAGTGATGGTCCTTTCGCATGGGCTTACTTTGACAAACAAAGATAAACGTAGTACAATAGAGAACTAAAAATATGGCAACTAAAAAATATGACCTTACCGCAATAATGGAAGAGTATGCCGATGATGACTTTGGTTTCACGGCAACTGATGAAGAAGAATACAACTCAGTTATTGCCGAGAAAGATGACACGGTACAAGAGTACAAAGAACGTCTGCAACAGGTAGAGAAACTAATTATGCCGTTTTTAACCAAGTTGTTAAAGACTGCCGATCAACCAATTATCAAGTGGCCTAATCGTAAAGAAACATTAGAGGCACAAATACAGAAAATACTTGCTTTAACCAGAGATTAACTATATAATTGTACTAGGAGATATATTATGAAAAAAGATTTGATTATCGGATGTTCCACCGGATATAAATGGGACACAATTAAGTATTGGGTCAACTCTATCAATCAGTCAGGCTTCACTGGCGATAGAGTTATGATTATGATGAATGCTGACAAAGAGACAGTACAGAAAGTTACTGACACAGGATTCACAGTTATCGGATTCAAACAGGACGAACAAGGCAACCTTGTGTATCAGTCCAACATTATGGTTCACGTTGAGAGATTTCTACACATCTACAATTACTTGTCACAGAATGAGTATCGTTATGTTATTACAACTGACGTTAAAGATGTTATTTTTCAAAGCAATCCATTCAAGCACATTGAGAAACATATGGGTCAACGTCAACTTTTGATGTTCTCCTCTGAAAGTATGTTGTACAAAGATGAACCATGGGGCAACCAAAACCTATTGGAAACTTATGGCCAATACATCTATGATAGATTCAAAGATAATCCAATCTATAACGTTGGTGTTCTTGCTGGTCGTGGTGATGCAATGCGTGATTTGTGTTTGAATATCTTTTCATCTTCACTAAACAAACCAATTCCAATTTGTGACCAATCTACGTTTAACTTCCTGATTTCACAAGAGCCATACAAATCAACTTGTCGTTATACTAAATCTGAAGACGGATGGGCATGTCAACTTGGTACAACTGCAGACCCAAGTAAGATTGACCAGTTCAGACCATTCTTATTGGAACCATCTCCACACATGGAGATAGATAAAGTAGTAACGTCACAGAATAAAGAGTATGTGATTGTTCACCAGTATGATAGAGTGCCTGCATGGCGAAAGATTATTGAAGCAAAATATGGCTAAGATTTTATATGTTGTCCACCGATATGCCCCATATCCCGGTGGTTCTGAAAATTATGTACGTGATATGGCAGAAGAAACAGTCCGTAGAGGACACGATGTAACTGTACTTGCAGGCGAACACAAAGGTGACTTAAACGGTGTCAAAGTAACAAGTGACTTTCAGATTATGGGTTCAGAACTTTTTGATTTGATTGTTGTACATGGCGGTGATGTTGGTGTGCAAGATGTTGCGTTAATGAATGCACAAAGAATTCCATCACCAATGTTGTTCATGTTGATTAAACCATCAGAGAGTGCAGTGTATCAACATGCAATGCAGCACGTGAAGTTTATTGGTTGTTCAACTAAAGAAGATTGGGAATCAGCATTCAAACTTGGCCATCGTGACAAGGCAGTTCGTGTGTCACATGGCATCGATGCAAAGATTTCTTCTGGTACACCTGGATTCCGTGAGAAGTATGGAATCACAACACCATACATGTTCTTGTCGTGTGGTGGATTTTGGCCTAACAAAGCATTTCACGAATTGATTGCCACATTCAATGGTGTTGGTCGTGATGATGTTACACTGGTTTTAACTGGTTATGATAATCGACACAGTATCATGCCACCAAATTCCAAACAGGTTAAAGTAATGATGATTGATGACCGCAATGATGTTATGTCTGCCATTAGAGATGCTGACCTCTACATCATGCACTCACACTCAGAAGGATTTGGATTGGTTCTATTGGAATCAATGTTAAATAGAACAGCATGGGCATCACGTAGTATTGCAGGTGCCAAAGTGCTGAGTGATTTTGGATTCACATACGAAAACGATTCTGCTCTACGTGAGTATATGATTGACTTCAAAGGTGTACCAGAGTCCAAACTTGATGATGCATATGAATACGTGATGAATGCACATTTGATTAAAAACACAGTAAATGATATTTTGAAATTAATATGAAAATAACTTTTGGTATAACAACAGACTATTCTAATCAACCACAAATCAATGAAGTAATCTCTTCTATCAGATCACTACAAATACCTGAGTATGAGATTTTAATTATTGGTGGTGAGAAGAAAGAAGATATGGTCGATGTGACACATATCTATTTTGATGAAACTCAACAACCTGGTTGGGTAACACGCAAGAAGAACACCATTGTTCAGGCAGCCAAGTATGACAATATCGTATTGATGCACGACTACTATGTCTTTGATAAAGATTGGTACAAGAACTTCTTGGAGTTTGGTGAAGAATGGGATATCTGTTCCAACAAACAACTACTCATTAATGACAAGAGACACTTTACAGATTGGGTGACATGGGATGATCCTGTATTCCCACGTTACACAGCACTGAGACACGA
>Ga0208966_1000279_pt1 | contig 16296 bp, 31 predicted proteins | sample GreLakmeHU45MSRF_FD_187701 | JGI IMG/M metagenome (GOLD analysis project Ga0208966, IMG submission 187701) | Freshwater lentic microbial communities from great Laurentian Lakes, MI, USA - Great Lakes metaG HU45MSRF (SPAdes) | ecosystem: Environmental > Aquatic > Freshwater > Lake | place: Great...
TACTGAATATAAACACTAAAACTTGGAAATTATGGAAACTAAAGCAACTTTAATTCAAAGGATTTACAGAGGAAGAACAATATATGGATATTCGGAGCAAGATATTCAGCGAATAATCGAAAGAATAGAACACGAAGAGGCGATATTTTATAGAAGTTCGGTATATACCTTTTCCTGCTATGCTAAATTATTAAAGGACAATAGCGTAGAACTCACAAAATTTTATAATAATGGGGAGGAAATGAAAGTTTTAACGTATAAAAACAAAGACGAATTTTGGAAAAATATCAGCTAATATTAACAAAAACCAAAAACCCCAAAATTATGGAAACTTTTAATTTAAAAAAACATTGGAGCAGAAAGCTGGGAAAACTTCAATTGTTAAATGCTCAAAAAGAAAAATTTGAAATTGGTAACAACCACAGCGATATTAGGTTCAAATTAACTCAAATTGCAATTAAATTTAAACTTTAACAAGTCCTGCAAAGGCAAACCAAAATGAAAACAATAACACTATCAGAATTTGAAACAATGGCTAAAAAATTAGCAGAAAAATTTGTAGATTTAGAAAATTACTACGTACAAGTTATGAAATGGAAATCTAACGATAAGCCACAATTTGATGCTACATTTTATTTTAAAGGTTTTAACGCTGGCGGAAGTGCTTATACTCCAGAAATTGCTTTAGAACTTGCTGAAAAGCAATATGAAACAAAATTAAAAGAACTTGAAGTAAGCATAACCTATTAATCTATGAATTACGATAACTGGAAGCTAGAAACCCCTCCTACATTTGATGATGATATTATTTATTGTTGCGAATGTAAGGAGGAAATGGAATACAACAGAATAAGTAATTTTTGCCCTAAATGTATAGAAAATGAAAACTAAAGAAGAAATAGAACAGTTAGCAGAAAGTAAATTTAATGAAAAATATTATCCTATTTCAAAAAAAGGTTACATTGAAGGATATACTCAATGTCAAGAAGATATGGATAATATAATTAAAAAAGCTATTGAATTGGGAATCAACTTTAGATTATTTGTAAGAAGTTAAACAAGAAGTAGAAAAATTATAAATTATGAAACAAACAGATGAATTTTTAGAATTGGCAGAAAAGTCTAAAAGAGACAAATATTGGGATATATTTTACAAAACGAGAGTTAATGGTTTTGTTCTTATAACGAATAACAATACAGTTTTAGCTGCTTACGAACAAATGAAAAACGGTAAAAATACAGATTTTTTTGCTAACGAAAACGATTATGTCAATTAAATTTATAAAGGTTTTTTGTTAGATTAGCTAGTTTTATTGCTAAATTTTTATTAATATTACAACCCCAAATTATTATGAAAAAACAAAAAAGAGCTGTTTTAATCCAAAAAGATTACAACCCTAAAGAGCCAGTAATAGTTACAAACAGTAATAACTGTTTTGTTAGCGAAGTTGAAAAAATTGCGCTTAATTCTAGTGTATTTGAATTTAGAGATGCCGTTGTTTTAATAGGCGAGTTTTGGAACTTGCGACCAAACAGGGCAAAAGAGTTTAAAATTATAAGGCAAATAATTATAAAATCTATAATATGTAATTAATTTAACTTTAAAAAAGCCTTAAAGGTAAAAAAAATATGTTAGAAAAAAAAGAAGTTAAAGAAGAGCATTTTTCTGAATTAAACGGCAATATTAAGCCAACAGACATATTTCAATCAGATAGGGAGAAAAATGCTTATGCCACGATAGTTTGCGACTTAATTAAAAAAGCGGTTGCAGATTATTTTGTTTTGCCACTTTCTACATACTCATCTAAAAGCAGAATGAGAACCGTTATAAAGGCAAAACAATCCACTGTATATTTTATTAAAAAGGCTTTGCCATCCGCCAATCTTAAATTTATTGGCAATGAAATGAATTACAACCATTCAACCGTTATTCATTGTTTAAAAACCATAAATAACCTATTAGAAACGGATATAGAAACCAAAGCAGATATAGAGGCAATAAGTCGCATAATTCACTTGGGGCAAGATTACGTTTCTTTAAAAGGAGTTATAAAAAGCGAATATTACTATATCGACATAAATAATTGTATTTCCACACGCTTATCAAACGAGAAGGCTATTATTTTTACAGGGTTTACTGAAGCAGAAGCATCGGCAATTTTACAAAACAGCACAAATATTGCAAGCGAAACGCCTGCATTAGTGCAACATTATAAAACTGGCTTGTTTATTTTAACTAAAAAAGAAAAAAATATATAATGACAAAAACAGAAGATTTGGGTATGCTCAAATGGATTAATGAAAATTCCAGTAAAATACAAGATAGCGAATTGAGGATGTATAAAGGAAGCCCCGTATCTGAATGTATTTTAGTCGATATTTACAATAATTTAAAGGTTACGGAAATAGAGGTTAGGGGATATAATTGCTTTTTCACAGTAAGGTTACATAGCGAAGAGTTTTTAAATATGGCAGAGTCTATAAAGCACGTTACGGAGGATATAATATCAACGGCAATGGTAATAAGCATAAAGCATAAAAACTGGCTAGGGGAAAGGGATATACTAATAAAAAACCCTTTGTATAAAGAGGTTTTTGAACCAACTAAAATTTATAATCGCTTGTAATTATTTCGTTAAATACTTAATGCCAACAAAACAACTTAATGATGCCCCCCCAATAATAGAAACCCACTTATAAAATTTTTGTTTCTTTAAAGCCTTTTTTTCATTATTCAACTCTAATTCAAGTCCTGCTATTTGGTTGTCTTTTATCCACACCAAGTCCTTATTATTATTAATAATTAACTTATAATCAATTGCGTTTTTTTCTTGTTGAGTTACAATTGTGCTGCAATAAAAAAGTTGAGCCTCACATAATTTAAGTAAGGTATCTAGTTCTAAAACTTTGTGCGTTTGCTTTAACAAATATTTACCTTGCGGAAGGCTAAAACAAATAGTTGTATCGCCTGCTTTATTTAATATTAGTTTTTGAGAAAACATTTTCAAACTTAGCAACGATAGCACCAGCGTAAGCATTATCAATTTCTTTGTATTTTTCAACATATACAATTTTTATTTTGGGTTTAAGGCTTTGTAAACTATCTATTTTTGAGCTAAAATCTTTTATTTCACTATCCCTAACAACAATGCAATTGTAAAGGCTATCGTTTGCGTTTTTTAGGCGGTTTAACGTATATTTAAGCAAAGAGTCGTTATATTGTGTTGGTCTTGGATTAAATGCAAAATAGCCCAAAATTAGCACCAAAATTGAAAGCACGATAATTATAATTGTTTTTTTGTCCATTATAAGCCTCCTATTGAATATTTAAAAACTTTTATAATGCCACCTTTGGCGTACTGCTCTTCCTTATAATCTTTTATTTTTTCATTTACAAAATCAATAATTTCTTCAAAAGTGTTATCACTACTAAAAACTTCCTCTTCTGAACGCTTTAGCCCTTCTGCCGAGTTTTTGTAAAAACCCTCTGTTGGGTTTTTATCGCTAATTACTATTGATAAAAAATAATTATCATCGCCTTTATTTTTCCATTTTCCAGAATGGTCTGCTATTCTTAATTTCAAAGATATTGTTTCATCTTCATCAAGATAAATAGTGTTATATTTCCTTCCAAAATGATTAACAACTTCCGATAAAAGCTCATCTGCCTTTTTGTTTACTCTTTCAATTGATTCAACTTCTATCGTTTGTTCATCGCCCTCTTCAATAATTTTCCAAAGTGTTTTATCTTTTAAACTTCTGTTATCGGTATAGTCGTCAATATTTTCATCTTCGTCAATTTCGCCAACAAATTTATATTTCAATGTTTTTTCAGACAAATATTTGCTAAGACCGCTGCTGTTCTCGTACCTACCAAAATCGGAATAATTTACACTATTAAAATCGCTTAAAGCATCTTCGTAATCATCGTAAGCATCTGCGTACAAATCAGACCAATCGCCACCACTTAATACTATAAAATAAAGTGTTTTTGTATATACACCACCAACTACCCCCCCCAAAACCTTAATTTCGTGAGTGGTTAAAAAAGCGTAAAACTTTTTATTTAATCCAGATTTTACCCAGCCTTTATTTTTTGCATCGTTAAAGTTTTTAGCGTTTACTCGAACCTCTGTAACATTACCGCTTCTAAACTTTGACTCAAATATTACTTTCCATTCAGTTTCCATATTTCCACCATCCTTAAATCTTATATCTGGGTTACTAACATTAAATGTAGTGTTAGTTCCGTCTGCAAGTTTAATTTGGTTAGAAAATGTTGCAACAACAACAGATATTTTTTTTCTAATAAATTCAATTGAACCATCATTTTTATCTTTAACATATAGATTAAAATCGTATTTAGGATTTTTTATATTTAAAAATACTTCATAAACATTTTCAATATTTCCTGTTTTTTTACGAGAATAAATTTCTGCTAAATTTTTATCTTTTATAAACCAAAATCTTGGCTTCATTTCCCTATCATCTTTATCAATTTCTATTTCATCTGTTTTAAAAATTGTAAATTTATAAGGACTTCCGCTATACATTATTAAAGGCTCACCATTCTCATCAACTACCTTACTCGAATTTGATTTGTCATTTTCCCAATCCCCAAACCATTTTTTAAATGCAGGAGTTCTAACCAACCGATATTGCTCTTTAGTTAAATTACTTTTTTTGCCGTTGGGTGCTAAGTTCATAATCCGCCTATCTCGTATTTAAAACTATTTGACAAATTACCGCCTTTTTCATAAGTGTACTCTTCTAGTATAGTAAACTTTTTTCCTAATGCCTTTAATGATATTTCAACTTCTTTTAAGCACTCATTTATACCTCCACCACAAAGAGTAATGTTTTTATAGTCTTTTATAAAGTCCATTAAATCGGGTATGCTTATACAATCATCTGCATTTTGAAGTAGTGTTTGCAATTTACTGCTTCCATTTTCTTTTATATAGTCAATCCAAAAATTATCATCTAAATCTCTACTGTCGTTAACACCCTTCTCATACATCATTTTGACTAGACTAGCAATATCATCTTCGTTACCCCCGAAGTCCATACAGTACCTAAAAAAAGCATATCCTTTGTCATAAAAAGTCGCATTTTCTATAACAATTTCGTTAACTCCTTTGTCAATAAGCCAATCTTTATAATCGTGCTCTTCAACCATACCCAACGTGTCGTATCCGTTATATAGAAAAACGACGTTCTTACTAGTGCCGTTTACATAATCTACAAAATCTTCAATGAAGCTACTATTTTGCTTATTGATATAGTTTTCATATTCGGGTTGTATATCGACTACTATTAGATTTTTCATAATCCGCCTATTGTGTATTCAAAGTTATTAATTTCTCCACCTTTAGCATATCCTCCTTGCTCAAACTTATCATTTATAAAGCCTTCGGAATACAAGTAATTAACAAATTGATTGTAATTCATTAGTACCTTGTTTTTATCACGCTTTTTATAACTAACTTTTGTATATCCTTCAACGGGATTAGGCTCACCCTCGTAAACTACAAACTCAAAATCGTTTCCTATTTTGTTATAGTCTAATTTGGTTTTTTTATCTTTTGAAACAAGGCTTCCGTTGGCAAATATTGGCTTCATAATCTATTATTTTAAGCTAATTTTACATATTCTCCATCCTTTTGTCCGCTTTCGTACTTCTGGCGTAATTGAGCTAAAGAGTTACCAAAACTCATCTCAAAATGAGGCTTATCGACAAAACCTTTCCAATCTCCACCCCATTGAAACCCAACAGACTTACCAATAACAGCAATTTTATCCCAATCGTTTGTATTCCATTCTGCTTTACCATTTTTAATAGGCACAACATCAAGTGCTGTTCCAAAATTATGGTTTGACTGACCTCCTTTAGCGTTGGTAACTATACTGCCAGACTTTGTTCTGCCTTGTGAATACAAAGCATCTTGCTCTGCGTAAGTTCTATGTGCGGATGTAACCCTTAATTTAATGCCTTCCTTTTCGGCTTTGTTTATAAACTCTCTTGCTTTATCCCTAACTAAAGGGTGCAAGCTATTGATTTTATTTTCAGAAACCAAATCCCATACTTTATTTTGTATTCCTTCCATAATTTCTCCGCCTGCTTTAGCAATTTTTTTTCTGTTTATATACGCAGAAATACCAATTATAGCAATTGTAATGCCGCCACCAATCCAATATCTGTTTTTATATATAAAGCTCATTATTTATCGGCTTTAGCAACAACCTCATCAACCTTTACAATATTGGTAATAAACTTGCCAACCACACCAATAATAAAAGCACTACCTATTACAAGCCTTAACTCGTAAGTTGTAAATATTACAGCCAATTGGTCAAAAGCAAGTAAGCCACCGCCAGTAATAAGCGTAGCACACCCTAATAAAGCATCGCCAATTTTGCGCCACTTTTTAGGCGTTGGAAGGTAATAATTTGATAGCTTCATTTGAAAAAAATTTTTATTCTATTCCATGCTCTATCAAAATTAATAATGCAAAGAATAAGTGCCGATAAAATAGAAATAAATAATAATATTATTCTTCCGACCTGCTCAATGTTGTCCATAGTGCTAGATACACCAGCAACTCCTGTTATAACACTCAATAAAATATCTGCAAACGACTGCTCTTTAGTACTCATATTCATTTTAATTGTTTTAACCCACAAAACCCACTATTGAGTTACTGCTTACATTGCTCCATTTCTGGTATTAATAATTGCAATGCGTTTTTAAATTCTATTGGCAATTTTTCTGGTATGCTATCCGCTTCATCAATGAAAAAATCTATTTTCTCTTTCATAAATGAAATAATTTCTTCTTCGTATTTATCATAAACAACATCTGTTTCATCGTTTATTAGTTGTTGACCTTCTAAAGTGTATAAAAAGCCCCCTTTTTCGTCTAAAACAAATGTGCCTTTTTTATCGCCTTCTGTGTACAATTTAGCGTGTTTATTTGTAATTTTACGAACCAACCTTTGTAGTTCTTTTTCTTTTTTTACAACTTTTTTAGTGTGCGTTTCTATTATCTCTTCGTTAAGGTCGTAAGTAATTATACTGTCGCAAATCCACGCTAAAGCATCAGATTTTTTGCCTACTTTTGATACGTATGCGGACATATTGTTATATAATGCCACCAATTCTTTTCTGCTTAATTGTATTTTTTTCATACCTATTTATTTTTTATAATATATTACAAATTTATGCTAATTATATAATCTTCAACCGCTTTATTGCGTTGAGCATCTACCTCATATCCTGTCTGTGAATTATTGCTTTCAACAATTATGTCCGTTGAAAAGTTAGGAGCTATATTGTCTGTTGGGTGTAACCCTATGGTTATGTTAATTGAATACTTTTCTGCATCAATAACTGTTTCAACCCCATACCCTAAACCTATTTTTTCGTATTTCATTTTGTTATTTTATTTTAATTACATACTTGCATATCCAAGAGCTACTACCGATTCAACATCTTTCCAATTTATGCAATCAGTAATTGTTCCTTTATAAAATTTAATTGGATTACCTCCAGAAGAGTCTATTCTAGTTGGATTAACACAAACCATTGTAAGATTTGCGGCTGTGCCATTATAAATAAAAACGGCTTTAGTTGTAACGTCATTTGATGTTATTGTTAAAAATACATTTGTCATAAAAGTTTGAGTTAGCATTACTTTTAAAGAAGTTGTTACCGTATATGTATTCCCTATTGTTAATGTTACTATTGAAGCCGCATTTGCATTAGACAAAAATTCCGTACAAGTAAAACCAAAAGCTCCAGCAAATGTTAATGTAGATACTGAGCCGTTTCTAATTTGAAAAGCCGACAATAAAGAATTAAGCGTAATTGTTGATGTTGCAATAATCTGAAAATTATTCCAAGTCATGCCAGCGGTATTAAAAGTAGGTGTACTTTGAATATTTATAGTAGAACCAGTTAGAATCATTGTCCCAGCGGTATATGTCAAAACACCTGTTCCGCCATAACCTACTGTACCACTAATTGTTATCGTGCCAGCAGTATTAAAAGTTAAATTATTAAAAACGCTTCCACTTCCAGACCAAATTCCTGTTCCATTCATTACTAAATTAGTAGTACCAAAAATAGCACCAGTTAATGTTATTCCACCACCAATAGTTAATGTAAAACCATTTAGTGTTCTATTGCTTAATAAACTTGTTAAAGTTCCAGTAACAGTCCAATTATCAATTAATGTTGCAGTAAAAGCTCCAGTAAACTGTAATTGATATGGAAAAGTTTTGCCATTACTTGTCATAGTAGCGGCACTATTTATTAAAAGAATTGGTGTTCCAGAAGTTGTTGTTATTGTCATTGCTGCAACTAATCTAACAACCCTTGCTGTTGAAGTAGCAGCACCAACAGTCAATGTATTATTTATTGTTAAGGTTGACACATAGTTTGTAAAGTCAATAGATTGACAAACCGAAGCAACATTAACTGTAAGCTGCCCAGAGGTTGCAGTAGCAATTACATCATCTGCGCTAGTAGGCACTACACCTTCAACCCAAGTTGCTATGTTGTTATAATTACCACCTAAAACACTTATTGTACGTGTTGCCATTTTATTGTATTTCTAATAATTTTCTTCTTTCTGTAATTTCTCTATTACTAATACCTATTTGAATATCCTCATCTCCAGTTGGATTAATATGAGGTATATTTATTGGTTCATCAAGAAAATCAAATTTAACCAATGTAAATACTGTTACAAGAGTGTTTGTTTGTGTATCTAAAATTTCGTAAGCCATTTATTTTAATTATGAAATATTATATTTTATTGTTAAATAACATTTTGTTAAAGTTGTAGATGCTGTTGTAACTTTTATTTCTAATTTATCATTTGTTGCAAAACTTAATGAAGTCCAACCAGAAACAGCAGCATTAGCTGTAAGAGCTGAAGCCAACGTAGGCTTATTACCAGCACCACTCATTGATACTCCATTTTTTAATATATCAATTACAATAGAGCCAGACACATCTCCTTCAATAAACCATGCTGTTATTGTTCCATTAGTAGCTGCTGCTGCAATAATTGAATTTGTATTAAGAGGTATTATAATACCTTGACCATCAAAAGTTACATTAATTCCTTTATTATTAACTGCATTAGATTCTAAAAATGCAAATGTTTTTCTAGCTGCGCCTGTTGTAATAGTAGCATAATAAGCATCTGTTAAGAACTCAATTGCTCCTACTTCTGGAGTGATATTTAATGCTCCGCTAGTAAATTTTAAGGGAGAGCTAGAAGATGATGCTGAGCCTCCTTTTAAATGTAAGACTGCTGTTGGTGTTAATATTCCTATGCCTATATTTCCATTTTCAGATATTCTCATTCTTTCAGCAGTTGGAGAGCCAGAATAAAACAGAATAGAGCCTCTTCCAGCAGTTGCACTTACTCTTGGACGAAGTATCATTGAACCACTTTGGTTAAATGGAGCAGCACCTCCATTTGTTGTTCTAAGTATGCCTACATAAGCGTCTTTGTCAACAGGCATTACACTTGCACTGTTTTCGTAAAAAAATGTACCACCTATATCTAATGGTGCTAATGGTACAGAATTTAAAATTCCTAAATTTCCAGTATTAGTAATCCTCATCGCCTCTGTTGCACCATTATTCCCTACTTGAAATATATGGGCATCAGTTGTTCCTATGCCAGTTGTTGTTTTATAAGTTAATGTACTACCAACTGCTGTACCACCAATTAATAAAGGTGTGAGTAAATTACTTAATATTTTTCCATTCAAATCAACGTCCAAAGTGCTTCCAATTATGGGAACGCAAGTGGTAAGTAAATCTGCTATTTGTTTTGTTCTAATTTGCATTTATAAATAAAATTTATAAAGATAGTTTACTTTTTTATTATTTAGTTTAAAATATAATTTATATAAAGAGAAAATATGGTTTTAATCACATTTCCTCTTTATTAAATTATATAAACTAAACTTATTTATACAGCGTAATCGTAATCAATAACATCAGTTGCATCAGTAGAATATCCTAAACCAGAACCTCTTACTAAAACATCTCCAACAGAAATTGCTGAAATCGCTTTTGGTGTTAATAAATCAAGAGCACCTGCAAAATAAACATCTGATAAAGTAGAGGCATCTCCAACTTTAACTTTTAAGCCATTAATAAATACTTGTACATAAGAATCAAGTAATGGTGTTGCAATAATACCACTTGCAATTTGTTGACCAGAAGCACTTGCCGCTGATGCAGTCATTGATTTGTTAGAAACTGTTGCTAATGCTGTGTTATCATCAACATATTTCTTAGATACCAATGAATTATTTACAAATGTTGCAGAATAATCAGCACCATAAACAGCACCTAATAAACCAGTAGTTGTAATTGTTCTGCTCATTGAACTGTCTGCAATAGCACCAGTAATAGCAGAATTTACAATACCTGCACCAAGAAGAGCAGTGTTAGTTATGCTACTTGCATTACTTGAAATTGAACCTGTTGTTGCAAGTGTTAAACTACTTATTTTACTTACAGGCGTTCCTAAACTTAAAGCAAAAGCACCAGTAACATTAGTAGCAGAAGTTAATGCACCACCTAATTTAACATCAACACCAGTTTTAGTCAAACCATTACTTGCAGTAGTAGTATCAGCAATTGCAAGAATGCTTGCTTGTAATACAGCTTCAGCAGCTATTGCTCTTGCCTCTTCAGCATTAACATCAGCAATTCTATTAGCAACTTCATCAGATAAAGCTGCATTGTTACTTAAAACATAACCAGCAAATGCACTATCGTTAGCTGTGTCAACAGAATTAATTAAAGTTACAATTTCAGCAAATGTATCTTTATCAGCGTCAGAAGCCAATAATATTGCATCAACACGCCCTTTCTCAACATTGATGTTACCTTGTAATGTAATATCAGCAAGAGACCTAGCAGATGCTTCAGAGCTATCAGCAGCAGTATATGCAGCAGTAATAGCAGAATCAGCAGAAGTGTATGCAGAAGTTAAAGCACTATCAGCAGCAATTCTAGAAGCGGCTTCAGCACTAATGTTACTTTGTAACACACCTTCAGCATCAGTTGCACGAGTTTCTTCAGCATTAACATCAGTAATCCTATTAGCAGTTTCAGAAGCAATACTAGCACTTAATACACCTTCAGCAGCCAATGCACGAGTTTCTTCAGTATCAACATCAGCAGTTGCACGAGAAACTTCAGCAGTAATACGTCCACTCAATAGAGCTTCAGCAGCTAACGCACGAGTTTCCTCATCAGCAACATCAGAAATTCTGTTAGCTATTTCAGCAGAAACAGAACCTTCAACATTGTAAATACGAACTTCAGTAGCTAAATCTCTACTATCAATTCTAGAAACTTCAGAAGCTCTAGTTGCAGCTTCAGCAGACTCAGCAGCTCTAGCTGTTGCAGCTTCAGCAGTTAAGTCAGCTCTAATACCACTTGAAATTGATTCACCAGCAGTTGCTCTTAATGCAGCAGCAGTATCAGCGGCACTTCTAGCAGCAGTTTCAGCAGCTACGGCAGCGTTATTACTAACAACATATCCAGCAAAAGCACTATCATTTGTTGCATCAACACTGTTGATTAAATCAACTATTTCTTTAAATGAATTTTTGTCAGCATCAGATAAAGATAAGATTGCATCAACACGCCCTTTTTCAGTGTCAATAGCAGCAGTTAATACACCTTCAGCAGCAGTAGCTCTTGCAGCTTCAGCACTATCTCCTGCTATTCTAGAAGCAGATTCAGCAGCAGCAGCTACGTTAATAGCTAAATCAGCAGCAGCTCTTAAAGCAGCTTCCGCAGCAATAGCTTCAGTAGAAGCGGCTTCCGCAGCACTTAACTGACTTTTATTGACCGCATCAGCGGCTTCTGTACCATTAGCTAGATTTTTAATTTCTAGTGGTGTGAGAAATTCAATTTTACTTGAAAACTCAATTTGTTTGTTTTTAATTTTTGCCATTTTTTTTTGTTAATTGTTAATTGTTAATTGTTAATTGTAAAATATTTGTAATGTATCTAAATTATCAAGAGTTAAATGTAAATAAGTTAATGTTGTTCCAGCTATTGTATAATCGACACCTAATAGTTGCGATACTCCATTTAAAAACAATATAGATACAGTTCCAGCACTATAAGGGGCTAATAATGTAAATACTGTTTGAGCTAAAGTAGGAACGAATGTATCTACATGAGCAAATGCCGTACCTCCGCCACCACTAGCATTATCTGTACTAAGATTAGCTATATACTCTGTTTTGTTTGTAATTACAATCTCGGCACTTATTCCACTATCGGTTAATGATAATAAAGCCGCACCGTTTATTTTATTTCCGCCAATTGTATTGATTATTATGGCGTTTATATTTGCCTGTCCAGTAACATCATTAATATAAATGCGTTTACGAGTAAGCAATAAGCCATTTTGAGCAATATTAGGCAAGTAAATATTTGTTACACCGCCAGACGTGTCAACATCTATAATGTCGTCCTCGCTGCCAAACATATAGCTTATAGGCGATATTATTCTTTTTATGTTTTTTGTTGTTGTTGTTTCGCTCATTGCCTTTTTATACTAATTATAAACCACCTACTGTGTATTCAGATTTTATTGTTTGATATTCGTATTTATCGCCTTTAAAAACGTAACCTCCTTTTTTATATGTAGAATATCCGTTTTTTTTCATCAATAATTCGTAAGCCACATTCGTAATTTCTTCTCTGGAAGCGGTATCCATGCCAGCCCATTTTTTGTAAGCTCCATTCCAACTACCATCCTTCATATATTCCATAACAGAATAGTGGTCAGCTTTGTCTTTTTTAAACATTTCAAGCATACTTTTGTCGTTTTTAAAATACGCTATGCTATCCTTGTAATCCTTATCAATATGCTCTTTGTATTCTGCCAAAATGCTATTGATGTTTAACATTGCGCTGTTTAGACTCTGTTTGTTTGCCAACGCAAGTCGTTGTTGAGCGGACACATAAAGTCCCCTTGAGGCTTTGCCACCTACATTCGCCCCTTTTTTATTTTTAGGCACTTCCATGTAATGCTTTTTAATTATTTCATGAATTTTACCAGCAGCCATAAGACCTTTTGTTTTGTGGTAAAGTCTTACAATTATTCGCAAAATTCCCCATGGGATGTCTGTAAACTTTCTCGTGTGTTTAGCGTCCTCAAACATTACTTGCCACATTTCGTGAACTACTTTTGTGTCAAGATACTCCGTTACATCCTTAATTCTTTTTACTGAAATAGGATAATCCACCGATTTTATTAATGCGTCTTGTTTTGTTCCAGTTTCCATTTTACTTTAATTATCCCCTAAAATTTCTTTCAACAGTATCTCCCTTATTAATTTAGGAGAGCCATTAACCCCTATTTTATAAATCCAACACTTAAATTCAATTTCTGAATTTATTGGCTTTATCATTATAAACAATTCTGTTGGCAAACATTCCAACTCTTCCGAAACGCTCTGTAAGCAATCTTCAATAGTTGCTTTTACCATGCCTTCTTTATCAAAAATTCCACCTAATAAACTCATACTTATTTGTTTTTATAATTATTCAACAAAAATACTAATTTATTAATTTAAAAACATCTTTTTATTCTTCTATTTTTGTTGGTGTTAATAAACTCTTTATTGTTGACGTATATGTATAAGGTATTGAAAACTTAATGCCATATAACGAAACCTTTAATTTTATATCGGCTTTCAATGTCATTTTTTCTGGTGTAACCAACAGTGCTGTTATATTCTCGCCCAAAATATTAAGAACATCCGATGGATTAAAAGCTATATTTAAACCCAAAACAGAGGTGCTTTTAGGCAAAATTATCGTTTTTCCATAGTTTACAATTTTTGTAACAAACTTGTCGTTTAAATAAACCTTGTATTCCTGTTCGCTTATTTCAAACTTTATATCAGATTTGTTTGTAAAAGATAAAAATAAATCAAAATTCACATTTTTGCCACTAAGCGTCTTTATTTTTACGCCCTTAAACTTTATAACATAGTCCATAATTCGCCTGTATTGAGCGTAAAAAATTGCACCAGTTATAGTTATTAACCCAATTAAAGCAATGGCAATGTGTTTTTTTTCTATTTTCATTTTTTTTACAAAGAGTTTTTGGCTTTTTTTATTAATGAAGCAAAACTAATAATGCCTAAAAAGCCTACTACTACAATAATTGTTTGAATATGTTGGCTCGCCTCCATTCTGCGTATTCGCCTATTAAGCACATCCAATTTTTCTGAATCTGTTAAGGTTTTCTGCTCCATTACAAACCTCCTATTGAATAGCTACAAGATGTTCCTGCGCTTCCACCGTAACCGTATTCGTAAGGCTCATCTTCAAAATAGCCACGAACAATAGTCGGCTCTTTAGGTTTTTTCTTTTTTCCCTTACCTTTTACAGTAGAGCCTTTAGCGTAACTCATGCCGTCTGTATTAGGAAAACTCTCTGGCAAATCGCTTAAATCTCCGCCATGTTCGTATTTGTCGCTTCTATTAGGACGTTTTTCAGTATAATCGTTGCCACCTTCTGCTTCTCCATATTGATTAGCATTTCTGCGCTTAAAAACATCGCCACTTGCTGTTCTAATTCGAGATACTTTTTTAGATGTTCTTTCTCCAACACCTTGTGCTACAAGGTTTTTGTCCGCCTTTAGCCCAGCTTTAGTTCTTTTTTTCATATTATTTTATTATTTTACTTTTAGATTTTTTATACATAACAAACCCTACAATTCCAAGTACCAAAATAACTCCACCTACAATAAGCCCAGTTTTCATACCCTTACTCATTCCTTCTGTCGGTTTTGTATCAAGAGCCTTTGCCATTGCAATATCCCCTTCAACGCCTTTTGAACTAGCCTCTGCTGAAAGTTTTTGAGCATCAGATAAACCTAACTTTGCTTGTCCTTTTGCAATTTTAGACTCCGCTCTAGCATCTTTAATTGCCGTTTTAGAGCGTTTTTTTTCCATTCTAGCCTTGTGCCTATCATCTCTTCTTTGTTTAAATCCGCTAAAAAGACCACCAGCATTATAAAATTCATCGTCTTCGCCCTCTGCAAAAGACATATCGCTATCCTCTTGCATAAAGTTTTCGTTATATTGGTTTCCAATATTTTGTAATCCGTTTGCCACCTCGTAATCTAATACGCCACCATCGGCATTTTCATAATCTGAATTATTCATTTTTTCTATTTTTTAATTATGTTTGTATATAATAAGTAAGAGCTAATTATTAACAGAGATACCGTTATTATTAACGCTATTGGTTTTTTTTTTACAGTATCGGTTACTTCCCCAATACTGCTTTTTAATGTTTCAAACAACAAAGATATTTTATTTCCACCCTGCGCTATTAATGAATTTGGCTTACTGCCAACTATTAAACCTTCTTTTGTTCTCGAGTCTATTGCAATTTTAGCCAACGCATCGGTGGACTTTACTCCATTATCAACCGCCTTATTAATATCACTTGCAAACTTTTTAAACCAGCCTGCACCATTCCAAGTTGCATAAACAAAATTAAATAACAATCGGTTATCGGAATCAACTATTGTCTTTGCTTCTGGTGTTAAATACGCTTTTGAGTTTTTTTCATAAAGAGGATACATCATTTCTACAACCAACACTTTTAATTGTGGTGCTAACTCTCCTCCTTTGTAATTCCACTTCCACGTTTGAATATTTTTGTTTTTATCAATTAAACCCCAAAACTGTTTACCAGCAATACTGTCGTTAATAGCTCCTCCTTGTTTCCTGTCGATACCAAACATAGTTTCTCCGCTTGATGAATAACGACTATCCCCTGTGCTGTGCCATTGAGGAGAATAGTACCCTCCTTCCAACTTATCAATTACAAGTTTAGTTACATCGGAAAATTTATTTTTATCAACTGCCATTTTTTATGCTGTAAATTTAACATTTTCTACTGCGACATATAAAGGTTTTGCCCCCTCTATTTTATAGTATGCACTTCCTGTATAACTTCGTACTATTGTTCCATATATAGTTCCCAAAAACTCACTTTCTCCAGCCAAACGATAAGGTTTCCAATCATTAGGACTAGACCATATAGGAGTGGCAATAAACTTTGAATATGCTTTAAGTGCCGCTGGCTTTCCTTTTGGCGGTATTACTAACAAAGGAGGTGGTGCAACAATAACTTTTTGGTATTCAGAATTATACGAATCCCAAGCCTTTTTTGTATTACTTCCAAAATTACCATAACCACCGCCTTTATTTAAAG
>Ga0208966_1000282_pt1 | contig 16210 bp, 14 predicted proteins | sample GreLakmeHU45MSRF_FD_187701 | JGI IMG/M metagenome (GOLD analysis project Ga0208966, IMG submission 187701) | Freshwater lentic microbial communities from great Laurentian Lakes, MI, USA - Great Lakes metaG HU45MSRF (SPAdes) | ecosystem: Environmental > Aquatic > Freshwater > Lake | place: Great...
TAGTCGCGCTTGTTGCGGCCGACCACCGTCTGCGTGTAGTCAGCGTTGAGGTGTGTGATCAGGAACTCGGCCTTAAACGGCCAGACAAACTGCATGCTCCAGGTCGAGTTGTTCACCCGATCTACCACAAAGCCCCGAGGGTTGTAGCGTTTGGCCGGGCCGTCGAAGCCGGCTTGGTTGAAGGTGAACACGGTGTCGATCGTGCCGTCGTGCTCGAGGCGGTAGGTCTCGATGCCGTTGTAGGCTTCGGTCTCGATGAACGTGGGGATCGCCGCGATAACATACCAAGCACCCATGTAGCGCGATAGATCGACGCGTTCTACGGTTTTGAGCGGGGGCAGGCGAGTGGCGCATCCGGACATAAAGATCAGGGAGAGGAGCAGAGGGCCGAGGGCGAGTTTTGACATGGTTGTATCCCGTTTTCGGTGCCGCCCACGGTGATTTCTCACCTTAGGGGCTGAACTATCCTCACGATTGGCAATTTTGCTAGCGGTATTTCTATAGGAATCGTCTTTCCGGACGCGCTGCGGTTCAAGCGTGGGTGAAGGCAGCGTTGAAGCCGATCGGGTGAATGCCTTACTGAAGGAGTCATTCAGACCATGATTATGAACAAACTAAAAACGACGTCAGCCTTCCTCCTGCTGTTGAGCAGCGTCGGCGGTTTGGCCTCTCTCACGCGGGCCGCAGAGCCTCAGCTCGAACTGAGCCAACCGGTCACCGTGGCGTTGGCTCCGCCGGAGGACAAGGCCTGGGGACCGTATCAGTTTCCGGGCCTGGCACGGTTGTCGGACGGGACCATTCAGCTCAGCTATCACGTGGAGGCGGACTCGGCCAAGGCTTATGGGCTGCCGCCGGCCCGCGCCGTCTCGGCGGATGACGGACGGACGTGGAAGCTCCTTCCCCGCGAAAAAGCGGACAACCGTGCGGCAGTTGCCTGGCAGTCGCCCCCGCTACGCCTGCCGAACGGCGACCTGATTTGGGCTCGGCAAGAACGCCCCCTCAAGACCGCGGACCTCAAGTTGCCTGCGCAGCCGATCGGTCATTTCGTGAACTACGGCCATCGAATGGACTGGTATCGCGTCGAGGATCTCTCGCCCGAGTGCGCCGACGGCTGGATTCTCTCCCGTCAGCCCGCGAAAGCCACACAGTCGACGGACGAACGGGTCAAGGTTCGGCTGCCGGGCGAACTGCGACACGTGACCGAAGGCGTGATGCCACGCCCCTGGTTGCAAACGCTGTTCCTGGCCCCCGACGGTGCGGTCTGGGCGGTGCAGTACGACAACCGTCTCGTGAACGGGACTTTGAAGAAGCATTTTTGGCCCATGATTCTGCGCTCGACCGATGCTGGCCGAACGTTCGATCTGTGGAGCGAAATTCCGTACGCCCCCGACGCCAAAGCCGACCCGAAGGTAGCCGATCGGGTCGGCTTCACGGAACCGACCGTCTGCTTCATGGCCGACGATTCCGTGTTGTGCCTGATGCGTACGACCGACGGCAGAGGGCCAGGACCATCGTACCTGTCGCGTTCGACCGACAACGGGAAGAGCTGGAGCCAGCCCGCCGTCTTCGACGATCTCGGTGTTTGGCCACAGATGCTGCGACTGAAGAATGGCGTAACGCTGGCTTCCTACGGCCGACCGGGTCTGTATGTCCGCGCCACGGCCGATCCTGCGGGGCTGAGTTGGGCCAAACGCGTCACGGTTGTGCCCCCTGGCAAGATCATCACCGAGACCTGTTCCTACTCCGCACTCTTGCCCCTGGGCGACGACCGAGCCCTGCTGGCTTATTCCGATTTCAATCTACGAGACGCCGAGGGAAAACTTTGTAAAGGGATGCGAGTGCGAGAAATCAGAGTGATGGGCTCAAATGCGAAATAACAGTGTCTTTCAGACGGAATATGAACGACTCAGTAACCTATATAGCTTTTGCAGCAATGGGCCAATAAACAGTTCGGATCCATTAGGCCTCGACTATCTAACATCGGCTTCTCCATGCTCTTGGTGGGTGGCTCCATGCCCACGGGGAACGCCCCGACGGAGCTGGCGCGGATAAAGACTCTGCGTCAGGCGTCGTAGAGATGTCGGAGACTTTTGCCGTTGTAGACTGTTTCGCCGTCGAACTCATCTCCTAGTTCCGTTTTGCGGCGGGCCAACGAGATCATTCGCTCCTCGGCGGATAGCTTACTCGATTTGGTGGTTCTCGACACGGACTGCCTCACTGCTGAGTCTGCTTCACAGCTTTTCGGCACTGAGGGATTTATTGCCGGAGGCTACGGCGAGACCATTTGGATTAGAGATGGAGTCATTGTTGCGCGAGAGATTGCAGCACCTGCCAGAGAGCAGGCGCTTCGTGACCACACCAGAGATTTACTTGTATGACCGTGTGGCCTCCTGAAGAGCTGGACACGCAAGTGCCCGATAGACAAGGCAGTGTCAGACTCCAGCTCTTTACGTCATTGCTCCGCCGCCGAGGCGGTTGGTTCGCTAACCATGCGCATCTAACCCGGCCATCCTCAGCGACCCGAAGAAAGACACGGCCAAAGCCCTCGGCGTCCTGAACGAAAAAGGCATGGCCTCCCGCTGGACCTACTACATCGGCAAGGACGGCAAAATCCTGCACGTGGACAAAGCGGTGAAGCCCGCCACCACCGCCACCGACATCGCCGCCAAGCTCAAAGAACTCGGCGTGGCCGAAAAGAAGTAAGCCCGCCCCACGGCTCTCGAACTCCCCGTCCGTGCTCGCGGCCGGGGAGTTTTTGCGTCGGCAGACGATTTGCCCCGGCCGCTGAATTTCCGCCCAGTGAAGCTATGCGCCCCTTCGTGGTCACTCCAATCCTGAGTCCAGAAAAATTTTCCTGACTCAATCTTCCTGACTTCAGCTACCCTGCGCCCCAGCCATGCACCATCGTCTCACCTACCTCTGCCTGCTCCTCGCCGCGTCCCTGCCCGCCGCCGAGCTCCCCACCCAGCCCCTCTTCGTCTCGGGCACCGGCTACGCGCGCTACCGCATCCCCGCGCTGCTCGTCTCCACCCAGGGCACCGTGCTCGCCTTCGCCGAAGGCCGCGTGGGCGGCGGCGGCCTCGTCGGCGACATTGACCTCGTCCTGCGCCGCAGCACCAACCACGGCCAGTCCTGGCTGCCCGAACAAAAAATCGCCGACCTCGACGCCGACACCCTCGGCAACCCCTGCCCCGTCGTGGACCGCGCCACCGGCACCCTCTGGCTCCCCTTCACCCGCAGCCCGGGCAAGTTCACCGAGAAGCAAATCGTCGCCGGCGAAAGCCCCGCCCCCACCACCGTCTGGCTCACCCACAGCACCGACGATGGGTTGACTTGGTCCGCCCCGCGCGACCTCTCGGCCACCGGCCGGCGACCCGACTGGCGTTGGTATGGCACCGGCCCGGGCATCGGCATCCAGCTTGCCAGCGGACGCCTCCTCATCCCCAGCTACCACACCGAGCCGAGCCAAATGTATCGCAGCCACGCGCTCTTCAGCGACGACCACGGCGCGACGTGGCAACTGAGCGAGACCGTCGGCGAGCACACCGCCGAATGCCAGGCCGCCGAGCGGCGCGACGGGACGGTGGTGCTGAACATGCGCGGGACGAACAAGCAGTTCCGCCGCACCCTCGCCGAGAGCAAGGACGGCGGGCGCACCTGGTCCGCGCCCGTGCTGGAGTCGCAGTTGCCCGAACCTGCCTGCCAAGCCGCGCTCCTCGCGTGGCGCACACCCCACGACACACTTTGGCTCTTCAGCAACCCGCCCGGCACCACGCGCCGCGCCCTGACCCTGCGCCTCAGCCGCGATGAAGGCCGCACCTGGCCCGTCGCCCGCGTGTTCGACCCCGGCGCGACGGAATACTCCAGCCTCGCCCGCCTCGGCGACGGCGAAGTCGGCCTCCTCTACGAACTCTCCCGCGCCGGCCAGCCGTATCGCCCCGAGCTGCACTTCGCGAAGTTCCCCTTGAGCTGGGTGGAAGGCCGGTGAGCTCTGGAGCGCGGACGTCCACGTCCGCCGTTCCGCCCGCCGCCGTTCGCAGCAGTTGCGGGCATGAGCCTCCGCGCTCCCTGCCGATGGGGATTTCAAGCTTGGACCCACTTCCGTCCCTTCGTTAACCTACCGCCATGAAAGCCTTGGCTGCCGCGCCACTCCGCATTCCGCATTCCGCATTCCGCCTGCCAGCGTGGTGAACAGCGCCGTTGCTGGGCAGGCTTGTGTCGGACCGCTGGCCCGAACCTCGCCGGCTCCGCAAATTTGCGTTACAGGCTTGGCCGGTCCCCGCTTGCAATTCAAACACCCACTCACGAATCATGAGCACATTGAAAGCTACGGCATTCATTCTCGCGGCAGTTCACAGTTGGTCCGCGGTCTTTGGCGACGACTCAATCAAGCCCCCGGTCGTGACTGAAGACAAGACGGTGACAACCGTGGCGGCCACCTCCGCGGGAAAGAACATCGTGCCGGACGGCATGAAGGCGCGGCAACGCGAGGCGGCATGGCGCAAACGCCGGATCATCATGAACAACGATGGGAATGACTGTTTCATGATGGGCGGCAAGGAATTCAGCATCACGACCGATCATAAGAACATCCACGAGGATTTCCTGCGGGCGAGAACGTCGCCCCTGGTCGGTTCCCAAGTGGACTCGCTCTTTTACTGCACGGGCGTCTTTAACTCCTACCTGCACCAGAGCGACGAATCTGAACTCATGGAAGCCGCCGATCAGGGCGTTCCAACGATCGCGCGGGAACTCATCAAGGCGGGGGGCGACGCGCTGAAAACCGTGGTCGAATTCGGCCATCGCCAAAAGTGGGAGGTGTTCTGGAGCATGCGAATGAACGACACGCATGACTCGGGTGATGCCGCGCTGCTGACCAAATGGAAGCAATCCCACCCCGAGTGCCTGATGGGGAGCAAGGGCGGGAAGATGTCCTATGGCGGAGGCCGCTGGTCGGCGTTGAATTACGACATGGACGCGGTGCGTGAAAAAATCTTCCGCATCTGCATGGACGTGGCCACGCGCTACGACATCGACGGGATCGAGCTGGATTTCTTCCGGCACCCCCTCTTCTTCAAGACGCAGGTGCTTGGGGAGCCGGTGACCCAGGGTCAATGCGACAAGATGACCGCCCTGCTCGCGCAGGTGCGTCGCGGCACGCTGGAGGCGGCCCGCGGCCGGAGCCGCCCGCTCTTGATTGCGGTGCGCGTGATGGACTCGCCGGGTTATGCCAGGGCAATCGGGCTCGATGTGGAAAAGTGGCTCAAGGACGGCCTGATTGACGTGCTGATCGTGGGCGGCTGCTATTTCCATCTGGAGCCCTGGCAAACGATGGTGCGCATGGGCCATGAACACGATGTGCCAGTCTATGCGTGCCTCAGCGCTTCGCGTCTGCAAGCGGAAGACAAGCTGTGGCGGGGCGAGGCACTGGACGCCTGGGCTGCCGGGGTGGACGGAATCTATACGTTCAACCTGTTCGATCCGCGCCATCCGTTGTTCCGGGAGTTGGGCGATCCCGCCGTCCTGAAGGGCCTGCCTGCCGAGAACCGATACATCATGGGTGCCAAATACTGGATCAATTTTCTCAAAGACGGCGAGCGTTTCGGGAACATCGCCAAGTAGAGGGACAGGGGGATGTCTGCAACGTCGGCCCGGACCGCAGCGGTGCCGAAACAAATCGCCGTGGCAGACAGGCGCACATGTTTTCGAGAGTCCAAGGAATTGACGCAATAGATGTCAAAGGCACGAAAATGACCGCCAATCAATCGAATAATCATTGGTGTCGTGGAACGAAATGCAGTGGGCAGTTGCCAACGGTGTTTGGCGCTGCGAGGGAGGCGATGGCGAGGTCGAAAAAGCCGGGGTTCGCGGCGGTGGCGCGGGAGGCGGCGACCTGCGTTTCCAACGCGTCCACCATGGCCATCAGTTGCTGTGATTTTACGCTTTCTGCTGGTATCGTGCCAGTGCTTACATTTACCTATCCGTAGTTAGATTATGAACACCCGATTGGCGAAGCCCACGAGGAAGATCCTTCATCTTTTCGTCATGCTTTCGCTGACAATGCCTACGCTGGCAAGGTCGGAAGATGCGAGTTTCAACCGGGTGATCCGTCCAATCCTTTCGGAACACTGCTTCGCCTGTCATGGGCCGGACGCAAAGGCTCGCAAGGCGGGTTTGCGTCTCGACGTGAGAGAGGAGGCGCTCAAGCCGGCCAAGTCAGGCGTGGTAGCCATCGTGCCCGGCGATCCCAAGAAGAGCGAGCTGGTCGCCCGCATCACCACAGCGGACGAGGACGAAGTCATGCCCCCACGGAAAGCACACAAGCGACTCTCGAACGCACAGATCGCCGCGCTGCGGAAGTGGGTCGCGGATGGCGCAGTTTATCAGAAGCACTGGGCTTTTGAGCCACTGGTGAAGTCATCAGCGCCGAGGGTGGCGCGTGGCAAATCGTTCACGAATCCGATTGATGAATTCGTGGCCGCCAAACTGCGGGAAAGTGGTCTGCAGCATTCTCCAGAGGCCAGCGCGGAAACACTGCTGCGCCGAGTGACGCTCGATCTTACCGGGCTGCCGCCGACCCTGGCGGAGTTGAAAGCCTTCACCGCCGAGCTCCGCAAGCCAGGCGCTGACCTCGAGGCCTGTTATGAGCGGGTGGTAAATCGACTGCTGCAATCCGAGCACTTTGGCGAACACCTGGCCGTGAGCTGGCTGGATGCCGCGCGCTACGCGGATACGAATGGTTATTTCAGCGACAAGCCACGCCAGATGTGGCTCTGGCGGGACTGGGTGATTGCCGCTTTCAACGCCAACATGCCGTTCGATCAGTTCACCATCGAGCAACTAGCGGGCGACTTGCTGCCCAACCCGACCCTATCGCAACGCATTGCCACCGGCTTCAACCGCAATCATATCGCCAACAACGAGACCGGCATCATTGACGAGGAGTTCCGCACCGAATACGTCATCGACCGGGTGGATACGACAATGACGACCTGGCTGGGGCTTACGGCGGGCTGTGCGCAGTGCCATGACCACAAGTTCGATCCCATTTCCCAGCGCGACTTCTATCAACTTTTTGCCTTCTTCAACAACGTGCCGGAATCCGGGCTGATCACGCAGGATAATCCGCCACCACTGATCGAGGTGCCATCGCTTCAGCAGCAGCGGGAGTTGGCGGATTTGCAAGCCGCGAGGGGCGAGGCCACGAAGGCATTTGCGCTGCTGCAAACTTCACTCGCCTCCGAGATCACGAGCTGGGAGAAGGAGGCGCTGCGCACTTTGCCATCGCCTCCGGGAGAGCAGGTCCTGCTGCATGAAGCCTTCGATGGTCAACTCGGCACCAGTGTGAGGTCACTGGGGACGATCCTGGCTTTTGAGTCGGGTGTGCGCGGACAGTCAGCGAAGTTTGACGCCACTCAACACCTCGAGACGGAGGTGCGTGGTTTTAATGCCGACGCACCGTGGAGTATCGGCCTGTGGCTCCAGGCGGAGGGTTCGTTAAGCTGCCCGTTATCGCTGATCGAACCCACCGGCAATCGTCGCGGCATCGAGCTGCTCTGGCAGAAGGGACTCTTGCAAATCAATCTGGTGAACCGTTGGGGGGTAAATGCCATCGAAGTGGCCACGACTGCGGCGATGAGTGCCAAAACCTGGCATCAGGTGGTGGTGAGCTATGATGGCTCGCGCAACGCGAGTGGGTTAAAGGTGTTTGTCGATGGGGTGTCGGCGGCGCTGGAAGTGCGCCGTGATACATTGGACGGCAGCCTGGCGAATGCGGAACCGCTGCGCATGGGCCGGCGTGATTCGGGACTCGGTTATTACGGTCTGCTCGATGAAGTGCGCATCGTCCAAGCCTGCCTGGATCAGCCAACCGTGAACAACTGGTTCTGGGGTGAGCGCATTCGTGGCATTGTCGGGGTGGCCGCCGCCCAGCGCAGCGTGCAGGAGGCGGAAGTGTTGCTCGATTTCTATGTGGATCGTTTCGCGGATGCGCCGGTTCGCGCGGCGCGTCAGCGTGTGAAGATCGTCGCGCAAGCGGAGCACGACCTGCGCGCAGCCGTCCCGACCGTGCTGGTGATGCAGGAGATGGACAAGCCGCGGGCGACGCATGTGCTGGAACGCGGTCAATACGACAAACCCGGAGCGGCCGTGACGCCCGGCGTGCCCGCGTCCGTTGCTCCGTGGCCGGAGGCGGCACCGCGCAATCGCCTTGGGTTTGCGCGCTGGCTGGTGTCGGCGGACAATCCACTCACGGCGCGCGTCGTAGTGAATCGTCTCTGGCAACAGTGTTTTGGCGAAGGGCTGGTGCGCACCGTCAATGACTTCGGCTCCCAGGGCGAGCCGCCGACCCACTCGGAACTACTCGACTGGCTGGCGGCGACGTTCCGCGAGAGCGGCTGGGATGTGAAGGGTTTGCTCAAACAGATCGTGATGTCACGGACCTACCGGCAGCGGGCGCGGTTCGCGCTGGATAAATCGCACGTCATTGATCCGGAGAACCGCCTGCTTGCGCGCGGGCCGAGTTACCGGCTCTCCGCCGAGATGCTGCGCGATCAGGCGCTGGTCGTCTCCGGGCTGTTGGTTCGTCGTCTCGGGGGACCCAGTGTGAAGCCGTTTCAACCCCCGGGGCTTTGGGAGGCGGTGTCCTACAACGGCGAGGAGAGCTATGTGCCCGATGCCGGTGAGGGATTGTGGCGGCGCAGTCTTTACACCTTCGTGAAGCGCCAGGCACCGCCGCCGACCCTGCTTACATTTGATGGACCGACGCGCGAGAAATGCACGGTGCGCCGCTCGCGCACGAACACCCCGTTACAGGCGCTGGCGCTGCTGAATGACGACACGTATGTCGAGGCCGCACGCGCACTCGGCTCACGGGTATTGCAGGCGCCGGGCCAGGATGGGGCGAGGTTCCAGCAGCTCTGGCAATGTGTCCTCAGCCGGAACGCGAACGCGGATGAGTTGGCGATGCTGCGCGGTTTGTTGCAACGCCAGCGTAAACGGTTTGCAGCGAATCCCGACGCAGCGACCCAACTCGTGGCGGTCGGCGCCGCCAGCCCCGATGCGAAGCGCCAGGCGAGGGAACTGGCGGCCTGGACGGTAGTCGCGCAGACCGCACTGAACCTTGATGAGGCCATTACCAGACGATGAACTTAGCCCTCAATCGCCGCCAGTTTTTGAATCGAGCCGGTATGAGCCTGGGGGGAATGGCGCTGGCGTCGCTCCTGAATGACGCGAGCGCCGCACCACACTTCGCGCCGAAGGCGAAGCGCGTCATTTACTTGTTCATGCATGGCGGGCCGTCGCAACTGGATCTGTTCGACCACAAACCTGGCTTAAGAAAGCTGCATGGCCAGGAGTTGCCATCGTCCGTGCGCGGAGAACAGCGTCTTACCGGCATGACGAGTGGACAAAAAACACTGCCGGTGACCGCGTCGCTCTTTGACTTTGCCCGCCACGGCAATAGCGGTGCCTGGGTCAGCGAGCTTTTGCCGCATACCGCCAGAATCGTGGATGATTTGTGCATCATCCGCTCGATGAACACGGAAGCGATCAATCACGATCCTGCGGTGACTTTCATGCAGACCGGCCACCAGCAACCGGGCCGACCGAGCTTCGGCGCCTGGGCGAGCTACGGCCTCGGCAGTGAGAACACCAGCCTGCCCGCCTTCGTCGCGCTGCTCTCCCGTGGCAGCGCGGCGCGTCCGGCGGATCCGCTGTATGCGCGGTTGTGGGGGGCGGGTTTTCTGCCGTCAAACCATCAAGGGGTGGCGTTCCGCAGTGGTAGAGACCCCGTTTTATATCTCTCCAATCCGGCGGGCATTGATGCGCCCACGCGACGTGATCAACTCGATGTGATTGCGGCCCTGAACACGAAACAACTCGCGCTGCAACACGATCCTGAAATCGCCACCCGCATCGCGCAATACGAGATGGCCTTTCGCATGCAAAGCTCCGTGCCGGAGCTGGCCGACCTGCGGGATGAAAGCGCCGCTACGCTGGATTCCTACGGGCCGCAGTCACGCCAACCGGGCACGTTCGCGGCCAACTGCCTGCTGGCCCGGCGCATGGCCGAGCGCGGAGTTCGTTTCATCCAGCTCTATCATCGCGGCTGGGACCAGCACTACAATCTGCCGAGTGATTTGCGGCTGCAATGTGGCGATGTGGATCAACCCGCCGCCGCCTTGATCCGCGACCTCAAGCAGCGCGGTATGCTTGAGGAAACGCTGGTCGTGTGGGGCGGTGAGTTTGGCCGCACCACGTATAGCCAGGGCAAGCTGGAGCCGGCCAACTATGGCCGCGATCATCACGGTCGCTGCTTCACCATGTGGCTTGCCGGGGGTGGCGTGAAACCCGGCATCAACCATGGCGAGACGGATGACTTTTGCTACAACATCGTCCGCGATCCTGTGCATGTGCATGACCTCAACGCCACAATCCTGAATCAACTCGGGCTCGATCATACGCGGTTGACCTTCAAATTCCAGGGGCGCGACTACCGCCTCACCGACGTGCATGGCACGGTGGTGCGCAGCATCCTTACCTAGATTGAGGGTCGCGAGAAAAGCCAAGCGGTCGCAAAGTTCATCGCCGGTGAGGAGCTGCGCGTAACCTCGGGCTTGGTGGAGATGGTGCCCACGCAATCGGTTGCGAGGGCGTGAACTCACCGCGCGGCTGACGGGCTGTTTACCCAGCTTCAGCCCGCCATGATAGGCCGGGCTGTAGGTAGGCGAGGCTTTTGCGGCCCTTCACGGCGGCCATGCCGCTCTCGGCGGGGTAGCTGTAGAAATAACTGATAGGAAATTGCTTTCTGGACGCTGCGCGGTTCATTCGCGCTTCGCCGAGTCAGGGCCAACCCGGTCCGCACCCCAAGAAGCAATTTCCCAGCAGAAGAAACAACCGGACAATTCAGATCAGCTCGGGGATGGGCTGGCCACCCGAGTAGATCATTGGAATCGGTCTGCCTAAACGGTCGGTAACCTCCAACCGTTGGTCGATGCCCAATACGCGGAAACACGTGGCCATCAAATCCTGTGGGGTGACCGGACGGTCCTGCGGATAGGCGGCATGGGCGTCTGATTTGCCGATGACTTGCCCCATGCGCAAGCCGCCTCCGACCAGGATCAATGGACTCACCGCCGCCCAATGATCACGGCCACCCTTGGCGTTCAGGCGCGGCGTGCGCCCGAATTCTCCCGTAATGATCAGGAGCACGTCCTTGTCCAGCCCGCGGGCGAAGAGGTCTTCGATGAACACCGAAACGGCGTGGTCCACCAGCGGGCACATCAATTGGCAACTGGGCACAATATTCGTGTGATGGTCCCAACCATCGATGTCTGGCGCGTCGGTGCTGTTATTGACCGTCACGAAGCCCACACCCGCTTCGCACAAACGCCGGGCCAGCAAAAGTTCCTGCCCTAGGCCAGGGCCGTAACGCGTGCGCAAGCCCGCATCTTCGCTGGACAGGTCGAAGGCCTGCCGGGACTTGCCCAAGATCACGCTCATCGCCTGTTTCTCGAAAGCATCCATGCTGGCGGTCATGCCACTGGCATCGCCGATGCGTTGCAAGGCATCGAGACTTTGCCGGAGGGCGACTCGGTCCCCCAGGCGCTCGCGCGGGAGTTTCAATGTCATGTCAGCGAGCATCGGGTTGCTGCCGATCTTGCCCAAACGGAACGGGCTATCCGCCAGGCCTAACCAAGCCGCGTCATCTCCTTCGTAGCCGTTGACGCTGCGCATGCTGACATAAGTAGGCACTCCTTCGCGTGGATTGACCGGGCCTTTTGCCCGGGCGACCACCGAGCCGATGGAGGGAACCAATTGGGGTATGCGCAGCCCTGACTGTCCGAAAAACGGTGGCGGCCACGGATGCCCAGTCTTCACCCAATGCGCGGCCCCGCCGTGGTCGCCATCACTGTGGGTGAACGAATGGACGACTGCCATCTTGTCGGTCAGTTGGGCCATCCGGGGAAACAAACTGCCGAACTGCAACCCTGGCAGTCGCGTCGGAATCGCCCCCAACGGGCTACGAATCTCCGATGGAGCATCTGGCTTGGGATCGAAAGTCTCCAACTGCGAGGCACCGCCTTCGAGAAAGAGCAGGATCACCGACTTGTTCCGCATCGGTCGCCCGTCTTCCGCTACCATCGCCCGCACCCGCAGCAAGTCCGCCAGCCCCAACCCAGTCAACCCCAGCGCCCCGACTTTCAGGAAATCGCGCCGATTGTGACGAGCTGGCGTCGAGGCTGGTTGAGTAAATGTTAACATGCTTGAAGACGAATGGCGGCTGCTCGAGGCAGTTTGAGGCCTGATTTAGCGTGATGGTAATCGGTGTGCCGCATTGTCTTCAGTCTTGCTCCTTCATGGCGGTTGGCAAGCCTCGCTTTGTCAGATGTTGCAAGCTCGCGTTTATTTCGCCAAACGAGCGCTGCTCGCCGCAAGGAAACGGTCGGAAATCGCGCTGCCGGCGACCACCTCGGGGCGCACCCCCCACCGCTGGGCGCAGGCGGCGTGGTGCCGGTGAACTTCTTGAAGCGCTTCACGAAGGCGCTGTGGTCGTAGAAGCCGGAGTCCAGCGCGATCTGGATGATGCTCGTGGCGCTGTGCCTGAGCGCTTCGAGGGCGTGATGGATGCGCACCTGCTCGACGAAGGCATACGCGGTCATCCTCATGTGCCGCCGGAACAAACGCGTGAACTGGCTCTCGGAGTAGCTGCACCGTTTTGCCAGTTTGCCGATGGTGATGCGCCCGGCGTAGTTTTCGGTGATGTGCTTGAAGGCGGGCAGCAGCCGGTTCAGCTCGGCGTCCTCGCCCATCACGTCGTTGTAAAGTTCGTTGATGGTGATGAGGGCGATCACTTTGCCCTTCCGGCTGCAGCGGGAACTTGCTGGAATACGACCATTTCATGGGGTGCGCGAAGAACCCCGTGGCATGCACCTTATTGAGCAGCGGTTTGCCATGCTTGAAGACGGCAAGGTCGTTCTGGCGGAAGGTCTGGGCGATGATTTTTGGGAACAGGTCGAAGTCGGTCTTGCCGACCACCTCAAAGTCGGGCGGCAAGTGAATGGCGTCGCGCAGACCTCGGCTCATGTAGATGTAGCGGGAGTCGAGGTTCTTGATCATGAACATAGCGCCGTTCGCTTGCTCGCGACGCCGTAAATCGCATTTCCGCGCGTCGGCAAACTATCGATTAGCCGCCGTGCCGGTGCGTGCCTGGTGGTGCCCGACTGAAAATACAGTTAAGCGCTTATTCTAGTTCGCGTTCAAGGTGAGGCTAACGATCCAAGGCCAAGCGCAGATGCTTTTGATCCGCTGAGGATCCCTGGAGAGGCGCGGTAGACCTTCCTCAAGCTGGCGGATCACGCCCGCCATGTCTCCAAAGACACGGTTGGGAAACTCCTTCTCCCGAAGTTCGTCCCAGAGGTGTTCCTGCGGATTGAGTTCCGGCGCATACGGTGGCAGCCGATAGAGGCAGATGTTTTCCGGCACCACGAGGGCCTTGGCGACGTGGGAACTGGCGCCATCAACGACCATGAGCATGAACTCCTCGGGATGCGCCGCGCTGACCTGCGCCAGGAATTTGCCCATCTGCTCGGTATCCATCTTGGGACAGAGCATCCAGTCGAGTTGACCTTCCCTCGGGCTGAGGGCCCCATAGACGTAGGTGAACTCTCGCTCGTAGCCGTTGTCCACCACGGGGCGGTCTGGGGCCGGCGCCCAGCAACGGCGGATGCGCACCATCGGGCCAAACCGCGCTTCGTCCTGGAACATCAGCCGCACCCCTCGCCCCTTGACCACCTCAGGTTTCAGGAGGGCTGCCAGTGCTTCAGGGAGTTTTTTTTCCAGTCCGCCTGTGCGGCGGGGCTGCTCTTGGGGTGCCGTGTGTCCGGCGCGACTTTACGCCAGCCGTGACGCGCCAGCAGCCGGTAGATCAGCGACGCCTTGACAGGGTGCCCAACGCGTTGGGCCAAGGCCGCGCGCAAAGGCGAAACCACCAGCAGGCTCCCGGCGCTGGCGAGTTTGAGCCAGGGTTCCAAAAACGCCCGCTCCTCCTCCAAGGTCATCCAATAATGCCGCCGTCCGCCCCATTGCCGGGCAGGAGCTTGCGTGCGGCTGGCGGAGAGTTGGCGAAACGCCCCTTGCAGCCGGGTGACGGTGGCACGCCCCACGCCCAGTGCGGCGGCGGTTTGCGCCAGTGTCGCCCCCAGCAGGGCCGGCAGCAAAATGGCCTGCGCCCGCCGCAGTTCTTCCAAGGTCGTGGCCGAGTCGGCGGCAACTTGCGCGCGTTTCACTGTCACGGGATCGATGTTGGGTGTTCGAGGCATGCCGAACACAACCACATTTCACCTCATCTTGAAAGCGCATTAGAATTATCTGTTGAAGTCTGCGAGCGCGAGTAGCCGCAAAACGCGTTAAACACGATTCGCGGCGTCCGAAGCGCAAAACCGCCCCAGCACCTCCGTTCGCGAGTGCTCGTTCGGCGTGCATGGCGAATTCTCCTTCGCCCATCATGGTCGGAATCGCTACTCTTGCTTCGTGCCCGACCTCTCCGAGGGTCCAACGATGATCAGTGTTAAGCCCAAGCCTCACGGGAAGGGCTGACCGTGCGACCGAAGAAGCAACGGCTGAACCACGGTCGATACGCAGAAGCTCGAGGCTTTGCGCAGTCTGAGTGCAGCGACCATGAAGTAACCCAGCGCCGTTTTTACGCCCATGTTTCGACCCCTCACCGTCCAGCAGCCGACGGAACTGCTCGCCTTTCTTTTTGCCAGCCTGCCGGAGGTTAAAAAGAACAAGGTGCGCCAAAGCCTCAAGTTTGAGGCCATCCTGGTCAATGGCCGGGCGACCACGCAGTTCGATCATCCGCTGCGACCCGGCGATGTGGTTTCCATGCGCTCTGAAAAGAACCTGCGCACCTGCAACCGCCTACCGGCGGCGATGAAGATTCACTTTGAGGACGAGCATCTCATCGTCATCGACAAGCCAAAGAACCTGCTGGCGGTGGCCAGCGAAGCGGAGCGCGAAAAGACCGCCTACGTCTTCCTCACCGACTACGTGCGGGGTGGCAATGAGCGTAGCCGTGCGCGCATCTTCATCGTTCATCGGCTGGATCGCGAGACCTCCGGGCTGATGGTCTTCGCGCGCACAGGCGAGGTGAAAGAGCTGCTGCAAACGAACTGGGATCAGGGTGAGAAACGCTATCTCGCCATCGTCGAAGGCGGACCCAAGGCGGATAGCGGAGTGCTCGAATCCGACCTGGATGAGGCCTCCCCCCACAAGGTGTATTCCGTGCCGGCCAGCAACCTCACCCGCCACGCCATCACGCATTACGAAGTGTTCAAGCGCAACGCGCGCATGGCGTTGGTGGAGCTACGGCTCGGCACGGGTCGCCGTCACCAGATCCGCGTGCAGCTTGCGGAGATTGGCTGCCCCATCATCGGCGACGAGAAATACTCCGCTCGCACGGACCCCGCCAAGCGGCTTGGCCTTCACGCGTGGTTGCTGAAATTCCGCCACCCGATCACGGGCAAGGATCTCCAGTTTGAATCACCCCTGCCGCCAGAACTTGCAAAGCTCTTCTAAGCGGAAGGTCAAAGTTGCCATTCCAGCGTCACGACCTACCGCCACGCTGACACGGGATCAACGAAACGATCCCGCTGGCCATCACTCCTGCTCACGGACGCCATCATGGTCGGAATCGCTACTCTTGCTTCGTGCCCGACCTCTTCGCCGCAGACCCAACAACCGGTTTCAAAGCCAAGTTGCAGTCAGCGGGGAAGTAAGTGAAACCGGCCGACCGGGTCCAATGTTCAGGCGAAGCGGCTGGACGCGCCGGTGGCGACCCGGTATGGCTACGCGCAGTTCGTGAATCCGCTCTGCAATCTCTACAACAAGGAAGGCCTCCCGGCCTCGCCGTTCCGCACCGATGACGGCGTTGCAACACTCAAGGAGTAAGAAGATGAGAACTCGAATAGCACAACTTGCGGTTCTCGCGGCGCTTCTGGCGTTCTGTCAAGCCGCGTTTGCCGATGTCCGCATGCCTCAGATATTTTCCGACGGCATGGTCTTGCAACGCGAGATGCCGGTTCCCGTTTGGGGCTGGACTGACGTCGGCTCGAAAGTGTCGGTGAGCTTTGCAGGGCAGACGAAAAGCGCCACGGCGGACTCCTCGGGGAAATGGAAGATATTGCTCGATCCGTTGACGGCGAATTCC
>Ga0208966_1000284_pt1 | contig 16171 bp, 16 predicted proteins | sample GreLakmeHU45MSRF_FD_187701 | JGI IMG/M metagenome (GOLD analysis project Ga0208966, IMG submission 187701) | Freshwater lentic microbial communities from great Laurentian Lakes, MI, USA - Great Lakes metaG HU45MSRF (SPAdes) | ecosystem: Environmental > Aquatic > Freshwater > Lake | place: Great...
ATTGGAATTTTGAAGCTATTAATAATGCTCAAGGCACTGATGCTATGTACTTAACGTTTAGCGAAGACTATAAAGGCGACAAAGTGCTCCCATTTATTGTCGGTATTTACACTATGCTTATCAAAGCCCATGGAGGTAAAAAAGAATTTTATTTATTTGACTCAGTTGACCCTCAGCTTTTGTATAACGCCTCTCGTAATATTGAAACAGCTGTTTGGAAACTCTCCAACGCTAAAGATAGTTCCGGTAAATCCTTTTTGCTAGCGAATGAAATAAATGAAAAGGAAAGTAATTTATCTTTTGAAAGAGAGTTTGGAAAAATTATTGGTAGAACAGATTTTCTAGCTTTTACATTATCTGAAAAAACGGAGCGGAGTATTACGCGCATTATTCAAAATGTTACGACTGGCTTATTCATACCTATTTAAACTACAAAAGTATTTTCTCAATGCCGCCTTTGGTGGAGCTTTCTACAAAGTTTTGCATCCAATTTGCACCCAGTAAATTCTTGGCTAATTCAACCACAATATAGTCTGCTGTTGTATTTGTTTCTTCTCCATAACGCGCCAATCCTTGTAAACAAGAAGGGCAGGAAGTAAGAATTTTTACTTCACCAAATGATTCTGGCTGATCAATACCTATTTTTTGAATCCCTTTTTCAATTTCTTCTAGTTTTCTCTTTTTAACTTGCGTTGCAATATCTGGTCTTCCTACGGCAAACGTTCCAGACTCACCGCAACAGCGATCATTCAAAGGTACACTTGTATTCATTAATGTGTTTGTAACTTGAGAAGGTGCATATGTTTTCATTGGACTATGGCAAGGATCATGGTACATATATCTAGTGCCTGAAACACCTTCCATTTTTACTCCTTTTTCCATGAGATATTCATGAATATCTAATAATCTGCAGCCAGGAAATATTTTTTCAAATTCATATTTTTGTAACTGATCCATACAAGTTCCGCAAGAAACAATCACTGTTTTAATATCTAGATAATTAAGTGTATTCGCTACTCTATGGAACTGAACACGATTATCAGAAGTTATTTTTTGACCTTTATCATGGTTACCAGAAGAGGTTTGAGGATAGCCACAACATAAGTAGCCTGGCGGCAGAACGGTAATTGCGCCAACCTCATATAACATCGCTTGAGTTGCTAATCCTACTTGTGAGAAAAGTCTTTCAGAACCACATCCAGGGAAATAAAAAACTGCGTCAGAATCTTCATTAATCTTTTCTAGATTTCTTATGACCGGAACAACTTTATCATCTTCGATGCCAAGAAGCGCTCTAGAGGTTTTAGTTGGCATATTTTTAGGCATTGGTCGATTTAAGAAATGAATAATTTGAGACTTGATCGGCGCTTTACCAATAGTTGAAGGTGGATTATTTTTGAAAAAATTAATAGTGCCGAGTTTTTTTAATAAGTGATGCCCAGCTTGTTGAACTTTGTATCCAACATCGACCATTAAAGTTCTCATAATTTTAATAGTGACTGGATCTTTCATATTGAGATAGCTCATCGCTAATGCTGTGCCTGGGCTAAAGTGTCGCTTACCCTGCTCTCTTAAGAAATTTCGCATAGCGATAGAGACTTCACCAAAATCAATATCAACTGGACAAGGGTTAAGGCATTTATGGCAAACAGTACAATGATCTGCAACATCATTAAATTCATCGAAATGCTTAATCGAAATACCACGTCTTGTTTGTTCTTCATATAAAAATGCTTCTATAAGCAATGAAGTCGCTAAAATTTTATTTCTTGGGCTATAAAGTAAATTAGATCTAGGTACATGTGTTGTGCATACAGGCTTACATTTACCACAACGTAAACAGTCACTGATTGAATCTGCTATTTCCCCAATAGCAGATTGTTCCATGATGATAGATTCTTGCTCTAACAATCCAAAGCTTGGAGTATAAGCATTCTCTAAGCCAGATCCTGGAAGCAATTTACCTTTATTAAAGTGTCCAAAGGGATCTACTTTATTTTTATATTTCTCAAAGGCTTGAATTGTACCTTCATCTAAAAATTCCATTTTTGTAATACCAATGCCATGTTCGCCAGAAATAACGCCATTGAGGCTTTTAGCAAGATCCATCACTCTCACAACAGACTCGCGCGCTTCTTGCATCATTTGATAATCATCAGAATTAACAGGAATGTTGGTATGCACATTACCATCACCGGCGTGCATATGAAGTGCTATAAACACCCTACTCTTTAAGGTATTTTTATGAATTTGATCTAGTTTTAGTAAAAAGCTTTCATACTCTCTTCCGCAAAAAATTTCATGGAGAGGGTCTTTGAGTTCTCTTTTCCAAGAAATTCTTAGCTCATAAGACTGAAGCGCTCTAAATATACTTTCATATTTCTCTTCAATATCATTATTTCTTTCAAGCAGTGTTGAAGGAGGGCTATCAAGATTGTCCAGCATCTGGCCCCATTTTTCTCTTAACCCATGGATCAAATCAATACTCATTTTTTGCTTTACTTGGGTTAATTCTGGATCAGAATTTAATCCTTCTTCTTCATAAATAAATTTATCATGCTCAATGAAAGTTTCTAATTCATCTAAAAGTTTTAATTTATTTTTAATTGAAAGCTCGATATTAATTCTTTCAATACCATCGGAGTATTCTCCAAGCTTAGGAAGAGGAATCACAACATCTTCATTGATCTTAAATGCATTTGTATGTTTTGCAATCGCAGCTGTTCTTGCGCGATCAAGCCAAAAACGTTTTCTAGCATCTGCTGAAACTGCTATAAAACCCTCACCATTTCTTGAATTAGCTATTTGTACAATTTGAGAGGCTGACAACCCTACAGCATCTTCATCATCACTTGCAATATCTGCGATTAAAACCATGCGAGGACGTTCTTGTCTTGCGGCTTTGGTACTATACCCAACAGCTTTAATATAGCGCTCATCCATATGCTCTAATCCAGCCAAGAGCGTACTATCTGATTGATCTAAATAATCCTTGATTTCTACAATTGCGGGAACAGCATGGGAGACGTTGCCAAAAAATTCTAAGCAAACTGTTCTAACGTACTTAGGCATCTTATGAAGAATGAAAGTGCCAGATGTGATGAGTCCATCACATCCTTCTTTTTGAACACCAGGAAGTCCACTCAAAAATTTATCGGTTACATCTTTCCCTAATCCGATTTTTCTAAAACTACTCCCAGGTATTTCTAAAACTTCTGGCTCTGCAATTAATTCTTTGCCGTCAGGCTTATATCGACTAATTTTAAAACGCACCAAATCTACATAGTGAATTTTGCCAAGATTGTGATCTAATCTTTCGACCTCAACCCAGTTGCCATCAGGGTCAACCATTTTCCAAGAAGCTAGGTTATCTAAAGCCGTCCCCCAAAGTACTGCTTTCTTTCCACCAGCATTCACTGCAATATTTCCACCAATGCAAGATGCATCTGCTGATGTCGGATCGCAAGCAAATTCAAGCCCACTACTCGTTGCCATTTCCATAGCGCGTCTTGTAACAACCCCTGCACCGCATCTCACAACAGGCACACGCTCACTGACGCCAGGCAAATTTTGATATTCGACATTGCTTATATCATCAAGTTTTTCGGTATTAATGACTGCTGAGAATGGGGTGAGCGGAATAGCACCGCCGGTGTAACCTGTACCTCCCCCTCGAGGAATAATGGTTAACTCAAGGTCGATACAAGCTTTAACAATTTGCGCCATCTCTTCTTCGCGATCTGGGTTAATTACAACGAATGGGTATTCAACTCGCCAGTCCGTTGCATCAGTCACATGAGATACTCTTGCTAATCCATCAAATTGAATATTATCTTTTTTGGTAATTTTTTTTAATTTAGAAAAAATTTTTCTTCTAAATTTTTTGACCAACTTGAAATCGTTTTCGAAAGTCTTAACTGCCTTATGCGCTGCTTCAGAAAGCTCCATGACTTTCTCATTGCCAGAACTTCGCTCACCAATCGAATGGATACGATGATACATAGCATCCACTAATGCTTTAAGTCGCTTTGGATTTTCTAAAAGATCATCTTGAAGATAAGGATTTCTATTAACTACCCATAAATCACCGAGCACCTCGAAAAGCATCCGAGCAGATCGGCCTGTCTTTCTTTCGTCTCTCAATTCATTCAGGATATTCCAAATATTTTCTCCTAAGAATCGAATGACGATTTCTCTGTCTGAGAACGAAGTATAGTTATAGGGTATTTCACGCAATCGACTGATTGGAAATGGTTGCGTTTTAAAAATAGATTTGAGTATTGGGGCGTTCATTTAAATAAATTTAATTTAAGCATGAGCATATCATGGAGCAGAATTGCTAACAACGTTATAACCCAAAGGGTTATTGAACTTTAGGCAGAAAATTCAGTTAAAATATGAGCTAAATTTACTCGGTTTAAAGGGCCTGTTTCTTTCCATTTTATGAACCCAATACCTTTAATAAAGTTCAGATTAATTTCTCAAATATACCCAAAATGCTCTGGATAAAAACTCTTCATATTATATTTATGGTGACTTGGTTTGCTGGCCTTTTTTATTTGCCGAGACTCTTTGTTTACCACGCCATGAGTAAAGATAAAATTAGCCATGAAAGATTCAAAGTCATGGAAAGAAAGCTTTTTTTCGGGATCATGACACCGGGCGCTTTTTTAACGATACTTTTCGGAGGGTGGCTTTGGGGTCTTTATGGCGTAACTGAACAATGGCTTCAAATTAAAATAGGTCTCGTAATCTTATTGTTGGCTTATCACTATCTATGCTTTAAACATCTTATTGATTTTAAGAACAATAAAAATAAGCATAGCCATATCTATTTTCGATGGTTTAATGAAGTGCCTGTAATAGCTCTTGTTGCCATCATTTACTTAGTCGAATTTAAACCAGCATGAGTATACTCATCTGCGGCTCCATGGCTTTTGATACCATTATGGTATTCAAGGACCAATTTAAAAACCATATCCTACCTGAAAGCATTCATAAATTAAGTGTGGCTTTTTATGTGCCAGAACTTAGAAAAGAATTTGGCGGTACTGCAGGAAATATTGCATACAATCTTAAGCTTCTCGATGAAAATCCAGTCATTATGGCAACAGTAGGTAGCGACTTTTCGGTTTATTTTGACTGGCTTAATCAAAATGGAATTGATGCTTCATATATCAAGGAAATTAAGAGTCTTTATACAGCGCAAGCATATATTACGACTGATCTAAGTGACAATCAAATTACAGCTTTTCACCCAGGCGCCATGGTGGAATCTCACCAGAATAAAATTAAAGAAGTGAAAGATATATGTTTGGCGATCATTGCGCCAGATGGGAAAGATGGCATGATGAATCACGCCAAAGAATGTAAGGCGCTTAATATTCCCTTTATGTTTGACCCTGGACAGGGGCTGCCAATGTTTGATCACGAAGAGCTTTTAGAGTTTATTGATGACGCTTCATATATTGCAGTGAATGACTACGAAGCAACTCTCTTGTCTGAAAAAACCTCCCTTTCTATAGAAGAAATTTCTAGAAAAGTAGAAGCATTAATTGTGACTATGGGTGCAGAAGGCTCAGTCATTTATGCTGGCCATAAAATATATAAGATTGAACCCATTAAGGTTGAATCAACTATTGATCCTACAGGATGTGGCGACGCTTATCGTGCAGGCCTTCTCTATGGCATTTCTAAGAAATGGGATTGGCAATCTGCTGGTCGATTAGCTTCTGTGATGGGCGCAATTAAAATTCAAAATCAAGGTGGCCAAAATCATCGCCCATCCCGTGACGATATTGAAAAACTTTATACAAAAAAATTAATCGAAGAAAATAATTAATTAGATATCTTTTGAGTTTGCTTTTACAGAAAATACTGTCTTATCATCAAGCCTGATAGCTGTTAAAGCTCTTCCCCAAACACAGCCAGTATCAATGGAATAAATATCTCCTCTTGTAACAAGGCCTAAAGCTGACCAATGACCAAAAATAATAATATTATCTTTGGTTTTTCTTTTAGGAAAATCAAACCAAGCTTTTAATTTTTTAGGCATATTTTTAAGTTCACCTTTATAGGTAAAATCAATAGCTCCATCTGAAGACAAAGCCCTCAACCTCGTAGTCGCATTAATGATAATTCTGGCTTTATCATTCTTACTTAAGGTACTAGACCATTTATCCGGCTTATTGCCATATATGGAAGATAAAAATTCTACATATTTTTTACTGCGGAGTTGCACGCTTACTTCTTTTGAGAATTTTAGAGCGTCCTTAACGGTCCACTGAGGCATTACACCCGCATGAACCATTAAGTGTTTTTTTTCGTAATGAACTAAGGGGAGAGATCGCAACCATTTAAAAAGTAAATCTGAGTCTTTTGCTTTAAGAAGACGAGATAAAGTATCTTCGTCATCTGGCTCAATAACCTTATATTTGATAGCTAGTGCGTGAAGATCATGATTGCCTAAAACAGCGGTCACTGAAGATTTATTTTTATAGCACCATCTCAACATTTCCAGCGATCCATTGCCGCGATTAATCAAATCGCCCGCGAGCCAAAGTTGATCTCTGCCGCGTTTAAATTTAATTATTTTTAGAAGGTCTAGAAAAGAATAGTAGCAACCTTGGATATCGCCAATTGCGTAAATTGCCATGAATGTTTATTTTTTAAAGTTAGCACCTGATGAGTTCGTCATATATAAGACTGCACTAGCCACTTCATTGTCAGACAAAGATGCATTGCCACCTTTTGCTGGCATAGAGCGAATTCCTTTAATGGCATGCTGAACGAGTGTTTCATAACCTTGAGCTATTCTTGGAGCCCATGTTTGCACATCACCAAGTTTTGGAGAATTTAATATACCAGCTTGATGGCACGTTAAACAAACAGCTTTGTAGACTTCCTCTCCTGATTTCCCCCCTGAAGCTTCTCCTTGAGCAACTACCTGAGCTAATTCTACCTTTGCAACTGGCTGAATATTTTCTTTAATTTTACTTTCCACCATAACATTAGAGCTAGTGGCACTCTGAAAATCATAGGTTATCAATGAAATGAATAAAATTCCCCCTACGACTGCTCCGACAATAATTGCCATTAACTCAAATAAAACATTTGTTTCTTTTTCTAAACTCATTTAACTATCCTTTTGTAATCTTAATAAAGAGTAAATTTAAAATAATGGTCAATTAACATCGCAGAAAAAATTAGGCTTAAATAAATAATAGAATATCTAAATGTTTTCATGGATAACTTATCTGAGTAATTTTTAAATAGCATAATTACATAATACAAGAAAACAGCATTAAGAATAGTGGCACAAATTAAATAAATAAGCCCACTCATGCCAAGACTAAATGGCGCCATAGTCACAATAATCAAAATGATTGTATATAGAACAATTTGTAACAATGTAAAAGATTCGCCGTGTGTGACAGGCAGCATTGGTATGCCTACTTTTGCGTAATCATTTCTCCGATAAAGTGCTAATGCCCAAAAATGAGGTGGCGTCCAACAGAAAATAATTAAAAATAGTATTAGTGCTTCCGGTCCAACAGTATTATTAACCGCTGCCCACCCCAGAATCGGTGGCATAGCGCCAGAAGCACCGCCAATAACTATATTCATTGGCGTAGCAGGCTTGAGAAAAATTGTATAAATAACGGAGTAAGAGAAAAAAGTTGCAAGAGTAAGCCACATTGTTAGGGAGTTCACGTAATAATAAAGAATGGCTAATCCAACACCCCCCAGAATACTTGCATAAACTGCAGTACGTTCGGATGACAATTGTCCTGTTCCAATAGGCCTTCCTTTTGTTCTTGCCATCACTGCATCTATTTTTTGTTCAATTAAGCAATTAAAAGCTGCTGCTGCACACGATACAAAACCAATGCCAAGAATAGAACTTAGTAATACATTAAATGGCACCATACCGGGGGTAGATAAAAACATTCCAATTACAGCAGTAAAAACAATAAGAGAATTAACTCGCAACTTACAAAGAACTAAAAAATTCTTTAAATCAATCTGAAGATTCAAAGTATTTTTTTTAAGGAGCCAAAGCATATTATTTTTTAATTTTTGCATTTATTATTGTTATTATGACGACCAGTAAAGCTGCTGTTAGATTGTGACTAACAGCTAAAACCATTGGGAGATGAAGAATCAAGTTAGCAACTCCTATAATAAATTGGGCTGCTAATATAGCTAATAACAACATCGCCTCAGATCTCAATTGTTTATATTTCATTAATGCATATGATAAATAGCCAAAATAAATAACTAAAGTTATAGCGCCTATTCTGTGAACCCACTGAATTGCTTGTAAAGCGTTAAGACTGATTGGAGTCCCTTCAGAAGTTTGACCTAAATCTCTAAAAATATTAAACGCATTCTTAAAGTCCATATCAGGGATCCATTGTCCATGGCAGGTTGGAAAGTCTGTGCAAGCGAGACCAGCATAATTAGTGCTAGTCCAGCCACCTAAAAAAATTTGCATAAAAATCAAAATAAAGCCAAACCTTGCCATATAAAAAATTATGCTTTGCTTTAGAATTAATTTTGAATTTTCGTTGTAATGTTCGTAACTTATATATGTAAGTAAAGCTAAGGTTGTCATACCGCCTATTAAATGGGCACTTACAATAATAGGCTTGAGTAAGAGTGTAACTGTAAGCATTCCTAACATAGCTTGAAAAAATACAATGCCCAGAAGGCTAAAGGGAGCAAGGATACTCACTTTTAGAGATTTTTTATTTTTATAAGCTAAATACCCAATTGTTAAAATTAAAAGCCCCAATAGGCCTGCCACATATCTATGAACCATCTCTTTCCAAGCCTTGTCATTTTCTATAACTTGACCTGGAAAAGTATGCTGGGCTTTTTCAATAGCCAGTTGGCTTTCTGGAACAGTTAGTGTTCCAAAACATCCTGGCCAGTCTGGGCAACCTAAACCAGCATCCGCTAGCCTTACATAGGCCCCTAAAACAATTAAACAAAATGTCATAACTGTTGTAAATAAGGTAATTTTTTTAAAAAGATTCATAATTAAATTTCTATAAATTTATATTAATATCGATTAGACTAAAGGGAAATAATTCCTCTAATTTGCAAGAATTATAACATTCACCCAATTATGGCAAAAAAATCTATCTGGCTGTTGCTCGTTTTATTAACTCTTCTGGTCTTATTTTTTTTGTTATTAACTACAAATAAAAAAGTTCCAGAAATTGCAGTTACTTCAATCACTGGTGAAGCTATCAAGCTTTATCAAGTTAAAAATAATTTCACAATCATCAACTTTTGGGCAACCGATTGTCCAGGCTGCATCAAAGAAATGCCGGGTCTAGTTGCTACTTACAATCAATTCAAAGGGCAAGGTTTAGAAATTATCGCTATATCTATGAGTTATGACCCGCCAAATCAGGTCTTAAACTTTACGCAAAAAAATAAAATACCTTTCCCTGTTGTGTTAGACGTTAATGGTCAAATTGCACGATCATTTGAAAACATTCGCCTTACGCCAACTTCAATACTTGTTGATAAAAATGGGAAAATCATTGATAAAGTCATAGGTGAGTTAGATTTTAATAAATTAAATGCTCTTTTGAAAAAACATCTTAATTCCTAATTATTTTGAAATTCTTATTAATCGCTCTAGATCTTTAATCATTCCAGATGGATTTGTTCCTTTTTTATATTGCATCATCAAATTACCGTAGGGATCTATGAGGTAAATAGACTCGCTCTCAAAGTCTGGATAAGATTTAAACTGATTGTTAAGTCTGTCTTTTAAATCACTATCATTTTTCAATAAAAGCTGGCCTTGGCTCAATTTAATCTGTTCGGGTGAAATTAAATTTTTATCTTTGACTACAGCTAGCCTTTGAATTTTGTTACCATCTTTACCTAACGCAAGCCAAATTTGTCTTAATGAATATAATTGGAATTCACACGCCTTGTCACATTTATTTCCAACAAAGGAAACCAATGTCCATTTGCCAATTAATTGGTGAGTTTGACTGCTTATCGGCTCATATAATTCTAAATCTCCAATCTGAATAATTGGGCTAATTAAGAGTCCATGCTCAACCCCCTTTGAATGTGGCTTAAAATTTGTAAAAAAGACTTGGTACCACGAATAAATTACAGGCACAACAAATAACAATGCAATACCAATTAGCTTTAATCTTGACTTAAGAATATTGCTTAACTTCATTTCTTTTTTACACCTAATCTTATAAAAATAATTAAAAGAGTAAATGCCATCGCAAACCACTGAAATGCATAACCATAATTTTTATCACTGTCAGGGACTGGCATACTCGAATCTAAAACATAGGTCTTATCAAAAATCGGTTTTTTTAGTTTAACTACATAACTCATTAAATCTTTACTTATTAAAGAGCTTAAAACTTGATATTCCATTTTCTGAAGCCTAAAAGACGATTCATCTAATTTTTCAGTTATAACTTTTCCTAGTGAAATACCAGGAGAAGGCATTTTACTAATTTCACCCTCAATTGTTTGTATCTCTTTGATAGGGGGTATATTAGGAACATCATTTCTAGATTTGGATAGAGGATACCAACCCCTATTGATTAAAATAATTTTATTAGAATCTAAAATCTTAAAAGGGGTGTAAATTAAAAAACCTGCTTTTTCTTGAACAATTTGATTATCTAGAATAATATTCTTATCATTTAAAAACTCGCCGCTCATAGAAACTTTATGCCAAATAATATCCTTAATTGGCATTTGGATAGATTCTTTATTTAATTGTATTGGCGGCTGATTTTGTCTTTCGACAAATGCCATATTAATTATCTTTTTTTGGTCGGCACGATCGAGCTGCCAAAACCCTAATTTAATAAAAAAAATAAAAAATATAATAAATACCAGGCTAGGTATTAACTTATAATTAAAGTTGATGTTATAGATTGAAAATTTCAAAATTATATTGAAGGCAAGGCTATTTTTATGAGTGGTGAATTATTATTTAAGATTCTTGTAATAGCAATTCTATTAATTATCCTACTGTCTCTTTCGGGTGGGCTTTTTTTTCTTATCAAAGATAAAAAAAGGAACTCTAATAGAATGGTAACTTCACTTTCCTTTAGAGTTGGTCTTTCTCTTCTTTTATTCTTCTTGCTTTTTTACGGATTTTATTCTGGGCTGATTCAGCCTCATGGCATTTAAAATAAGAAAGCGCTATCAATATTGGACTTTTTAAATCTGCTAGCTTAAAGCCAATATACGAATACAAATAATCCTAGCCAAACTACATCTACAAAATGCCAATACCATGCGACAGCTTCAAAAGCAAAATGCTCATTTTTTGTAAAATGTCCTTTAAGTGATCTCAATAAAATCACCGCTAACATTACAGCCCCCATCGTTACATGAAAACCATGGAAGCCTGTAAGCAAATAGAATGTGGACCCAAATATCCCAGAATTAAGCTTTAAACTTAATTCGGTGTAAGCATGGTGGTACTCGGTTGCTTGAAAGTACACAAATAATCCACCTAATGCAACCGTAACAGCAAGCCAAGCATTTAGATAATTTCTTTGTGCTTTTTTTAAAGCCCAATGAGCAAGCGTTACTGTCACCCCACTTAATAAAAGTATTAAAGTATTAACTGCAGGTAAGCCAAATGCCGGGACAATATCTTTATAAACAGTGAAATTGGTTGAGTCTGGCATAACTGACATAGGCCATGAAGCTTTAAATGCTGGCCATAAAAACTGGTGAGTCACAGCTCCACTTCCTTCACCACCAAGCCAAGGTACAGATAAAACGCGAGCGTAAAAAAGAGCACCAAAAAAAGCTGCAAAAAACATAACTTCTGATAGGATAAACCACCCCATACCCATTCTGAAACTAATATCTACTTGTTTGTTATATTTTCCTGCAAGACTTTCAGCTATTACATTTGAAAACCATCCTGCAAACATATAGATTACTGCTGCTATGCCAACAATAAATACATACTTCGCATTGGGTGATTGATTTAATAACATTGCTGAACCTGCAAATAACGTAAACAGAGCAAGACTGCCAACTATAGGCCACTTACTTGATTCAGGAACAAAATAAATATCTTTACTGGCCATATATTTCCTTAAATATTAATTAAAAACATTACTTAAGTTGCTGTTTTACTATCTTTCAAAGCTCTAAAAAAAGTATATGAAAGAGTAAGTGCTTCCACATCTTTAGGGATATCCTTATCTAACTCAAATCGAACAATAAGTTTTTTTCTCTCACCAGGTTTTAATACTTGATTCCTAAAACAAAAACATTCGGACTTTTTTAAATAAAGTGATGCAATTCCAGGAGAAACACTGGGTATTGCTTGCCCAACAATCTCTTCATTAATCATATTTTCAACTGTATAGGTGACTGTATAAAATTTACCTGGATTTACCTTTAAAAACTTTTGATCAGCCTTTAATTTCCAAGCTAAATTACCATTTATGTTAGAGTCAAAGTTAATAGTGACAAACCGTTGATCGTCTATAACTAATTTTGAGGCTTCTGAGCTGTAAATACGCCCTGTCTTTCCATTTAATCCAGTGACTTCGCAAAAAACATCATATAGCGGTACAAGAGCGTAACCAAAACCAAACATTACGATTGTAAGTGATGTTAAAAGAACTGTTGTTCTTTTAATGCTACGAACTTTAATCATTTCATGAAACTTAGAATAAACCCTGCGTAAAGAGAAAAAGCAATAAGTCCGAGAATTAAAGCAAATCGAGTATTTCTTTTTTTAACCATTTCATTATTATTTCGAAATACTTTTTTTACCATCAATAGTCCATTAAAGTCTTTGTTACTTTTGGAGGCGTAGTGAATGAATGGTATGGCGGAGGTGAGCTTAAAGTCCACTCCAAACCACGTCCACCTTCCCAAACTTGACTCGTAGCTTTTTTACCGCCTAAGACACATTTGATAACTATATATACGAATAACAATTGTGAAATACCATACCCAAAGCCGCCAAGACTCGAAATCATATTAAAATCTGTAAACTGAACGCTGTAATCTGGAATTCTTCTTGGCATACCCGCTAAACCCAGAAAATGTTGTGGGAAAAAAAGTATATTCGCAAAAATAGTCGACAACCAGAAGTGTATCTTAGCTAATTTCTCGTCATACATATTGCCAGTCCATTTAGGAATCCAATAATAAACAGAGGCCATAAGAGCAAATACTGCGCCTGTTAATAAAACATAATGAAAATGGGCTACAACAAAGTAAGTGTTGTGATATTGAAAGTCAACCGGCGTAATGCCTAACATAAGCCCTGAAAAGCCTCCTATAGTGAATAAGATAACAAAGGCTATTGAAAATAACATAGGAGCTTCAAAGGTCATAGCCCCCTTCCACATAGTTGCGACCCAATTAAAAACTTTCACGCCTGTAGGAACAGCAATTAACATTGTCATATACATAAAAAATAATTCGCCAGTGATAGGAAGTCCGACCGTAAACATGTGGTGGCCCCATACAAAGAAAGACAGAATCGCAATAGATGCAGTCGCATAGACCATAGACGCATAACCAAATAAAGGTTTACGAGCAAATGTTGGAATAATTTGCGAAATAATCCCAAATGCAGGCAAGGCTAGGATGTAAACCTCTGGATGTCCGAAGAACCAGAAAATGTGCTGGAACAATACTGGGTCGCCACCACCGGCCGCATTAAAGAAGCTTGTACCAAAATATTTGTCTGTTAAAAGCATGGTCACAGCACCTGCTAAAACTGGCATAGAGGCAATCAGTAAAAAGGCTGTGATAACCCAGGTCCAGACAAACAAAGGCAATCTCATCAGCGTCATACCTGGAGCTCTCATATTAAACACTGTTGCAATGATATTGATTGAGCCCATGATAGATGAGATGCCTAGAAAATGAACTGCAAATATTAAATATGGAAAAGCTTTTCCTGTTTGAAGAACAAGAGGTGGGTACATAGTCCAGCCGCTTGCAGGGCCTCCGCCTTCCATAAATAATGTGCCTAAAAGAAGCGCAAAAGCAAAAGGCATAATCCAAAAACTCATGTTATTCATTCGAGGAAGTGCCATATCCGGAGCGCCAATCATAATAGGTATCATCCAATTAGCAAGACCCACTCCGGCGGGCATCACAGCTCCAAAAATCATTACTAACGCATGCACAGTAACCATTGAATTATAAAATTGTGGATCTACAAACTGAAGTCCTGGTTGAAATAACTCTGCACGAATAATCATCGCCATTGACCCGCCAACAAAGAACATAATCAATGAAAATACTAGGTACATCGTACCTATGTCTTTATGGTTTGTTGAAAACAACCAACGTTTAATACCTGTGGGCTTATGATCGTGATGATCGTGATCTGCGTGCGCTAGTGTGCTCATTCTAAAATCTTCCTAAATTAAAAAATTAAATTTTAAGTTATTTCTTTCTTGCTGCTAAGACGTCCTTAGGCTGAATAACATGCCCAGTTTTGTTTCCCCAGTTATTTCTTACAAATGTCACTACCGCAGCGATGTCTGAATCCGACAATTGTTCGCCAAAGGCAGGCATATTACCCTTGCCATAAATAACTTGGTGAATGTGAGCTGGAATGTTCTCTTTTAGGTTAGCTAGAGGGCTTCCGTCGATTGCTGGGAAAACACCCTTGATACCCTGACCATTTGCTTGATGACAAGCCAGGCAATTTGCTTTGTAGACACCTTCCCCTTTTGCTTTTAATTCAGCCAATGTAAAATCTTTGTTACTATCTGAATTTTTAGAATTCAATGCAACCTTGGTTTGCTCAATCCAGGCTTGATATTCTTTTTCTGGAACAGCTTTTACCACAATAGGCATATATCCGTGTCCCTTGCCACAAATTTGAGCACACTGCCCGCGATAAACACCTACTTTATTAATCATTGTCCAGTTGTCATTAATAAAACCTGGAATAGCATCTCTTTGCCAGCCCAAATCAGGTACCCACCACGCATGAATCACATCATTCGCTGTTGTCAAAATTCTAATTTTTTTACCAACAGGAAGCACAAGGGCTGTGTCAGTATTGCGCAGGTAGTTATCAGCAGTGTTAGGATCAATACCTGAATTCATCTGACTAGCATCTACACTATCAGAAGCCATGTTGCTGTAGATAGTTACGTCCTCATTAATGTAGTCATATTTCCATTTCCATTGATACCCTGTTGCTTTAATAGTGATTTCAGATTTTGACGTGTCGTCCATCTTTGCAAGAAGCTTAGTTGCTGGTATTGCCAGTGCAACAATAATAGCAAAAGGAATAATAGTCCAAATTACTTCAACAGTTGTGCTGTGAGAAAATTTTGCTGGTTTAGCACCTTTTGACTTGCGATGATGGAAAATAGACCAAAACATCACACTAAAAACTGCAATACCAATGGCAGTGACTACATAAAGAGAAGTCATATGCATATTATAAACTTCGTTACTTATAGGGGTCGCTCCTGGCGTCATATTTAAACCCCAAGCAGCATGAAGTATTTCGGGGCTTAATAAAAATAGTGCCGACAAGATAACTGTGAAATTAGGTAAAAATCTAACCATAATTTTGTTCAAATGCATTTAATATCCCTTACCGTGAAAGTCAAATATTCTAAATTTACCGAACAACATGTTATCAGCAGGATTTTTTAAAATCAATACGAAAAATTGTAATCATGAGATTTTTTTAAATAACTCTAAACGCTCACTTTCGCATAGAAAATCACCGACACGAGTATTTTTCCCCTGGTCGCTTATTACAATATAGCTAGGCCGATTGAAGTATGTTGTCACAAGTCTAAATTTACTCCAGTCTCGATTAAATTCCTCTTTAATTATTTTTTTTCCTTGGATAGTTTTAATTTCAATTAAGCGGGAACTAATTCTAATAATTTGATAAAAGGTACTTTTAAGACAAGTGAAATACAAAGCATATCCAAGCAAAAGAACTTCAACGCCGTAGAAAGGAATCGCTAAGTACAGTCCTACATTATAAAGTATTGAAGAAATTATGAGGATAAACATAAAGAAAAATAAGTATATTTTTTTTATCACTCTCCATGGCATAGATGGATTTGGGCGAAGAATAAATTCATCTAAAGTGCCTTTTTTTAACTTTTTGCTTTGAATCATAATTGGCTTGACG